>OCZT010003225.1_pt1 | contig 16754 bp, 16 predicted proteins | sample 1539031 | NCBI WGS metagenome assembly OCZT01 (sample SAMEA3539308, study PRJEB22396) | soil metagenome | biome: tundra; feature: field; material: soil | place: USA | collected 2010-05 | depth 0.15 m | reverse complement strand
CATCACCAGATTACCCCATTACCCCATTTCAAGTGTCCAGCCTCTCGCACTTGAGGGTTTCGGCGTCGATGAGCAGATACGACCGCGTCACCACGTCGAGGCCGATTGAGCGGATCCCCTGACGGACCGTGTCGGTGAACTCGTGGTGGTGGCCGAAGAGGTGCAACCGCGGCCGCATCGCCGTCAGCGCTTCGTTGATGACCGTCTTGCCGGAATCGATCCGCCGCCCGGCCGGATAGAACGGACGCGGCGCTTCGTGCGTCAGGAAGAGGTCGATGTTCCGGAGCCCCTTGCAGACGACGACCTCGTCGCGGACGAAGTGGCGCCGCTTGTCGTCGCGGCTCTTCCCCAGCTTGAGCGCCGCCGTCGTCTTGCGCCCCTTCGACGGCGGCAGCGCGGCGGCCGGCGAGTGATACCAGCTGGGCGCGAACGTGCCGCCGAGCGCGGCGACCCGCCACGGACCGACCTGGAGCGCGGCGACCCGCCACGGACCGACCTGATGCGGGCCGCCGTTGGCCAGATAGTGCAGCGTCGGCGCCGGCGGCCGCCCGGCGACCGCCGCGGCGATCACGTCGAAGTCCTCGTTGTTGCCTTTGATCCAGTAGAGCGGCGCGAGCGGCGTGAAGTACTCGCCGGCGTTGCTGGCGACGTCGCCGACCGAGACCCACAGCGACACGTCGGCGTGGCGCTTCATGAGGGCGTCAACCGTGTCGAACGCGCCGTGGATATCGCCGAGCGCTCCAATCTTCATGGCTGGATGGGCTGGCCCTTCCTGCCCGTCCTGCCTACTCAGTGGAGGCCGGCACCAGCAGGTCCTGTTTGTCCCAGATGAAGTCGGATTTCTTGTACACCGCCAACTCGTAGTCCTTGCCCATGAAGATCGCGCCGACCGGACAGGCCTCTTCGCAGTAGCCGCAGAAGATGCAGCGCGTCTTGTGAATCTGGTAGACCGACGCGTAGCGTGGACCCGCCTGGACCGTGCCGTCGTTCTCGGCCGCTTCGAGGTAGATGGCGTCGGCCGGGCACGCGACCGAGCAGAGCCCGCAAGCCACGCACTTCTCGAGGCCGTTCTCGTCGCGCATCAGCACCTGTTTACCGCGGTATTTGGGGAACATCGGCACTTTTTGCGCCGGATAGTTCACCGTGATCGGCTTCCTGAACACATGCTTGAGCGTCGTCACGAAGCCGATAATGAAGGGACGGAGGACAGCCATTTGCTCTCAGTTTACCCGGCCCGCTAAGATCATGTAAATCCGTGCAGGACCAGACGTTCATCTCCGGGCTCTCCGCCGAGCAGCTGCTGCTGACGACGCTCGTCGCCAAGCTGGCGGTCATGGCCGCGCTGGCGACGATGCTGGTGCGGTACCGGCGGTTCCGGCACATCCTGATCTTCGAGCGCCGCGACTGGCCCGATCGCCTGGTGTTCGCCCTCAGCTTCGGCATCCCGTTGACCGCCGGCGTCGTCGCGCGGCTGCTGCTCAAATACGAGGCGGCCGATCTCACCCTTGAAGGCGCGTTCCTGGCGGGGCTCATCGCCGGCCCGTACGCCGGCGCGACGGTCGGCCTGATGGTCGGCATTCCGCCGCTCGGCAACGGCGAGTGGATCGCGCTCCCCTTTGCGGTCGGCTGCGGCTTCGCGGGCGGAGGCCTGCGCGAGCTGTGCCCGAAGGAGGCGATCTGGCACTTCTCGCCCTTCGTGTTCACCAGCCTTCCCCGCCGCGTCTGGCGCATGGTGCGCAGCTTCCAGGTCGACTGGCAGGTCCTGCTGCTGTTGGCGCCCATTGCCCTCGAAGTGCTGCGGCAAAGCCTCGGCTTCCGGTGGAGCGTGAACCACCGGCTGTTCTACTACTGGAAACCGTATCTGCCGTCGAGCTCGCCCTGGATGATGGGCGTCGTCTTGCTGGCGACGGTGCTGGCCGTGGCGACGCCGATCAAGATCTGGAACAACGCGCGCATCGAACACCGCCTGCAGGAGCAGGAGAAGCTGCTGCTCGCAGCGAAGATCGATGCGCTGGCGAATCAGATCAACCCGCATTTCCTGTTCAACACGCTGACCTCCATCTCCTCGCTGATCCGCACGCAGCCGGAAACGGCGCGCATGCTCATCACCAAGCTCTCGGGCCTCTTGCGGCGTCTGATGAGCAGCACCGACCACTTCGTCACGCTTCGCGAGGAGCTGGCCTCGATCGACGAATATCTGGACATCGAAGTGGTACGCTTCGGTCCGCAGTTGAAGGTCATCAAAGAGATCAGCGCGGATACCCTGGACGTCATCGTGCCGAGCATGATCCTGCAGCCGCTCGTCGAGAACTCGATCAAGCACGGCCTGGCTCGGAAAATCGGCGAGGGGCGGATCACGATCCGCAGCATTCCGCGGGAGCGCCTCACGATCATCCAGGTGGAAGACGATGGGCTCGGGATGACCGAAGAAGGGCTGGAGCACGCGCTGGGCGGCGGCATCGGGCTGAGCAACGTCAACGAACGGCTGCGGACGATTTACGGTGTGAACTATCAGCTCAAGCTGAAGAGCGTCCCCGGACAGGGCACCTGCGTGAGCCTCGAGATTCCCGAGCTCTCGATTCCCGAGCGCGTGACCGCGTAGCCATGGACTTACGAGCGGTTCTCGTCGACGATGAGCAGCTGGCGCGAGACGAGCTCGGATATCTCCTCGGGCAGATCGGCGGCGTCGAGGTGATCGGGGAGGCCGGCAACGGACTGGAAGCGCTGACGACGATCGAGCGCCTCCGTCCCGATGTCGTCTTTCTGGACGTGCAGATGCCGGGGCTGACCGGGTTCGAGGTGGCGCGCCGGATGGTGGACGCGCGCGCCTCGTCGCATATCATCTTCGTGACGGCCTTCGATCAGCACGCCATCGAAGCGTTCGAGGTCAACGCGGTCGACTATCTGCTGAAGCCGGTCGATCCGTCCCGGCTCGAAGTGGCCGTACAGCGCGCGCGGCGACGCATCTCGGCGGACCTGCCGGTCCACCGCGGCGCGACCGGCGTCGACACCGATCAGCTCGAGAGGATCGTGCAGCTGGTCGCGGAGAAGCAGAGCCGGCGCGATCGGCTCGCCATCAAGGTCGGTGAGCGGTTTCTCCTCGTCCAGGCCGAGGAGATCATCTATGCGTCGCTCGCCGACGACAGCATCACCGTCGTGACGCCGAAGCACGCGGGCACATCGAACTACCGCACGCTCGACGAGCTGCAGGCGCGGCTCGACCCGAGCGTCTTCTGGCGCGTGCACCGATCGCATTTGGTCAACATCAACAAGATCAAGGAGATCGTCCCTTGGTTCAGTCGGAACTATATTCTTCGGATGAAAGACGAAAAGGCGACGGAGATTCCGGTCAGCCGAACGCAAACGCGCCGGCTGCGGGAGTATCTCAAGCTCTAGCGTGGGGCGGTCCGCCGTCTCCGTCCGAGCCGCCCTCCGGCGGTCCGGACCTGCGTCTGACGAGCCCGGGCATCCGGTGGGCGCAGGTGAAGGACGAGATTGTCGCGTGGGTGAAGACGCTCGTGTCGGCGGCCGTCTACGCGACGCTCATCGTCACCTTCGGCTTTCAGGTCGCGCGCGTCGAGGGCCAGAGCATGGCACCGACGCTCGCGGATCAGGATCGCCTGATCGTCAACAAGCTGGCCTATCGCATCGGCGAGCCGCGCCGCAACGATATCGTGATGCTCTATTACCCGCTCAATCCGGACAAGTCGTTCGTGAAGCGCGTCATCGCGGAGGAAGGCGACACGGTCCGCATCATCGACGGCCATGTGTATGTGAACGACATCCCGCTGAAAGACGACTACGTACCGGCCGACTTCCGCAGCCACGACGACTGGGGGCCGCAGGTGATCACGGAAGGCATGTACTTCGTCATGGGCGATCACCGCAACAACAGCTCCGACAGCCGGCACTGGGGCTTCGTGCCGAAGAAGTACATCATCGGGAAAGTGCAGCTGCGCTGGTGGCCGGTGTCGACGGCGCGCGTGTTTTGATGGTGCCTGCTTCTCCAGCCGCCAGGCACCAGGCACCAGCCATCTCTCGAGCCCGGTACTCCGCGGTCTCCCGCGTGCTGCTGCGCGTGCTCGCGCTCAATCTCGCCGTGGCGCTCGCGAAGATTGCGTTCGGCTACGCCAGCGGCGCCATCAGCATCCTCTCCGACGGCTTCCACTCGCTCACCGACGCGGCGTCGAATGTGGTCGGGCTCGTCGGCGTCCGCGCGGCGGGACGCCCGCCCGACGTCGATCATCCCTACGGGCACCGGAAGTACGAGACGGTGGCCGCAGCCGCCGTGACGCTGTTCCTCCTCTTCGTGATGGTCGAGGTGCTGCGCAACGCCTTCAACCACCTGACCGGACGCGCGGCACCGCACGCGATCTCGCCCGCGAGCTTCGTGGTGATGGTGATCACCGTGGCGATCAACATCTTCGTGATCCGGTACGAATCGCGCGAAGCGGCTCGGCTCGCGAGCGAAGTGCTGCTCGCCGACGCGATGCAGACGCGCGGCGACGTCTGGACCTCGGTTACCGTCATCGCGGCGCTCGCCGGGGCGCGGGCGGGCATGCCCATCCTCGATCCGCTCGCGGCGCTCGTCGTCGCCGGCTTCATCGGCTACGCCGGCTACCAGATCGCGCGCGCCACGACCGGCATCCTGAGCGATCGGATCGTCATCTCCGACGCCGACCTCGAGCGCGTCGTGATGGACGTCCCAGGCGTGCTGGGCTGCCATCACATTCGGACGCGTGGATCGGCCGACCACGTCTTTCTCGATCTGCACATCTGGCTGCCGCCCGAGATGCGGCTCACCGACGCCCACGACCTCTCACACATCGTCAAAGACCGGTTGATGGCGCGCTATCCGCAGATCGCCGACGCGATCATCCACATCGAGCCGCCGCCGACGGCGACAATTCACGATTGACAGGTTTCAATTTACAAAGGGATTGGGATGCGCGGTTCCGTGCGTTCGCGGCGCGCAAGGAGCGCGAGGCACGGGACGCGCGGCTGTCGCCGTTCACGACCGAGATCGACGCGAGCCCGACAGGGCTGACAGGGCTCCTGTCGATTGGCGACGCCTGGTCGCGCCGTTTGTGGGACGGCCCCTTCCAGCTGTCGCCGGCTCGGTCGGTGGACCTTCCCGCGGTCAGCCTCGTCTTCGTTCAATCTCTTGACGGCAACACCGGCGCCGCCGATCCGGCCACCCTCGGGGGCGGCGCCACCGACACGCATCTCATCTACGAAGGCCTCTCGCGCGTCGCGGCCGACGCGGTCCTGGCGGGCGCCGCCACGATTCTCGGCGCCGACGCGGTGTTTTCCGTCTGGCGCGAAGAGCTGGTGGCGCTGCGGGCATCCCTCGGCAAGCCGCGCCATCCGGTGCAGATCGTCGCCACACTCGCAGGCCTGGCGCTCGACGGCCAGCTCCTCTTCAACATCCCGGACCTGCCCGTCGTGCTGTTGACCGTCGACGCCGGCCTCGACGCGATGCGTGAGGCCCTGCGCTCGAGGCCGTGGATCACCGCGATCACGATGCCGCCCAAGACCGGGCTCGTGCCGGCGTTTCGCGAGATGAGACGCATGGGCATCGAACAGGTCTCGGCCGTCGGCGGGCCGACGATCGCGACATCGCTCATCGACAGCGGGCTCGTGCGGGACGTGTTTCGCACGACATCGCCGCGGCCTGGCGGCGATCCGCACACGCCGATGTATCCGCGGCCGCTCGACGCGCGGCTGGTCACCCGGAAGCACGGGACGGGTGACGCATCAGGCGTGGTGTTCGATTATTTGACCTTGATCTCGAACAGCTTGGGCCAGAGCTTGCCGGTAACGAACAGCCGATCGTGAGCCGCGTCGTAGGCGATGCCGTTCATGACGTCGACGCCCCGGCTGTCGGCGGCCGACAAGAGGCCCGTGAGATCGATCCAGCCGATCACGACACCCGAGGCCGGGTCGATGCGCGCGATGAAGTTCGTCTGCCAGATATTCGCGTACACCTCGCCCCTCACGACCTCGAGCTCGTTCAGATGCGGCACCGGCAGGCCGCCGTCGGTGACCATGAGGCGGCGCTTCTCGGCAAAGGTGACGGGATCGAGGAAGCGGAGCGCCGCGGAGCCATCGCTCATGATGAGCGACGTGTCGTCGTGCGTGAGGCCCCATCCTTCGCCGAGATAAGAAAACGTCCGCTTCTGGCTGAGCGTGGCGAGGTCGTAGACCAGGGCGATCTGCGATCGCCACGTCAGCTCGATCAGATCCGATTTCCAGATGGTGATGCCTTCGCCGAAGTGTTCGGCCGGGACGTCGTGCTGCTGCACGACCTCGCCGGTTTCGAGCTTCACCTTGCGGATCGACGACTGCCCGTTCAGCCCCGTGCCCTCGTAGACGAAACCGTCAGCGTATTCCAGGCCCTGGGTGAAGGCCGAGCGATCGTGCGGATACACGTGCACCACCGTGTACGACGAGCGCGGCGCCCTCGGCGGCAGCTGAATCGCGGCCGCGGCGACGAGCGCCACCGGCACGAGGAGAAGCATCCGGATGGTCATCACAGGCATCACGGGCATCGCGGCCATTCTTGATCACTCACGGCCGGCGGTAGGCGCCCGATCGGCCGCCGGTCTTCGACGTGACGCGGATTTCGCCGATCGTCATCGCCCGATCGACGGCCTTGACCATGTCGTAGATCGTCAGCGCGGCGACGGCCACCGCCGTCAGCGCCTCCATCTCGACGCCGGTCTTCGCATCGGTCGCCACGCGCGCCTCGATGTCGTAGCCGCGGGCGGTCGGCGTCACCTCGACGTGCACGCTCGAGAGCGGCAGCGGATGGCACAGGGGAATGAGCGCCGAGGTCTGCTTGGCCGCCATGATGCCGGCCAGCCGCGCGGCCTGCAGCGGATCGCCCTTCGTCACCGCGCCCGTGCGAACCAGACGCCGCGCCTCGCGCGACATCGCGATCGATCCGCGCGCCACCGCCTCGCGGTGCGTCACCGGCTTCGCGCCGACGTCGACCATCGTCACGCGCCCGCGCCCATCGATATGGGACAGCGCCCTTCCCGCCCTTCCCGCCCCTCCTGCCCTATTTCTTTTCATCATCACCCTCGCACTGCGCCAGGAAGAACGACAGGCTCTCGAGCGACACGGTCAGGTCGACGCTCTTCAACTTCACGTCATCGGGCACCTCCAGAGTGCCCGGCGAAAAATTCAGCACGGCTCTGATGCCGGACGCGACGACAAGGCCGACCACGTGCTGGGCCGAGGGCGCGGGCACGGCAATCACGGCGATGCTGATGCCGTCGCGCCGCGCGATCTTCTTCAAATCGTGGATGTCGTGGATCGGCACGCCGCCGCGTGAGCGCTGCCCCACCTTCGCGCTGAGGTTGTCGAAGAGCGCGGCGATCTCGAACCCTTCCTGCCGAAACCCGGGATAGTCCGCGAGCGCGAGGCCGAGATTGCCGGCGCCCATGATCGCCACGCGCAGCTTGCGATCGAGACCGAGGATCTGCCGCAGGTGACGCTTCAGATCGCCGACGTAGTAGCCGACGCCGCGGACGCCGAACTCGCCGAAGTACGCGAGGTCTTTCCGTATCTGCGCGGCGTTCAGATGAAACTGCTCGGCGAGCGACTGCGACGAGACCGTCAGCACGCCCGCGTCCTCGAGCGCGTTCAGGCAGCGCAAGTACACCGAGAGGCGGTTGGTGGTGAGTTCGGAGACCTGATCGAGGGCGTGGCGGGCCTTCCCGGATTTGTTCACTATTTTCACAAGCCGGACCCGATTGTAGCAAAAACCAATGCTAATATCCGGGCCATGCCGACCCCCAAGCAGCCTGGCTTTCAGCCGTACGTCCCGGCGTCGGAATCGCCCGCCGAGTTCACGGCCAAGGCAATCGTCATCGGCGTCCTGTTCGGGCTGCTCTTCGGCGCGTCCACCGTGTACTTGGGCCTGCGCGCCGGCCTGACCGTCAGCGCGTCGATTCCGATCGCCGTCCTCGCGATCTCGGTGCTGAAGAAGCTCGGCGGCTCGACGATCCTCGAGAACAACATCGTCCAGACGATTGGATCGGCCGGCGAATCGGTCGCCGGCGGCGTCGTCTTCACGATCCCGGCGCTCATTTTCCTGACGCCCGACGGTCCGGCCTACTTCAACTACTACCAGATCGCGATGCTCGCGTTCGCCGGCGGCATCCTCGGTGTGCTCATGATGGTGCCGCTCCGGCGGGCGCTCATCGTCAAGGAGCACGGCGTGCTGCCGTATCCGGAGGGCGCGGCCTGCGCCGACGTCCTGATCGCCGGCGAGCGCGGCGGCAAGCTCGCGTCGATGGTGTTTGCCGGCGTCGGGGTGGGCGCGGTGTGGAAAGCGCTCTCGTGGGTCTTCAACGTATTCCTCACCGAGCTCGACTACTCCACGCCGCGGAGCAGCCAGTTTCCCAACGCGACGCTGAACGTGGACATCTCGCCCGAGTACATGGGCGTCGGCTACGTCATCGGCCCGCGCATCGCCGGCACGATGTTCGCCGGCGGCGTGCTGTCGTGGCTGGTGCTGCTGCCGCTGCTGTCGATTCTCGGCGCCTACATTCCCGTGCCGTTTCCGCCGATCCACCCGAACTTCGCCCACAATCCGGCGACGGGCCAGCCGTTCAGGATCCTGGAGATGGGCCCGACGCAGCTCTGGAGCGCGTACATCCGGTACATCGGCGCCGGCGCGGTGCTGGCCGCCGGCCTCATCACGCTCGGGCGCACGCTGCCCACAATCATCGCGTCGGCACGCGAGGGCTTGAAGGACTTCGGCGCCAGCGCCGGCGCCAGTTCGACGCTCCGAACCGAGCGCGACATGCCAACCGTCGTCGTGCTCGGCGGTTCGTTCCTGCTCGCCATCTTCCTGGCGGTCGCGCCGAAGATGCCGATGCAGGGGAATTTCCTGGCGGCGATCCTCGTCATCATCTTTGGCTTCCTCTTCGTGACGGTTTCCTCCCGCATCACGGGCTTGATCGGCACTTCGTCGAACCCGATCTCGGGGATGACCATCGCCACGCTGATTCTCACGTGCCTCATGTTCGTCGCACTCGGCTGGACCGGGAATGCCTACGGGCCGATCGCGCTCTGCGTGGGCGCGGTCGTCTGCATCGCGGCCGCGAATGCCGGCGGGACGTCCCAAGATCTGAAGACGGGATATCTGGTCGGCGCGACGCCGTACTACCAACAACTCGGGCTGGTCATCGGCGTCGTCACCTCCGCCGGCGTGATCGGGGCGACGACCCTCTACCTCCACCATGTGTTCGGCATCGGCACGGCCGCGATTCCGGCGCCGCAGGCCACGCTGATGGCGACGATCATCAAGGGCCTGCTCAACCAGAACCTGCCATGGGGCCTCGTGCTGGTCGGCATCTTCATCTCGGTCACGCTCGAGCTGTGCGGCATCCGCTCGCTGTCGTTTGCCGTCGGGTCGTATCTGCCCATCGCGACGACGGCCCCGATTTTTGTCGGTGGTCTGGTGCGTGCGTTCGTCGAACGGAAGACCGGCGCCGCCCAGGAATCCGAAGTCGGCGCGGGCACGCTCTTCAGTTCGGGCCTCATCGCCGGCGGATCTCTCTGCGGGATCCTGTACGCCGTCCTGGTCGGCACGGGACATATCGCCGCGCCACAGTCGCTCGGCAACCTCGTCGCGTTCCTGCACGAGGGCACGAGCGGCTACATCGCGAGCGCGCTGCTCTTCGCCGGCCTGGCGGTCGTCCTCGCCCGCGCGGCACAAAAGAAGATCATGTAGCAGTGGTAAAACGAATTCTTGTCGTGCTCATCGCCGCCAGCGCGGCGCTGTCGGCGCAGCCGGTCACGCGCCACGCCACCAACATCGCCGCCCTACTGGCCTATCCGAGTTTCTTCCATCAGCGCCCGATCCTGATCGTCGGCACGGTGACCACTACGGCGGCCGGCGAGATGCGCGTCGCCGACGAGGCCGGGAGCCTGCAGCTCGTCGTGAAAGGCACCGGCGCGCCGGACGGGCTCGATGAGATCCGCGGCGAATTCTGGGATCTGGGGCGCATGAAGCCGGACGACGTGCGCCTCGCGAATCTGGATCTCCGGGCGCTGTTTCACATCGATCCCGCCGGGTCGTGGCCCAAGACGGGCGAAGTGACGGCCATCATGGCGACGGCTGTCGCCCGTGCGGCGTCGCCGCCGCTGGCGCCGACAATCCGGGCCATCGTCCTCAATCCGGCGCGCTACGTCGATCAGAAGGTCACGATCGTCGGACAGTATTCAGGCCGGAATATCCTGGGTGACCTGCCGAACGATCCCGCCAAGAGCCGCTACGATTTCGTGCTGCGCGCGGCCGACGCGGCGATCTGGGTCGCCAACATGCGGCCGAAGACCAAGGAGTTCGAGCTCTCGCTCGACGCCCGCATCGACACGGGCCGCTGGCTGCAGGTGGCCGGCGTCGTCCGGCAGGGGCGCGGCCTGCAATGGATCGACGCGGAAGCCGGCACGCTCGCGGCCGCGAAGCCGCCCGCCGAGACGGCCGACACCGAAGCGCCGATCCGCGTGCCGGCGGCGCCGCCGCCGGAAGTGATCTTCAGCGCGCCGACCCAGGACGAGACCGACGTGCCGCTGGCGACGACGGTGCGGATTCAGTTTTCGCGCGACATCGATCCCGCGACGCTGAAGGGGCGCGTGCGCGTCCACTACCTCGACGCGCAGACCGCGGGGCGCGGCGAGCCGGTGACGCCGGCCGCCGAGTTCGCGACGCAGTACACGGCCGCGAACCACGAGCTCGAGATTCGGTTCGCGAAGCCGCTCGAGCGGTTCCGCACGCTGAAGGTGGATTTGCAGGACGGAATTCTGGGCACGGATCAGCAGGCGCTGAAGCCGTGGACGCTCACCTTCGCCCTCGGCGGATCCTGACGCGGTCAACACGACGTGGGGCCCTATGGAACAATCCGAAACGCGACCAGCGTTCGTCTCTGCGCCCTTTCCGCCCCTCCCGCCCCTCCTGCCTGTCCCGCCGCTCCCGCCTCTGTGCTGAGCTCGATGATGTAATCGCCGACGCCAAGCGGCACCAGCGAGAGCTGCGCCGTCTGCCACCGCGATCCATCCGCATCGTCGCGCAGCGCGGCGGCCACCGGGATCGCGAGCGGCTTGCCGGTGCGGTCGAGGAGCCGCGCCGACACGGCGTCTGAGGATGCGGTGGGGACTTCGACGCGGATCAGTTCGCCGCGCCGGAACCGCCGGTCGGCGGTCGCGACTTCCCTGTTACCCGTCACCTGCCCGCGGCGGATCAGCACCGCGCCAAGCGTGTCGGGCGCCAGCGGGAACGTCACGCGGACGACCTCGTTCATCGGCGGCTCCGGGCTGGCATCGCGGCTGGCCCGCACGCGGACCACGTACTCTCCGGGCGGCATGGGCCCGGGCGGCGCGAGCGCGACGCGGAAGCTGCGCACGCGCGGCTCCATGTGCGCGCGGGCGGTCGCGATGGTCGCGCCGGCGGCATTCGTCAGCGTCACGTCGGCGTCGCCTGCGGTCATCACCTCTTCCCGAGGGCCGAGCTCGCCCACCGCCCAGATCACGCCGGCGTGCGTTGGCGTCCACCCCGCCGCGACCTGCACGCGGAGCGACACGTCGCGCGCGAATCCCGAGAGCGGCGCGAGCGCATCGGCAATCGCACTGCTCTCGGCGGCGGCCGGGGACGCCGGCGCCGTCGCGGATTCCGCGCGCGTCATCTCCGCCGCGCTCGGCGCCAGATAGCCGCGCCGCGCACGCACCTGCACGCCCGCACGGTTCACGCGCACTTTGATCGCGTGGAACTTGCCGTCGAGCTTGAGATTGGTCGAGTAGTACCCGAGCAGATAGTACGAGGACAAGTCGGCGGCGACTCGCCTGACGCCCGCGTCGATGTCGTTCGTGTTGACGACAGCGATCCCGTCGGTCGTGTCCGCCAGGGTGCGCAGCGTGTCAATCCGGTTCGTCAACCGATCGATGCCGCCGACCGACGTCGGTGCGCCGAGCCCGCCGGCGTCGATGGGATAGAACGACACGTTGGCGCGATTCGCCTGATCCGGCAGCCGGCGGAAATGTTGAAGATCGTTGAGCTGGGCGAGGTTCAAGCGATCGCGCTCGCACTGCTCGCTCGTGTTGGGCATCGATCCCCCCGTCGGAGGACGCGTCGTGAGCTTGCCGCCGCGCGGATCGACGCCGACCTGCGGCAGTCCCGGCGCCTCGCATCGCACCGGCCGCGCGAGCTTCGAGTCCGGTTCGAAGAGGTTCCACCCGGGGCTGATGAGCAGCACGGCTTTGCGCTCCTCGCGGACTCCACCGAGATAACGGATCAGATCCTCGAGCGAGTCGATCACCATCGACTCGCGCCGGCGGGCGATCATTTCATCGGCGACGCCAACGTCGCTCGCCGTGTATTTCCGGCCGGACGGATCGATGCATTCCTCAGTGACGCCGGGGTAGCACATCTGGTACAGCTTCTCGACCGGATCGGTCGGCATCCGGCTGTTGGCGTCGCCCCAGTCCCAATGCCGTGACAAGAAGTTTTCGATGGTGGTGGACCGGCGGGAGAAGGTCACGTCCAACGCCGACATCTGCGGCGTCATCACGCCGACGAGATCATCCTGGCCGATGGCGCGGTCCAGCATCTCGGTGAGCGGCTTCCGAATCTCGTGAGACCCCGTGAGGCTGACGTGCGTGACGTCGAGAAACAGCGCGAACACGCGCGCGTTCGGGTCCGTCATCATGGCGCGCATGTCCGCCACGTTGTTCGGCTCGTGCCGCATGTCCTGCGGGCCGTTGCCGCGGACCTCGATGTGCTGAAACTGCGCGATCTTCTGCGGCGCCCCATCGTCGAAGACCTCGAAGTCGGCCTGCTGCAGATCGTCGACCGGCACGCCGTGCACGGTCGTCGGATATACGTCGACCCGGACGTAGTTCGCCTCGGTGTGAAAGACCGGCCGCTGCGGCCGCGGATCCTGCCGCGAGGCAGCCAGAAGTGCCACGCCAGCGAGGCAGGCGGCAATCGGCCATCTCATGGCACTATCCTGAACGCCACCAGCGTCCGCTTGCGTTCCCCTCCTGCCAACTCGATCACGTAGTCCCCAACCGCGAGCGGCGCGAGCGCGAGCTCGGCCGTCTGCCAGCGCGAGCCATCGGCGTCCTCGCGCACCGCCGCCGTGAGCGGCACGGCCAGCACCTTCCCCGTGCGATCGAGCAGGCGCGCGGACACGGCCGGCGAAATGCTCGGCACCTCGACGCGGATGTGTTCGCTGCGGCGGAACCGCAGGTCGGCGGTCGCCACTTCCTTGTTGCCGGTCGCCGGTCCGCGGCGGACGAACAGTGCGCCGATCTCGTCCGGCGCTTGCGGCAACGCGAGTCGGACCACCTCGTTGAGGGCAATCGCCGTCGCCGCGGCGCCGCGTGCGCGGATGCGCACGGCGTAATCGCCCGCCGCGAGCGGCGCCGACGATGTGAGGGCGACGCGGAAGCTGCGCGCACCCGGCTCGATGCGCGCGTGCGTCGTCGACACCGTCGCGCCAGCGGCGGTCGTGAGCATCACCTCCGCCTCGCCGCCCGTTTTCCAGTCGTCGCCCGGGGCCACCTCGCCCACCGCCCACACCGCCGCGGTCTTGTCCGGCTTCCACCCAGCCGCCACCTGTACGCGCATCGGGAGATCGCGCGAGAACGCGGCGAGCGGTCCGACCACGTCTTCGATCGCGCGCGCGTCGGCGGCTGCCGCCACGTCGGCCGGCGTCGACACCACAGGCCCGCGTCCCGCCATCTCCGCCTCGGTTGGCGCAAGGTAGCCTCGTCGTGCGCGCACCTGGACGCCGGGCCGCGTCACGCGCACTTTGATCGCGTGAAACCTGCCATCGAGCTTGCCGTTCGAGTAGTAGCCGAGCAGGTAATAGGACGACAGATCGGTGACGACGCGCTTGAGCGCGCCTGAGATGTCGTTCGTGTTCACGACGGCGATGCCGTCGGTGTTGTCGGCGAGCGTGCGGAGCGAGTCGATGCGACTGCGCAGGCGCGACGCGTCGGCGGCGAGCGACAGTTGGTCCGTGATCGGCGAATCGAACACAGCGAGCCCGCGCGGGTCGACGGGATAGAACGAGGCGTTGGCGCGGTTCGCCTCGTCGAGCAGGTGCCGGAATTCCGATTCGTCGTCGATCTGCGCGAGATTCATGCGATCGCGATCGCAGATGTACTGCGACCCGGCGTACGGGTTACTCGGATTCTTCGTCGTGATCTTCCCAGATCCCGGATCGACGCCGATCGGCGGCATGCCTGGGACGCCCTTCGAGGCGTCGGGCATCAGGCCTTGCGAAGGACGGAACAGACGCCATCCCTCGGAGATCGTGATGATGGCCTTGCGCTCCTCGCGGACGTCGCGCAGAAAACGAACGAGATCCTCGAGCGCATCGAGCGTCTTCTTTTCGTGCCGGCGATCGATCAGCTCACGGGCGATGCGGCTGCACGGCGAGGTATCCGGCAGCGGCCCGGGTGGGTAGCAGCTGCAGTAGCTCTGCTCCACCGGATCCTTGGGCAGGGTCAGATCGCGCTCTCCCCACCAATAGCGCTCGAGCATCCCTTGGACGGTCGTGGTTTTGCGCGCGAAGGTGACGTCGAGGGCCGACATGTCGGGCGTCATGACGCCCACGAGATCGTCCTCGCCGATCAGGTTGTCCAGCGTGTCGACCAGCGGCTTGCTGATGGCCCGCGACGAGATCGCGCCGACGTGATAGGCGTCGAGAAACAGGATGAAGACCCGCGCACGCGAGCTCGCCAGCATCGCGCGCGACTCGGCGACCGTGCTCGGCTCATGGCGCACGTCCTGCGCCACGTGTCCGCGAATCTCGATGTGCTCGAACTGATCGATCTTCTGCGGCTTGCCGTCCTCGAGCAGCTCGAAGTCGGCTTGCTGCAGATCGCCGACCGGCACGCCGTTCGCGGTCGGATACACGTCGACGCGGACATAGTTCGCCTCGGTGTGAAACACCGGCTGCTGCGGCTGCGCCTGGCGCGCGGCCAGCGTCACACATGCTGCGCCAGCGATGCAGAGGCCAATCTGCAATCTGAACTCTGCAATCTGCCTTCGCAGTGTCGTCATGGGATCACCCGAAACGGGACGAGCAACGCGAGGACGCCAAGCGCGCACTTGGAGATCGTCATGGCATGCGGTCCATTGTAGGCGTACAGATGTCGAGGAAGACGAACGTCCTCAGGAGGCGTGGCGACGCCAGTCTATACCGGACCGAGCGCGATGAGATCGGAAATCCGCTCGCGGACGCGCGCGATCAGGACATCGCGCTGTTTCAGGTCCAACCCGGCCGTGGGGATCGGCTCGCCGATGCGAATGCTGATCGTCACCGGCCGGATGATCCGGCTGCCCCGCCGCATCGCCGCGCGTCCACCCTGGACCGCGACGGGGACGATGGGCGCGCCGGCTTTGATGGCCATGATGAAGCCGCCCTTCTTGAACGGCAGCAGCTCCTCGGTCTTGCTCCGCGTCCCTTCCGGGAAGATCAGGAAGGAGTTGCCGTGGCGCAGCGACGCCGCGCCAGCGTCGATCGCGCGCATGGCGACTTCTTTGTTGCGGCGGTCGACCGGGATGAACCCGCCCATGCGGAACGCGCGCGCGAGAATCGGAATCTGCTCGATCTCGGCCTTGTAGAGGATGTGCATCCGCGGATGGAGCGCCGTGAAGAGCAGCGGCGGGTCGACATTGCTCTGATGGTTGGCGCAGTAGACGGCGGCGCGATCGAGCGGCAGATGCTCGGCGCCGGCGACGCGGTATCTAATCCCCGAGAGCGCCAGCCCGAGGCGGACGCCGCCATGTCCGAAGATGTAGAGGATGCCGGTCCAGCCGAAGAGCGTGGCGAGGAGCATCCCGACAATGCCGGTGACGAAGACGTAAAGCGAGATCGCGACGTATGTAATGAAGGACCGGACGGCTGCGATGATAATCACCGGGCGGGATCTTAAACGAAAAAGCCCACCGGCGCTTTCGCGCTCGGCGGGCTTTCGGTCGTTCTAGGTTCTGGGTTCGCTACGACGCTCGTGCGGCCCTGCGGGCGGGCGCCGAGGCGGCCGTGGCGCGCGGCGGCACGACTTTCGCCACTTTGGCGCGCGCGGCCGTGGCGGTGGTCCGCGCCGCGGTGCGCGCCTTGGTCGTGAAGCAGCGCTCGAGCGCGCTGTCGACGCGCGCTTCGATCGCGGGCGCCGTTTCGCGCATCACTTCGGAGACTTCCGAGATGATGAGGAACTTGGCCCGGTCGAGCATGCGCTTCTCGCGGAACGAGAGACTCTTGGACTTGGCCAGGAACGTCAGGCTCTTGAGGACGTCGGCGACCTCGTAGATCGAGCCGCTGCGCATCTTGTCCGAGTTGTCCTTGAAGCGCCCCTTCCAGTTCTGATGATTGTCGATCTTGCCGTCGCCGAGGAGCGTGAACAGCCGCTCGACTTCTTCATCGGCGATCGCGCGGCGCAGGCCGACGCCGTCGACGTTCGCCAGCGGCACCAGGACGGTCGTGTCGTTGGCCACAATACGAAGATGATAAAAGCCGCACGTCGTACCGAGGATGGTCTTGTCTTCAATGCGCTCGACGATCCCGAGACCATGATTCGGGTAAATGACCTTGTCGCCGACTTCGAATGTCACGAGTCCCCCTGTTAGGAAGCGCGGTAGTATGGAAGGCCGAATCCTTACCGGCAGTCCTTACAGTATAGCGCACTTTCTGAGGCGATACAACGAAAAACAGGCGCAAAACCGCCACTTTTCG
>OCZT010003224.1_pt1 | contig 16759 bp, 13 predicted proteins | sample 1539031 | NCBI WGS metagenome assembly OCZT01 (sample SAMEA3539308, study PRJEB22396) | soil metagenome | biome: tundra; feature: field; material: soil | place: USA | collected 2010-05 | depth 0.15 m | reverse complement strand
GGCGACGCGCGGGCGCTGCTGCGTTCATGTGACCGGCGCACCGCGATGGGGCGCCGCGACTACGCAGTGATCTTTATCCTGCTGCGGCTGGGACTGCGGGCCTGCGAAGTGGCCGCGCTGCAACTGCAGGACATCGACTGGCGCAGCGGCCAGATCACGGTGCACGGCAAGGGACAACGTGTCGACCAGCTGCCGCTGCCGGCCGAGGTTGGTGAAGCGATCGCCGCGTATCTGCGCTACGCCCGGCCGTGTACGGATCGACGCGAGGTGTTCTTGAGGGTCACCGCGCCACGGATCGGCCTGGGACGGGGCGGCGTGTCGTTGATCGTGCGCCGCGCCTGTGTCCGCGCCGGCCTGGCGCCGTGCGGGTCGCACCGGCTGCGGCATGCGCTGGCCTGCGACATGGTGCGCGCCGGCGTGCCGTTGCATGAGATCGGCCAGGTCTTGCGGCACCGCGACGGCACCAGCACGAGCATTTACGCCCGCGTAGACGTCGATCAGCTGCGGACCGTGGCCCGGCCCTGGCCTGTCGGAGCGACACAGTGAGCGCCCTGACCGCCCATGTCGCCGACTATCTGCGGCTGCGTCGGGCGTTGGGGTTCACGCTGACCGAGCCGGGTCATGTGCTGCCGCAGTTCGTGACCTGGCTCGAGGCCACCGGATCCGAGACGATCACGGTCGAAGCGGCGATCGCCTGGGCACGGCTGTCGGAGAGCGCGCATCCGATCACGCTCTCGCACCGGTTGGGTGCGGTGCGCGGATTCGCCCGCTACCTACGCACGATTGACCCGGCGACCGAGATCTCTGAATGCGCCCCTACGGTCCGCCTCCTCTCATATCGATCCCGATCTGGCCCAGCAGGTTCGAGCGACGCGCGTCGTCGACATCACCCGAGGTGACCACGGCACGACTCGTCGGGCTGGGGCGAAGCCCCGTTAGGACTAGTTTTCGCTTGCGCCATCTCGCCGTGCTACCAAGGTGAACGAGTTCGGAAGTTGTCCTCGCCACGCTGCCGCCGCGACGTCCTTCGGTTGCCAGAAAGGTTCCGCGTACTCTGCGACGTGCAGCACCTCCAGCCCAGCTGAGATCACGGCATTGATGATCGCTCCGAGCGTCCACTGCCACTCCACCGCTCCCCCGGCCGGGAACGTGTCGTTCACGTGGCAGTGCCCGAAGTAGCTGCGGTCAGGTCGAATGCGGGGCTCGTCGTGGTCCCAGGTCCAGAGCGGCACCGCGGGATGAGCCTCGTAGATGAACAGGTGGCCCGACGGTCGCAGCAGGCGCGCGGCGTCCCTGGCCCAGGCATCCAGGTCCCGCATCCAGATCAGCGCGCCCTTGCCGGTATACACGAGGTCAGCGCACTCATCAGACAGCGGAACTTCGGGCACCTCGGCCACCACGTAGCGGCAGGCAACGGCCAGCTCAACTGCTCTGCCCTGCGCTGAAGTGGCTGCCACCTCGCTGAAATCGACACCGACCACCGATTGCGCACCGGCGGCGACGAGGTCGATGTCGTCGAGACCGTTGCCGCTCTGTAGATGTACCACCGCAGGCGAGGACCGCAGCAGTGGACGCAACAGGTCGAGCTCGCGCTCGAAGAGCGACGTGTGGCGGGTGGCTTGCAGGAAGTGATCCTGGTACTCACGAACGTGCTTCTCGGACGCCGCCTCCCAGGCCATCTGGTTCAGCTTCACGTCAGGGTCCATGTCTTCCACTATGCAAGCCGCTGGCGACGGCCATGCCGGCAGGCCAGGCGCCGGGATCGGCCCGGGACCTCGCCCGACGTCGCTGGGTTGCTGACCTGCGCGTTTACCACTCAAGATCGAACCCAGCCAGGGAGGTCCCTCTAGTATGTGGCTGTGAAGAAGTCCTTGACGCCTCCTCGCTTTGGCTCCCGCGGGCGTGCGCTGGAGTTGATCCGATCGCAGGGGCCGATCAGCCGCATCGAGCTGGCGCAGAGCACGGGGCTCACCCAGGCCACGATCTCCCATGTCGTCCGCAGCCTCATTGGCGACGGCCTCGTGCGCGAGATCGGTCGCGGGGAGCCAACGGGTGGCAAGCCGCGGATGATGCTGGAGATCAACCCGGATGCCCGTCTCGGCATCGGCGTGCAACTGGGCTTGGAGTCGATTGTCTACGTGGTTGTCAACCTCAGCGGCTCTGTGATTGGGCGCCTGCGGGCCAAGGGTGCGGGTGATCGGCAGCCCGCGGAGGTCGTGGCCGCCATGGCCGCGGATATATCGGTGCTGCTTGACGGCCTCGGAGTTGACCGCAGTCTCGTTGTCGGCGTTGGCCTGGTTTCGCCCGGCCCGATCGATCGCGAGAACGGCGTCATCTTGCGTGCACCATCGCTGGTGTCCTGGTCCGGCTACTCGCTCAGGGCAGAATTCGAGGCGGCAACCGGTTTGCAGGTCTCACTGGACAACGATGCAACGGCCGCCGCCCTCGGCGAGCACTGGCTGGGTGCAACGGGCGACTCGCGTGCCTACACAAGCGTCTACATGGCCACGGGCATCGGAGCCGGCATCGTCATTGACGGAACGATCTACCGCGGCGTCAGCTCCAACGTCGGCGAGCTCGGTCACGTGACGGTCGACGTGCGTGGCGAGCTGTGTTCGTGTGGCAATCGAGGGTGCCTGGAACTGTTCGCCTCGCCCCGCGCCATCGTTGCGCGAGCCGCCGCGGCCGTGGCCAAAGGGGAACTCGACGTTCGCCTTACCGGCAGTGTGCAGGCGGATCTGGCCACGCTGGGGATGGCGGCGATGCGTGGCAACGCGGTCGCGTACGAAATTCTCGCGGATGCCGCGGAGATCCTCGCGGCTGGAATCGTGTCGATGATGAACCTGTTCGACCTGGAGCTGGTGGTGCTCGCAGGCTCCGCGTTTGCGTCCACCGCCTCGATCTACCTCGACCGCGTGCAGAACGCCATGGACACCTACGCCCTTTCGCGCGAGAGCCACCGGATCAAGGTGCAGCTGTCGGCCAACGTGCACGATGCGGCCGCACTGGGCGCCGCGACCCTCGTACTGCAAGAGCGGCTCGACCCCAGGAGCCTGCGCTCGGTGAGCATGCACGGGGTGGCTTGATCCAGACGGCGGCTGTACTGGGCCGCCCACGCCCTAAGGACGATTGCCCGCAACGGTATCCAGCCAGATCTCGGCGAGATGTGCGTGGCCCAGCTCGGTCGGGTGCACGCCATCTTCGGCCAGCGCTGCGGCGCCGAGCTCCGCGCTCTGCCGGGTAAGTTCGACGTCGGCGGGCACCAGAACTGCGTTGTAGCCCAAGGCAAGCTTCCTGACGACCTCAATCTTCGGATCGAGGTCGTCACGCCATACCTGCTGCCCCTCGAAGACGGGCAGCACGAACGGCTCGATCAGCACCATCCGGCTTCCGGCTGCGGCGACCGCATCGAGCAGACGGCAGTAGCGGCCCTCGAACTGGGCAGCGGAGGTCTCCTCGCTGCTGTCGTAGCGCCGCCACGTGTCGTTGACGCCGATCAGTATGGATACGACATCCGCGTGGTGGTCGAGCACGTCGGCTCGCCAGCGCTGTTCCAAGTCGACGATGCGATCGCCGGCGATGCCCGTGTTGACAATCGTCGCCCCTGAGGCGCGAGGCGACTCGGCAACTGCACGAACGTAACCGAAGCCGAGATGGCCGCCGGTATCCTCTCTCCGCCCGCAGTCGGTGACGCTGTCACCGGTGAAGAGGACGATGATGCCGGATTCGAGGCGAATGGTGATGGTTCTCCGTCGGTCTTCGCTGGCCGACCGAGTCATCCGCCACACGTGTGCGCCGATTATAGAACGTGTGGCGTGCCCCAACCCCGTCGAGGCTGAGCCAAAGGCGACTTTCGTAAGGCGCCTAACTTATTTTTGCTTCCACCGCTTGAATCTGAAACAGTTCTCTGGTGCGACCGACGCTGCCTCGATTTCTCGCCCTGCGAACCCAAGGGACCGCGCTCGTTCTCGAACACACACCGGACGGCCTGCCCGTGGTGCTGCACTGGGGGGCGGATCTCGGCGCACTGACCGACGCTGACCTCGACGCACTCTCCAGGGCGGTTAGCCGCCAGAGCGCACCTGGCACGTTGGATGCGGCGTGGCAGCTCTCCATCCTTCCGCAGGAGTCCGACGGCTGGGCCGGTCGCCCCGGCATCCTCGTCACACGCGACAGCTCGCCCTTGTTCCCGCGCTGGACGGTGACCGAGTTCGCCGCGACCGAGCCCGGCGGCGGGCGGAACGGCGCACGGGTCAGAGCGCGCGATGACGTTGCCGGCCTCACGGTCGAGTCCAGCATGACGATCGAGTCCGGTGGGGTGATCACCGTTCGTCACGCGGTCGAGAACACGGGCTCGGGTCTCGTCGTGGTCGACTGGCTGGAGGCGACGCTCCCCGCACCCAAAGCGGTGGACACCGTCACCGAGTTTGCCGGCCGCTGGACGCGCGAGAAGGCGCCGCACACGGGCCCCGTTCAGCGCGGCTCACACGCGCGACAGACGAGGAGGGGGCGAGGTGGCCACGACGCGCCCATGCTTCTGATCGCATCGGTCGACCCCCCGGCGGACAGGCACGGCGACCTCTGGGCCGTGCACCTCGGCTGGAGTGCCGACGTCACCTACCGCACCGACCGTATGCCGGACTCGGTCACCCTGCTCGGCGCCGGCGAGCTGCTGCGGCCGGGTGAGATCAGCCTTGCGCCCGGCGAGCGCTATGAGACACCCATGGCGTACTTCGCATGGTCCGGCCACGGGCTCGACGGTCTCGCCGAGCGATACCACCGGTTCCTGCGGGCGAGGCCGAAACACCCATCAAGCCCGCGGCCGCTCGTGCTCAACACGTGGGAGGCCGTGTACTTCGACCACAACCCCACGTCTCTTCTCGAACTGGCCGAGCTGTCGGCTCGCGTCGGCATCGAGCGCTTCGTGCTCGACGACGGCTGGTTCATGGCCAGGCGCGATGACACGAGAGGACTGGGCGACTGGCTGGTCGACGCGGTCGTGTGGCCGAATGGTCTCGAGCCGCTCGCCGACCGCGTGCATGAGCTCGGCATGCAGTTCGGGCTCTGGTTCGAGCCGGAGATGGTCAATCTCGACTCCGACCTGGCGCGCGCACACCCCGACTGGCTGCTGCACAACCGGTCACGCGGACTCACGCCGTCGCACCTCTCCTGGCGCACACAGTACGTTCTCGACCTCGCCAACCCGGATGCCTACGAGCATGTCTACGGCCAGATCGGTGCCCTCGTTGAGAAACTGGGTATCGACTTCATCAAGTGGGACCACAATCGGGACCTCGTTGAGGCGGTGCATGACGGACGTTACGGCGTCCACGTGCAGACGCTCGCCGTCTACCGCCTGATGAGCGAGCTGAAGAAACGATTCGCGGGTCTTGAGATCGAGTCGTGCTCGAGCGGCGGCGCCCGAAGTGACCTCGGCATCCTTGCCGTTACAGACCGGGTCTGGGCCAGCGACTCCAACGACCCGGTCGAACGGCAGGACATTCAGCGGTGGACTCAACTGCTACTGCCACCAGAGCTCGTGGGCGGACACGTCGGCCCAACCACCGCCCACAGCTCCGGACGCACCACCGACCTGAGCTACCGCCTGGCGACCAGCCTGATGGGCTCAGCGGGCTTCGAGTGGAACATCGCCGAATGCACGCCGGACGAGCTGGAGACGATCACTCGCTTTGCGTCCCTGTACAAGGAACTGAGGCACATCATCCACTTGGGTACCGCGGTGCACGCTGACCCTCGTGACCGCGCCCTGCGGGTCACCGGGGCGGTTGCCCAAGACCGCAGCGAAGCCGTTTTCACGATTGCGAGCGTGGCTTCGTTGGAGGATTCCCTGCCCGAGCACGTGCACCTGCACGGACTCGAGCCGGATCGCCGCTACCTGGTACGCGTGCGTGACGAGGTCGGCCGTTCGACGTTCGGCTGGCATGTCCCCGGCTGGCTATCCACCGGCGAAGTCACCCTGCCCGGGTCGGTGCTGGGAGCGGTCGGCCTGCAGATTCCACCGCTCTGGCCTGCGCAGGCCCTGGTGCTACACCTGACCGCGGTGGAGTCAGGCTAGGAAGCGGGTGGGGCGGTGGCAGGCCCGTTCATCACTCGCGGGTTCGCAAAGAGCTGCCGGACAGCGTCCGGTGCGTTCGCGTTCCACACCCAAACCAGATTTCGGTCCCAGTGGTGAGGAGGTCACGCCAGTCTGGCTCAAGCAGCATCCCGTCACAAGTGCTGCCCCGACAACACGCGACGGCCAGACACCTCATAGAGGACTTCGAGAATCTCCCGCGCCTCGTCGGTGGCCTGTCGGTTGACGGGCGGGTGTGCTTGAGCGGCCATGATCACGTTCCTCTGGCTCGGAAAAGAGGAAGCTGAAAGGTGATGGCTACCCCTGGTTCTGCACCTGATGGCGTGGGAAACCGGAACGGGAAGCGGGTGGCCCGGTGGTGCCGCGCTCTACGAGCATTGGCAGTTCCGCCTGCGCCGGAGACGGCGTCTCGCCGCGCAGCGTGGCCATCATCGTGTCGGCGACGAGTGCGCCGTACGCGTACACGTCGTGGCTGAGCGCCGACATGGCAGCGAGCTGAGATTGGAAAGAGTCGTCCCAGGCAATCAGTGAGATGTCCCCCGGAACATCGACCCCCTTGGCGTTGAGTAGTTCCAGGCCGGCGAGCGCCATCACATCGTTGTCGTAGATGATTGCGGTCGGCCGGTCGGCGACATCCATGGCCAGCAGGCGTTCCGTGGCAGCCGCTCCGCTTGCCTCGCTGTAATCGCCTTGTTCGATCGTGGCGGACGCGCCCTTGCGCCCGGCCGCGTCGTGAAAGGCGCTTGTACGCTCCTGCGTGTGCAGGAGGTCCTCCGGACCGGTCACCCTGGCCAGGCGTCGGTGGCCGAGACCCACGAGATAATCGACGGCGTTCTCCATGACGGTGCGGTCATCGGTCCACACGCAGGGCAGGCCGTGCGCAGCCTGCGGCTCGCCGACCACGACGGTGGGAACGCCCATCCGTTCGAGCAGGTCGAGCCGAGTGTCATTGACGCGAAGGTTGACCAGGATCACGCCGTCAACGAGCTCCTGTTCGCGCCAGCGCTGATAAGACGCCACTTCCTCGTCAAGACCGGGTTGCACCTGTAGAACGAGCGTCGCTTCGTGTGCAGCAAACACGCCTTCCGCACCCCGAATGAAATCCATGAAAAAGGGCTCGATCCCGACCAGTCGTGCGGGACGTTGCAGAATGATGCCGATCGATGGTCGTCCGATCCGGGCAAGCCGACGCGACCCCTCGGCGCCCCTAAGCGAATTGGTCACGAGGCCGAGTCCTCTACGACGAGGTCATTGGCACTCCGGAGCACCGTCGCAGCAGACAGACCGCCCGGATCGAGCGCGTCGGACTGGATCTGGAAGGTGTGGCTGTCACCGGCCGCGAGGGTAACCATGCCGCTGTCGACGCGCGCATCGGGGTGCAGCCGGTCGACGAGCAGAGTGAGATCCTTCACCAGCCCTGTTGCCGTCACCGTGAGCGCATACCCGGCGTCGGTACTGGCGACGTGGACACTGGTCACAGCGTCCCGCGGGCGCAGCCGTAGAACGGTGTCCTCCGCGAAGTACCAGAACGCCGGGTCGACGCCATCCGCATCGGCGGTTGAAACGCGCGCGGCCACATACTCTGCCTTTGCCTCGCCCGCAGCCCGGATCGCGTCGCCAAGCGCGATCGTCGACAGCTCGCGCGGAGCAATGTCAATCGTCAGCTCTTCCTTGGCGAGGAGCTCGCCCCCTTCGGTTGTGCTTGCGCGCACCACGAACACGGTGGCCTTCCACGTTGTCGAGGAATCATTGTGCGCGATCAGCGTCAGCACCCCGTCCCGCGGCTGGATGATGAGCAACCGGTCCGCATAAACCCGACGAAGCGTGTGCCACAGCGGTTTGCGTATGCCGCACGCATCCACCGCGGCCCACGACACCACGGGCCAGTTGTCGTTGAGCTGCCAGACAATGGCGCCCCGGTTCAGTGGCGACAGGCTACGGAAGTGCTCGATGCCCAAGCCGACGGCCCGGGCCTGGTTGAGCTGCGTGGCCCAGTGCCACTCGTCGATGTTGCGCCATTTCGGTAGGTGCTCGCCAAGCCCACGCTCGAGCTTGAGGTTCCCCTCGAACGCCTTTTGATGTACGAGCATCGTGTGCCCATATGGGTCAAGCGGTTCGTCGTGCACAACGCTCGTGAGGGTCGAGAAGGCCGGCGGCCCCTGGAAACCGAATTCGGCGACGAAGCGCGGGTCATATTCCCGATACGCGGAGTAGTCGCGCTCGTTCCAGATGTCCCAAATATGCATGGATCCCGTCCGCGGGTCGTTCGGGTGGATGAACTCGCTGAAGGAGAACGGGCTGCCTGGCGAGTACGGCGTTCGCGGATCCAGCTCCGCCACCAAGGCGGGCAGCAGCTCGAGGTAGTAGCCGCGGCCCCAGCTGCGACCAGCCAGCGGAACCCGCCATGCCCACTCCACGTAACCCCAGATGTTCTCGTTGCCGCCATTCCAGATCGCGAGACTCGCGTGCCGGCTGAGCCGCGCGATCGCCTCGCGGGCTTCGGCTTCGACCTCGCTGCGCAGCGGTTCATCCTCGGAATACGCGGCGCACGCGAACAGGAAGTCCTGCCAGACGAGCACGCCGAGCTCGTCGCAGACGCGGTAGAAGTCTTCGCTCTCGTACAGCCCACCGCCCCAGACGCGGAGCAGATTCATGTTCGCGTCGATCGCATCGCGGATGCTGCGCTCATAGCGCTCGGGCGTGATTCGGGTGACGAACGCATCGTCAGGAATCCAGTTGGCGCCGCGAACGTAGACTTGCCGCCCGTTGACCGAGATCGCGAAAGGGCTGCCGTGCTCATCTGCGGCCGTGTCGAGCTCGACCGTGCGGAAACCTACGCGTCCGTTCCACCCGTCAACCGCCGTCCCGTCGGCCTCGAGCGTTACGCGCACATCGTAGAGCGGTTGCTCTCCATAGCCGCGGGGCCACCACAGCTCGGCGTCATTGACGCGCGTGACCAAAACGGCAGCATCGTCCCCTGCGGCGACGGTCGCCGAGTCCGTAATCCCGCCCACCTCGACCCTGACTGATGCCTCGCCCGGCTCTACTCCGTCGGCCCACTCCAACTCCACGTGGCTCGCCAGCACGCCGGTCGTGCCCTCCACGGTGGCCAACGGACGCACCGACGACATGCGAACACCGGTCCAGGACTGGATCCCGATCGGCTTCCAGATTCCGGCAGTCGCGACATCCGGGCCCCAGTCCCAGCCATAGTTGGCAGCCATCTTGCGGATGCCGTTGAACGGGTGCTGGTTTGTGTGCGGCCTCGTGCCGAGCTCTTGGGCGAGGCGCTCGGCGGCGTTGACGGGTGCCTCGAACTCGACGACAAGCTCGTTGTCTCCCTCGACGAGAAGAGCCGTCACGTCGAATCGGTAGCTGCGGTGCTGGTTTCGGGTTTGACCGACGACTGTCCCGTTCACTTTCACCGTCGCAACCGTGTCGAGTCCCTCGGCGACGAGATCGTGTCTGACATGGCCATTGTCAGTCCAGGCAAAGCTCGCGCTGTAGGTCCAGTCAGTGCGACCGATCCAGGCCAGCAGACTTTCGTGGTCTGCGTCGAACGGATCGGGGATTACCCCGGCCGCAAGGAGGTCGGTGTGTACTTCGCCGGGCACCGTGGCATCGATCTTCGACGGCGCCGCCCACGAGGAAGGGGCCACGCCGGACGACGCGTGCATCCTCCAGGAGACGCCGACGTCACTGGTCAAACGAAGCGTCCGCACAGCGGTAGGAGTAGTGATGGGTGAGGTAGCAGTCACTGAACGATTCTCTTCTCAGGGTTTGGCGCCGAGTCAGCAAGCAGCTTCGTGTATTCGTGTTGCGGATTCAGGATGACGTCGTCCGAGGGCCCTCGCTCGACGATTTCGCCTCGATACATCACGAGAATCTCGTCGGAGAAATGTCGCGCGGTCGCCAGATCGTGGGTGATGTAGAGCACGCCCAAGTTCTCCTCGCGCTGGAGAGAGGCAAGAAGATTGAGCACGCCGAGACGGATCGAAACGTCAAGCATGGAGACCGGCTCATCCGCGACCAGCACACTGGGTTCGGGGGCGAGAGCGCGAGCGATGGCTACCCGCTGACGCTGACCGCCGGAGAGCTCGTGCGGTCGGCGCTGGGCGACATCGTCCACCGGTTCGAGGCGCACGCGCTCGAGCAGTCGTCGCACACCGGCCCGCACCTCGGCTCCCGAGCTCGCCTTGCCGTGCAGGAGCAGCGGCCTGGCCAGGTGGTGCTCGACCGTGTGGAACGGGTTGAGCGATGCAAACGGATCCTGGAACACCATCTGAACGTTGTTGCGATACTCGCGCAGGCCGCTGCCGTGCCGCTGGATCGGTTTCCCATCAAGGAGGATCTGACCGGAGGTAGGGCGTTCGAGCTGCATGAGCAGCTTCGCAATTGTCGACTTGCCGCTGCCGCTCTGACCTACCAGCGCGACGGTCTTGCCCGCTTCCAGAGTGAAGCTCACATCGTTCACCGCCTTCAGGGTGCTGCCCCTCCAGCCGCCGCGAAGGTGGTACTGCTTGACGACATTGCGGACCTCAAGGGTGCTCATGCGGTCCTCCGCCTAGCCTTCGTGCGCGTCGCGACGACCGGTTCAACAGCGTCGACGTCGAGCAACTCGGTATGCAGGCCGGTGCGGATGAAGTCTCCCCGGTCGCCGGTGAGGCTCGGGAAGGATGCCAGAAGCCGCTTTGTGTAGTCGTGCTTCGGGTTCGTGTACAGCTCGACAGCGTCGCCAAGTTCGACGATCTCGCCGTCCTTCATCACGGCGATGCGGTCGCTGATCTCCAGCAGCAGGGGCAGGTCGTGGGTGATGAAGATGACCGCGAACCCGAGTTCTTCCCGCAGGCGGGTAATCTCGCGCAGGATCTCGCGCTGCACCACGACGTCCAGCGCCGTCGTCGGCTCATCCATGATCATCACCTGCGGCCCTAGTGCCATCGCCATGGCGATCATGACGCGCTGCCGCATGCCGCCGGAGAGCTCGTGTGGAAACGAACGCAGGCGCGAGCGGTCGACACCTACACGCTCGAGCAGGTCGCCACACAGTCTCCTGCGCTCCTTCCTGCCCATCTCCGACCGGTGCGTCGTGAAGATGTCTTCCATCTGTGCCTGGATGTTGATCACCGGGTTCAGCGAGTTCATCGCACCTTGGAATACCATCGAAATCTTGGCCCAGCGGAACGCGCGCAGGTCCTCGCCGGCGAGGGCGCCGAGATCGATCGTGTAACCCTCGCGCGAATGGAACTCGGCCGTGCCCGAGGTGATGACACCCGGCAGTTTCAGGAGGCGATTGACTCCATAGGCGAGAGTGGACTTGCCGCATCCGCTCTCGCCGGCAAGGCCGAGAATCTCACCGCGACCGAGCGACAGCGTCACGTTCCTCACGGCATGAACGGTTCTCTCACCGAGGTAGTCGACGCTGAAGTTCTCGATCGTGAGAACAGGGTTTGACTCGTGACGCGGGATCAAAGCACGTCCTCCAGCTTCTTGAGCTCGCTCTTCGAAAGCTGCCACTTCTTGCGCGCTGAGCGGGTCTGGTCCCGTAACTTGGGGTTGATGATCTCGTCGATCGAGAAGTTGATCAGGGAAAGCGCGGCACCGAAGACGGCGATCAACAGGCCGGGCGGAATGAACCACCACCATGCATTCAGGCGGAGCGCGAGTCCGTTCTCCGCATAGAAGAGCATGGTGCCCCAGGTCCAGTCGCCGGATGCCCCGAGGCCGAGAAACGACAGTCCTGCCTCGCCGAGGATCGCGAAGATGATCGCGAAGACGAACTGCGACGCCATCACGGGCACCAGGTTCGGCAGGATCTCCACCAGCATGATGCGCCAGACCTTCTCGCCGGACACCCTGGATGCCGCGACATAGTCGCGGTTTCGCAGGCTCAGCGTGACGGACCGCAGCACGCGCGCACCACCGGCCCAGCTCGTCAACGCGAGCACCCCCGCGATGAGATAGATGCTCTTGTCTGGCACGTAGCTGGAGATGACGATCACGAGCGGGAGTCCCGGGATGACGAGCACGACGTTGGTGAACAGCGCGAACGACTCGTCGATGAGTCCTCCCGCATACGCCCCGACAATCCCAAAGAAGCCGGAGAGCACCATCGCAAGAATCCCAACCAGGAACCCTATAACCAGTGACCCTCGGGTGGCGTAGGCGAGCTGCGAGAACACGTCCTGACCCGTCTGGGTTGTTCCCAGGATGTGACCTGCTCCCGGCGCACTGAGACCGATGTCATTGATGGTGCCGGGATCGCCCACGAGGTACGGCCCAGCGAAACCGAAAATGATCATGGAACCGGCAAGGACGAGTCCGGCTATAAGTTTGGGTGTGAGAGACGGCAACAACTGCAGACCGCCGCGGCGGTTGGACCCGGCAACGGCGATGGCCGGGTCGAGAGTCGTTATCGAAGTCACGATTAAGCCCTTCTGCCTATGCCCGAGTCCGAGTGCGCGGATCGATGATCGTGTACAGAAGGTCGACGATCAGGTTCGCACCTAGAACCGAGAATGTGATGACGAGGAAGATGCCCTGCATGAGCGAATAGTCGTTGTTCTGAACGGCGTTCAAGAGAGCCGAGCCGATACCGGGATAGGAAAAGACCTGTTCCGTCACGATTGATCCGGCGACGACGAACCCGAGCGAAATCGCGAATCCTGACAACGAGGGCAGGACGGCGTTTCGTGCCGCGTAGGTCGTCATGATTCTTCTCGGCCGGAGCCCCTTTGCCTCGGCGGTGAGGATGTAATCCTCGGAGAGGGTGGCGACCATCATGTTTCGCATGCCCAGCATCCATCCGCCGACGGAAGAGATCACAATCGTCATTGCGGGCAGAACGCCGTAGTAGAGCGCGCTGCCGATGAACGCAAAGTTGAGCCCAGGAGGCGCCCCATTAACGTCGTAGCCGCCGAAGAGCGGGAAGATCGACAGGCGGCTCGACAGCAGGTAGACCAAGATCAGGGCGAGCCAAAAGTACGGAATGGCCTGGAACATCGTCGTGATGGGAAGCAGGTTATCCAGCCACATGCCACGCTTCCAGCCGGCGAGCTGGCCGAGCCCGATGCCCAGGATGAACGAGATGACCGTCGCGAGGCCGATCAGAGTGATCGTCCACGGCAGAGTCTGACCGATGATATCGCTGACCGTTGCCGGGTAGTACGTGACCGAGAGACCCAGGTCACCGTGGGAGACCTTGACCAGGTACTCCCAGTACTGCGACCAGATAGGTTCACTCGTCTTGGTGCCGAGAAGAAGCTCGACCGCATGCCTTGCTGCCGGTGTGACGGGTCCCTTGGCCGCGAGCTTCGATAGCATGACATCCACCGGGTTGCCCGGCATCAGTCGCGGGATAAAGAAGTTCAGGGTCAGGGCCGCCCAGAAGGCAACGACGTAGAACGTTACTTTCTGCAGGTAGAACCGCATTGTTCACCCAGGCTTTCGGTTACTTCTTCTCGGCACCCTCCTCTCAGCGAGTCACTTGACCAGCTTCAGTTCCTTGAGAACGATGCCGTTATCCCAGGACTTCCACGACGCCGGGAATGCGTACTTGTTGTCATTCGTGGGCCAACCAGTAGCGTTCGTGGTGTTGAACTCGGTCAGCGTGGAGTTGACATAGATTGGGATGTACGGAAGATCCCGCACGATCTCTTTCTGGACGATGGCGTACTGATCCTTCTGTGTGGCCTCATCGTTCGTCGCGGCGGCCGCTGCCACTGCGGCATCCATTGTCGGGTTGGAGTAGCGCGCGTAGTTGCCGTTCGTGGCAGCCACCTCACCCACCTTCGCGGTATTCGCGGTGCTATAGCGCGGCTGGTAGGTGAAGTACGGGTTGCTGGACGCGCCCAGACCGATCGAGTCCATCGTCAACTGGAACTTGCCGGTGGTCTCGTTACTGTTCCAGGCGTTGTAGGCCAGCTGCGTGGACTTCAGCTCTATTCCGACCGCCTTCAGCTGCGTGGCCATCACGGAGATCGCCGAGATGTAGTCACTGTATCCGGCAACGACCTGCACGGTCAGGCTGAGGCGGTTGCCCCCCTTCTGGAGGACCCCATCGGAACCCTTCGTGTAGCCCGCCGCTGCGAGGATCGAGCTCGCCTTTGCTGCGTCTGCCGACTGCGGAGCCGTCACGTCGGCCGGGTTGGCGATCCAAGCCTTGTCCCGGTCCGGAAGCAGCATCGTCGGCGAGGCTGGTGCGGCGAACCCGCCTCCAGCCAGCTTGTTGACCTGCGTGCGATCCATGGCGTAGTAGATCGCCTGACGCACGGCCGGGTCAGTCTGCGGTCCTGTGCAGCCTAGGCTGGCGTTGGAGCAGGTGAACAGCGAGGTGGTCAGGGCAGGCGTATTCACGTACGTGAGGTTCTTGTGGCCCTTGATCAGATCTTTCAGATTCGGCAGGAAGGCGCTCATCCAGTCGACCTGGCCGGCCAGCAGCGCAGCGGATGCCGCGTCAGCGGTAGCCAGAGAGATGTAGCGCACGGTGTCGATTTGCGGCTTGCCCGTCTCCCAGTAGGTCGTGTTCTTGGTCAGGGAGTAGCTCTGTGAGGCGAAGGACTTGAGCTTGTAGGGGCCGGTGCCGACCGGATTCTTGTTGATGTCCTTGGCCGGGTCGCTGATCTTGGACCAGATGTGCTCCGCAATGATCGCCGTGTTGCCCAGTACCTGTGGCTCCTGCGTGAAGGACTTCCCCTTAAAGTTCAGCACCGCGGTGTTGTCGTCGGTCGCGGTCGCCGTGGCGTTCAGCCCGCTGGTATTGAGAGCCGGCGTCTTGTGGATCAAGTTGAAGGTGTACGCGACGTCCTTCGCGGTGAACGGCTGGCCATCAGTCCACTTCACACCCGGACGGGTCGTGATGGTGAGCCGCGTGCCACCAGCGTTCCACTTGAAGGCCGTGGCCAGCTCCGGTTTTGGGGCCGCAGTCGACGCGAGGTTGTAGTAGTAGAGCGGCTCATAGATCACACCGAGCGTGGGCTGGAGCAACGTAGGCGAGAACGGGTTGAAGTTCTCTGCGATCGTTCCGGTGGCGCCGTTGAAGATGGTGATCTGGCTCTTGCCGGAGCCGTTGGGGCCGGATGCGCTGGGGCCGGATGACCCAGACGTGCATCCGGTCACTGCGAGTGCGCTTGCCGCCAGACCAGCCGCAACAGTGACGCCGCGACTCGTTCTCTTGCGTTGTGATGTCAGGAGCATCTTTGGACCCTTCATTCTCATCGCCACCTCTGTGGAACGATTTGCAGTGCACGCGCCCTTGAGCCGGGGACCTGTTTGGACAAGGCGTCACCGAGGCATCTGTTTCGCCTCCGTACTTTCTTCGGTGACTTTATTTGGCCGGTCAAGATAAGTCAAGGGTTTGCCGGGTGCCTACGGACACGGCCGCAGCCATGACGACCTCACGTTGCCCACCGGGTGCCGCGGGTAGACGGTGCACGACCAGATACCCCGTGTCGTTCCCGCTGTGCTACCTACGGGATGCCAGACGTTCAGACAGGCAGGGGCGCCTCGTGCCAAGGCGTCGGCGGCAGGCCAACGGTGCCGACTGACGCGTAGAAGAGGCCTCCGGCATCCGGCCAGCGCTCACGCTCGGCTTCCGTCAGATCCCTTGAGGCGGTCGTGACGACGACCGTGTCGAGCGCGGCGCCGACGAAGGTGACACTCGAGGTGTGCGGTGCCGCCACCCGGATCGTGCGTTCCGGCACGGGCGCGCCCGTCGAGTCGAAGCATCGCACCTCGCCGGCGCCCCAGATGGCGACCCAGAGGTTGCCGTGGGCATCCACCGTCATCCCGTCGAAAGGTGCGCCCACGGCAAGCGCCGAGGGCTCACCCATCGTGTCCGCACCATAATCTCGCCGGTAGACAATCTCGGCGAGCGTGTCGATCGAGTACAGGGTTCGGCCGTCCGGCGACCAGCCGAGACCGTTGGCAAGCCGCAGGTCGTCGTCGAGCACGGTGATCGCGCCATCACGCTCGAGCCGAAGCAGGAGCTGCGCCTCGCCCGGCCCCTCCACCGATAATGTCCCCACGACGAGCCGACCCTGCGGGTCGATCTTTCCGTCGTTGAACCGGGTGCCGGCCGAGATCAGCTCCCGACTGCGGATCGTCGTGCCGTCCGCCTCGATCACCCCCAATTGCCTCGTCAAGGCCGTAAGCATCCTGCCGTCGTTCAGTGGGATTGCGCAGCCCACGTATTCGCCCACGTCGATACTCGTGGGCGCCGACAGTGCACCGTCTGCCCACCCCGCCGTGAGGATGCGCCCCGCCTCTATGTCGACCCAGGTCAGGCTGGCTGAATCCGGATCCCACACCGGCCCCTCAGACAGGACGAATCGTTCCGTTCCAAGCGGTTGCGCGATCGTGGGCACGGCTCTCCAATGCTCTCGTGGCGTTTCCAATCACGTTGTTGGCCCGACCGCGACGGCTCATGGCAGGCCGCCGACCCGCCGCCGACCCGCCGACGATCATCGGCGGTATCGACCGATGGACAACCACGACCGCCTCCCGATCGATGACCAGATGGTGCGCAGGATATCGGCTGCGCCTGGTCACTTCGGACGACTTCCAGCGGGGCACAGTCGCGGCAGCGCTCCCGAATGCACAACAGTCGACCTGAGGCATCCACGACGTCGGCTCATTGGCCATGTCCGACGATCACTGATAACCCGG
>OCZT010003223.1_pt1 | contig 16762 bp, 15 predicted proteins | sample 1539031 | NCBI WGS metagenome assembly OCZT01 (sample SAMEA3539308, study PRJEB22396) | soil metagenome | biome: tundra; feature: field; material: soil | place: USA | collected 2010-05 | depth 0.15 m | reverse complement strand
GGACGGTTAGCGACATCTTCTGCGCGATCGGTGTACCGCCGACAGTAACCGTGATCGGATAATCGCCGTTGGCGAGCGTTGACGGCACCGTGATGTAAAACTCGTAAAGCCCGACAAAACTGCCTGCGAGTCCCTGGTAGACGAGTGGTTGCGTTGGGGTCGATCCGAAGGTGACCGTGACCGGATTTACCAGAGTGTTGACCTGGCCGACAATGACACCCGGCAGGATGGAGGGAGTCACGTCGCCGAATCCGATGCCGTACGCGATAATCAGATCGCCCGGCTTGGCCGGACGGCTGTTCAGGCCGAACGCGGCGCCCGTCGCCGTATTTAACACGTAGGCGCCGTCGGAGTTGAAGGTGGCCACCATGTATTGCGTGCCGCCGGACGCGTAATTGGTCGGCGCGAGGAAACCGGGTGCCAGATCCTTTCGAGCGAACGTGAACGGTGCGCTGGTTGCATTGCAGTTGGTAACGGTAATGGCGACGTTTCCTGTCGTGGTGTCCTCGGGTGCTTGCACATTTAGCTGGCCTGTGGAGAGATACCAGACATAAGCCGGCTTTCCGTTGATGCTCACGCTGATGCCGTCGAGAGTCGTTGGTGCATTCGAGCCATTGAAGTCGCTCGACGTCCACTGGCCTGGATTCGTCGTGGCCGTCAATCGCGGGTCGGCCGGGTCCGCCAGGTTGGTGCCCTTAATCTCCAGCCATGTGCCCGATGCGAAATAGGAATATCCGCCATAGCCGCTTGCCGAATCGACAAAGGTAATCACCGGCGTCGTGGTGTTGGTACAGGTGAATGGCGGGAGGCCGGGCGTCATCGTATACTGCGCGGTGGAAACGTGGTCCCCTGCTTCGGCGAGCCCGTTGCCGTTCACCGCGTTTCCAGCCACGTAGAAAGTAATGTTGCCGACGTTCGTAGCCGGCGGCGTCCAGGTGAATGTATAAGGGGTGCTTCCCACGAATTGGTACTGAGCATAGTCGTGTTCAATGAATTCGAGCGGGGTTGAAGCCGGACATGAGATTCCATTTGTTGTCGTATTCTGGGGCGCGAAGGTGGTATCGGTACAAATGATGAGCATATTCGCGGTGCTTGCCGCGTACGAGAAAGTCCCTGCTTGAGCATCTGTAGATGCGGTCCGAGCGCTCATCTGAAAGCCATACTTCTTGTTGACGGGATCGGTCACGGTAACGGTAATCGTCACAGCCGGACCACCCGGTGTGTATGTCATTCCGCCCGAGAAGGTCGCGCTCACGCCGTATCCTGGATACGCATTCACCGGTCCGGAACCAGTAGGAGTGGTATGGCATCCGGCGGTCGCGCAGGCGAGAGTGCCATTCGGATCTTTCGGATTGCCCGAACTTCCAGGATCCGGCCCATAGCTATGAGCCCACAACACCACTGGGAAGCTCGCGACCAATGCGCCGCCCACCCCCCAAGCGATCTTTCTCTTGTCGAAACGGGTTCTTGCCCAGTTACTCATACCTTATTGAACACCGCAATCCCTTCTTTGCTGTGGTGCTTAACGGAATTTTATCAATAGTTTTACAACTGAACCAACGGAAGCCCTTTGGCGTAACAATTACGGCCGCTTCGTGAACCGTAAACCGGTAGCTTCGATGGGTAATGGCGTGCCGGAACTCGCCGAGCCGGACGCCGATGCGCGCGCCTTCAAACGGTTCGGGCAAGTCCCAGAAGCCCTGGACGCGAGGGCTGGGAGCCAACAGGATCTTGCCCTTTTGATGGATCACCAGCAGCTTTCGTTTCAAATGAATCGTGGCCGGCTTCGCTCGCTTGCCCGGCAGATCGTCTTGCGTCCCGGCCTTTCGAGCCTCGCACTCCGATGCGATCGGGCACGACGCGCACTGCGGGTCGCGCGGCAAACACACCACCGCGCCCAGTTCCATCAACGCCTGATTCGATCGCGACGGATTCTTCCTGTCGAGCAGCATATCGGCAAATATCCGGCTTTCCGCTTTCCCATTGGTGATCCGCGCGATCGCGCGCCGCACATTTCCATCGACCACCGCGTGCGGCAATCCGAACGCGATGCTTGCGACCGCCGCCGCAGTGTAATCTCCCACACCGGCCAGTTCGCGAATCTCCTCGTGCGTTGCCGGAAACGATCCATGCGCCACAATTTGCCGTGCCGCCTTCTGCAAATTTCGAGCTCGCGAATAATATCCGAGGCCACTCCACATCGTCAGGACCTCCTCCTCCGGAGCCTGCGCAAGAGCCGCGGGATCAGGAAAGCGCCTCAAGAAACGCTCGTAATAGGGGATCACCGCCGCCACGCGCGTCTGTTGCAGCATGATTTCGGAGATCCAGATCGCGTAAGGATCGGAAGTGCTCCGCCACGGCAGCGAGCGCTTGTTGCGATCGTACCAGCGAGCCAGCTTCCTCCGAATGAGCGTCGCGTTCAACCCTTTATACTAAAGGAAAGCCCCCCTTGAACGAATCTATTAAGATCAGAGGCGCGCGCGTCCATAACCTGAAGAACATTTCGCTCGATATTCCCCATGAGCGATTGACGGTGCTCACGGGTGTCTCCGGGTCCGGCAAATCCTCGCTCGCCTTCGACACGATTTACGCCGAAGGACAGCGCCGGTACGTCGAATCTCTTTCCGCCTACGCCCGCCAGTTTCTGGAGCGCATGGAGAAACCCGATGTCGACGAAATCGACGGCATCGCGCCTCCCGTTGCCATCCGGCAGAAGAACACCACCCGCAATCCTCGTTCGACGGTGGCCACGTCGACCGAGCTGTACGATTTCCTTCGCCTGCTCTGGGCCCGCGCCGGCCGTACCTATTGCCCGGACTGCGGCATCTTCGTCGAGCGCGATACAGTCGACCAAATCGCTACGAAGATGCTCGCGCTTCCCGAGGGATCGCGCTGGTACGCGCTGTTCCCGATCCCACCGGAGAAAAACAACGACCTTCTCCGGGACCGTCTTTTCGAGCTTCGGAAAAAAGGCTTCAATCGCCTCTATCAGGAAACCCGCATCTACGAATTCTCGACTCCCGAGTCGCTGCTCGACGTCGATTTCAGCAAGCCAGTCTTTGCTTTGGTCGACCGCCTCGTCATAACTCCCGATATGCGCCAGCGGCTGGTCGATACGGTCGAGATCTGTTATCGCGAAGCGGGCGAGGTGATTTTCGAGCCCGCCGGCGGCGGAGAATCCATCAAGTACAACGAGAAATTCTCCTGCAAACGCTGTGGTAAAGAGTTCCTCACGCCGGAGCCGAGCCTGTTCAGCTTCAACAATCCCTACGGCGCCTGCAAGCGCTGCCAGGGCTTCGGCAACACCATCGATTACGATCTGGACCTGGTGATTCCCGATAAATCCATCTCCATCTCGCAGGGCGCGGTCGACCCGTGGACCAAGCCGAGCTATTCAGGGTATCTGGCCGATTTTCGCCAGGCGGTCAAGACAAAAGTCCGCACGAATGTTCCGTTCCTGGAACTCTCTCAAGCCGAGCGCGCCCTGGTCTACGAACACGTTCGGCGATTCTTCCGCGAAGTCGAGAAGAAAAAGTACAAAGTCCACGTGCGCGTCTTTATGAGCCGTTATCGCGGCTACACCACCTGCCCGGATTGCGGCGGATCGCGCCTGCGCCCGGAAGCGCTCTACATCAGAGTGGGCGAAAAGAATCTCGCCGAGCTGGTGCGCATGAACATCGCCGAAGCGAAGACGTTTTTTGACGGTCTTCATTTATCCCCCGAGGAGACGCAGATCGCAGAAAAGGTCTTGGTCGAAATTCAGCAGCGCCTGAAATTCCTGAATGACGTCGGCCTCGAATACCTCACGCTGGACCGCATGTCGGCGACGCTGTCGGGCGGGGAAGCGCAGCGCATCCAGCTTGCCACCTGCCTCGGCTCGCGCCTGGTGGGCGCCTGCTACGTGCTGGACGAGCCTTCGATCGGCCTGCACAGCCGCGACACCGGGCGCCTCATCGGAATCCTGAAAGAACTGCGCGACATCGGCAACACCATCGTCGTGGTCGAGCACGACCCTGAAGTGATGCGCGCCGCCGATCATATTGTCGACATGGGTCCTGGAGCGGGCGAGACCGGCGGCCGGGTCATCTTCGAAGGATCGTTCCAAAAGCTGATGCAGCCGAGCGAGACGTCGCTCACTTCGCGCTATCTGCGAGGAGAGCTGAAAACCTCGCACTTCACAGAGCATCGCAAGATCAATGCAAAGCGCATCATTCGATTCCTGGGCGCACAGGCCAACAACCTGAAAGCCATCGACGTATCGATTCCGCTCAACATGATGGTCGCCATCACCGGGGTATCCGGTTCCGGGAAGTCCACGCTGGTGCACGACGTCATTTATAAATCGCTCGCCAAGCGGATGAACCGCCATGCGCCGCAGCCCGCCGACGAGGCCGAGGCCTGGGGCATCGCGCCGGAAAAGCTGACCTGCCGGAAGGTGGAGCGCGCGGAGCTGTTAACGCAGGTCATCCTGGTCGATCAATCGCCCATCGGCCGCACGCCGCGCTCGAATCCCGTCACATACATAAAAGCCTTCGACATCATCCGCGAGCTGTTCGCATCCACCACCGAAGCCGACCGCCGCGGCTACACCGCCGGACATTTTTCCTTCAACATTCCCGGCGGCCGCTGCGAAACCTGCCAGGGCGATGGAACGGTCACCGTCGAGATGCAATTCCTCGCCGACGTCGAACTGGTGTGCGAGGACTGCAAGGGCACTCGCTTCAAGCAGAGCGTCCTCGACGTGCACTACCAGGGCCTGAACATCCACGAAGTTCTGCAACTGACGGTCAGGGAGGCCACGACGTTCTTCTCGTCGACACCACGCCTGGTGCAGAAATTGAAGGTGCTCAACGACGTCGGCCTGGGCTACCTGCGCCTCGGCCAGTCCGCGACCACGCTATCGGGCGGGGAAGCGCAGCGCGTGAAACTGGCCGCGCACCTTGCGCAGTCGTCCAGCGAAGGCACGCTCTACATATTCGACGAACCCACCACCGGCCTGCATTTCGACGACATCGCCAAGCTTCTGGATGCGTTCGAAAGGCTGCTGCGCTCGGGCGGCAGTATTCTCATCATTGAACACAATATGGAAGTGATTCGCCACGCCGATTGGGTAATCGACCTGGGTCCCGAAGGCGGCAGCGGCGGCGGACGTATCGTTGCCGAAGGCACGCCTGAGCAGGTTGCGAAGGTGAAAGAATCCTACACTGGTTACTATCTGGCTCGTTAGTGCAGCGCAAGGCATTCTAGGCGATGGACGGGCGCTTTTTACCGAAGCCGGTGGCCTGTTCGAAGGCGTGGGCCAGTTGCAAAACGCTGAAGTCCTGCTTATCGCGACCGACGATTTGCACGCCGACGGGAAGACCTTCGGGAGTGAATCCACCGGGGACCGAGGCGGCGGGATTGCCTGTCGCCGAGATGTACCAGCAGGACTTCATCCAGTCGATATAGCTGTCGAATTTGACGCCTGCGAGTTCGGCCGGGTAGGGCGTGTTGATGTCGAACGCGGGCACCTGGGTGGTGGGCAGGATGAAGTACTCGTATTTTTCGAGAAACGCCTGAAAGCGGCGCCAGATCTGGCCGTGCGCGATCTCGGCTCGGGTTATATCCGGGACAGTGAGCCGCAAGCCTTCCTCGATTTCGGACTTTAGTGTGTCTTTGAAAGCGTCGGGGTGCTGCTTGAGGTTCGCGCCGTGCTTATTCGCGGAAGCCCAGGCGCGGAGAATGCGAAAGGAGATTTCGGCGGGGGAGAAATCGGGCTCGGCCTGTTCGACGATGCATCCGAGCGACTCGAATGTTTTGCGATGCGCGTCGACCACGGCGCGCACGCGCGGATCGAAAGGCGCGCCGCCCAGATCCTTAAACCAGGCGACGCGCACGCCCTTGAAGTTGCTGTCAAGAGGGAAGGCGAAACGTTCTCCGGGTTCGTCGATGGAGAGAGGCGAGCGGGGATCGGGGCCGGCGATCGCGCTCAAGGCCAGGGCGAGGTCGGCCACCGATCGGCCGAGGCATCCGGAGGTGCTGAGCGTCGACCAGGCGAAAGGCGCTTTCGGATCCGGGACGCGGCCGATGGAGGGGCGGAATCCGACCACGTTGCAGAAGGCCGCGGGATTGCGCAGGGATCCGCCGGTATCGGAGCCATCGGCCACTGGCACCAGTCCGCAGGCCAGCGCGACAGCGGCGCCACCCGAGGAACCGCCGCAGGTCTTGGTCGGGTCGTAGGGATTATGGGTGGCGCCGAAGACCTTGTTAAAGGTCTGCGAGCCGGCCCCGAACTCCGGAGTGTTGGTCTTGCCGATGGTGATGGCGCCCGCGTGGCGCAGGCGTTCCACGATGAGGGCGTCTTCGGTGGGAACGAAGTCCTTATAAAGCAAGGACCCGTAGGTGGTGCGGATGCCGCGGGTCTCCACGAGATCCTTATGAGCCACCGGCAGACCGTGCAGAGGCCCCAGCGTTCCTTTTTTTGCCTGTTTCTCGTCGGCCTTGGCGGCGGCTTCGGCGGCCATCTCCGGTACGAGCGTTACGATGGCGTTGACTTTCGGATTCACGCGCTCGATTTGCTTCAGATGCGCAGCCAGCGCTTCGCGAGCGGACATTTTCTTGGCGCGGATCAGGCGTGCCATCTCAACGGCGCTCAGGAAGCAGATATCGGCCTCGGGAGAGGCATCGAGCAGAGGCGCGGCGGCCATTCCCAGCAGGGCTTCGCGTCGGGTCGGACGATTTTCGCTCATTGTTGTGAGTTTACCCGCAACGAGCGGGCAGTGTACGATGCAAGGGATGCTGCGGCGGGATTTTCTCAACAATACTCTGCTGGGAGTGGGAGCGGCGCTGCTCCGTCAGCCCGCTCCGGCGCAGGTTCGCGATACGTTTACCGGATATGGAGGCGTGGGCGATTACGCGGCGTCGAACGGCGACCCGTGGCCGGTGACTTCCGCCGGGCACAAGCTTCGCGACGGCGCGTACGGTTCGAAGGCCGCGGATACGGGTGAAACTTTCGATTTGATTATCGTCGGCGGAGGACTGAGCGGGCTGGGCGCGGCCTACTATTTCGGCAAGGCTACGGGCGGGCGGAAGCGCTGCCTCATCCTCGAAAATCACGCGATGTTCGGCGGGCATTGCAAGCAGAATGAATTCGAGGTGAACGGGCAGAGGCTGATCGGGCCGCAGGCGTCGAACGATTTCGGCGTGCCCAGGGAGGGCTCCGGCAATCAAATGGACGAGTTGTTCACGGAGCTGAAGATCCCGCGCGAATTTACGTGGCAGGAATGGGATCGCGATCTGAAGCCGCTACGCATTCCACGCGACAACTATTCGCACATGGACGGCATAAACGACACGCAGGTGGACGTCGGGTATTTTTTCGACCAGCCGAAGCCCGTCTGGGCGCGAAATATCTTCGCGAACCGGCTGGAGGGCGCGCCGTTTTCAGAAGCGGTGAAGCGCGATTTGATGAAGTGGAGGACGACGACGGGCGGCAGCGAGGAAGTCCGCAAGCATCTCGATAGCATCACGTATAAGCAGTACAACGAGGGCGAGCTGGGTCTGAGTCCGGAGGTGACGAAGTTTGTCGAGCCGGTGGTCGGGTTGATTTGCGGCGCGAGTCCGGACGCCGTCTGCGCGCGCGCGGGGCATAGCCTTGTGAGTCCGATGAACGCGCGGGCCACCATCTCATTCCCTGGCGGGAATACGACATTCGCGCGTCACCTGGTCCGGTCTTTGATTCCCGATTCGATGGCCGGGGACTTGAATTTCGCCGATGTGCTGAACCACTCGATGAACTTCGACGCGCTGGATAAGAAAGACGCGCCGACGCGGATGCGGCCGCCACTGTGATCCGCGTCGAGCATGAAGGCCGCGGCGTCGCCGTGACCTATGAAAAAGACGGGAAACTATATCGCACCATGGCGAGTGCGGCGGTGGTCGCATCGGCGGGGTGGGTGAACCGGCACACGATCGCCGATCTCCCGAAGGACATTCGCGCGGCGTATGACGAATTTCAATATGCTCCTGCGATGAGCGTCAACGTGGCGCTGAACAACTGGCGCTTCCTTTATAAACTCGAAGCGCCGGCGGTCCGGTATTTCGGCGGCGGATTTGGATGGTCGTGCAACATCCGGCAGAACATGGTGACGGGTCCGTACCATCCGCCGCTCCATCCCGACAAGCCAACGGTGCTCACATTCTACCTGGGCCTGTACACTCCGGGACTGCCGGCAGGCGAGCAGGGCAACCGCGGCCGACAGCAGATGCTCGCCACCAGTTATGCGGATTTCGAGCGGCAAATCCGTTCGCAGATGACGATGCTGTTCCGCGACGCGGGGTTCGATGCGGGGAAAGACATCGCGGGAATTATTCTCAACCGCTGGGGACACGCGCGGGTGATCCAGCCTCCGGGGTTTTATTACGGCCGGGAAGGGAAGCGGTCGGCGCGGGAGATCGTGCAACGGGGTTTTGGCAAGATCGCGATCGCCCATGCCGAACTGAACGGGCATCAGAACGCGACGGGGGCGCTGGCGCAAGGCAAACGCGCGGCGGAACAGGTGCTGAGCGCGTAGTGGACCGTCCCGGTCATTTCCTGAAGCGCAGCCGTGAAGCAACAACCGAGTCCGACCACAGGGAGCGGTTACGACGCTGTCGAAATGGCTGGGCCGGGCCACTTGTGCCCGTATCTGCGAGTTCGTTAGCATTTCCCCTCCATGACTGTCGGGGTTCCTTTGCGTGATCGCTTGCGGCGGCGCTCTCAAGCATCGACAGGCGGCCAGTCGAAGAAGGGGCTTTTCAAGATCCAGTAAACCTGGAGCTGGGCGGTGCCCGTCACGCTTTTCGCGAGGCTGTCCCAGGCGTAGACGCCGCGCGGCATGGCGGGCAAACCGTCGCTCACGATTGTGAGTTGCGATTGAATTCCCAATCCATCACGGTGAAAATGAGGTCGCCCACGGCATCGACGCTGACAAGCGGCTGGGTCAGCAAGTTCATGGTGGGAAGTAAGCGAGTGCAGTTCCTTGTCCTTCAAAAGCGGCCGAACGGAAGAGTAGTTCTCTCCGGAATCGATATGACTCATTTTTTTCGTATCCCACCGCCCAACCCATCATCGCGGCAGCCACGTTGTCGAGGCTCACGCCTGAGCGCTCGGAACATTCCGATGGGTCTTTTCGCGCTGAGATGGGGGCTTTCCCACCGGACGTTTGGATCGATTCGGAGTTAAATAGCAGACTCAATGGATGTTAGCCGTGGGGGGTGAATTGCACAAAAAATGTCGCTTTCAGGGGAAATCCGCCATATGAGAACTATGTATTCGATAATCGCTACTCTTGGGTTTGTTCTTTTTTCGACTCTTGCCTCCGCTCAGGTGGGTGCGACAGCCGAGTTGTCAGGCATGCTGCTGGATCCATCCGGCCTCGCGGTTGCGAGTCAGGCGGTTATTCTCCATCGCACCGAAACGGGCCGCACTTGGACCACGAAAACTTCCCCGTCTGGTGAATATCGTTTCACAGATCTCGCGCCGGGGTTGTATGAGATTGCAACCAGTGCGGGCGCATTCGCGGCGCAGCGCGTTCCCGTCGAGTTGACGGTCGGCCAGCAAGCGGCGCTCGATCTGCATCTCAGAATCGCGGAAGCCAAACAGGAGACTACCGTTTCCGCGCAGGCGGAGACGACCGAGCCGACGCGAACCGACCTGAGCGAAGCGATCGGGTCGAAACGAATCGACGAGTTACCAATTAACGGCCGGCAGTTTCTCGATTTCGTTTTGCTGACACCCAATGTGCATCGAGGGCGCAGCAATGTGGCCAACCCGTCGACTCCCGGCGAGCCCAACCAGATTGACTTGTCGTTCGCCGGCCTCCATGAATCGACGACCCTGGTGATGGTGGACGGCGCCGACGACATGAACCGGGTGTTCGGACGAGCGCGCTCTACGCCGTCGCAGGAAGGCGTACTCGAATTTCGGGTGTTGAACGATACCTACTCGAGCGAGTTCGGCCCCGCGACGGCGGGCGTCGTGAGTATCGTCACGAAATCCGGCACTGCGGATCTGCACGGATCGCTCTATGAATACTTCCGGAATAATGCGTTCGATGCGCGAAATATTCTGGCGCCCGCCGGTTTTGACGAGTTGCGGCAGAACCAGTTTGGAGCTACGCTAGGCGGCGCGGCCGTCAAGACTAAGCTTTTTTACTTCCTCAACTATGAAGGCCAACGCCGCGATGAATCCCCATTCTATTCGTCCATTCTGCTGAATAGTCTGACAGCAATCAATCGGGCAAAGGTATCTTTCGGGTTGCCGGCTGAGGTGCTGAACGGCGTGCTCCGCACTACAAACTATGACGCAACCCTCGGCCGCGTCGATTATCAGGCGAGCGACCGTAGCGTGTTCGGCGTCAGCTATCGTTTTCACGAGGATCGGGACAGAAATCTTCCCGCCGCGACCAATCAGTTAAGCGCGCCGTCGAACTTCCGCAACGCCACCATCGACGACCATGCCGGGACGGTCAACTGGACCTACACGATTTCGCCGACAACGATCAATCAGACGATGCTTCAGTTCGCCAATCGCAATTTCATCTTTCCGTCCGTGACCGATCAGCCACACCTGGAGATCGCTAACACGCTCGACATGGGCCGCCACTTCAACGCGATCGACGGTTACAACGAGTTTCGTTTCGAGGCGAGCGACGCCGTAACCTGGGTGAAGGGTGCGCACACGTTCCGAGTGGGCGGAGGAGTGTCTCCGGTATCGGATCATTTTTATTACGATCCTTTCGATCCGGCCTACATCGTGTTTCCGAATCTGAACGGGTTCCTTGGTCTGGCGCCGTTCAATGCGCCCTATGTCGTGACGTTCGGATATTCGGAGGCGCCCAACGGTTCTCGTCCGAACGCGCCGGCGGGTTTCACCAGCCAGGCGAATCTGTCCGCGTATAGCTCTTACATCCATCAATCGACCGCGCTGACCAGCGTTGGATTTTTCGCACAGGATCAGTGGAGAATCAGCCGCAAGCTGACGCTTAATTACGGATTGCGATGGGACGCGAACCTGATGCCCGAGTTCGCCTTCCAACGCTACTACAAATCGTTTCAGCCGAGAGCCGGAATCGCTTACAGCGTCAATGACCGGATCACGCTGCGAGCCGGTGCCGGCGAGTTTCAAGGACAGGCATATTCGCTGGTTTATCTGATGGCGATGGTGGCAGGACAAGACGGCCAGTTCGGTCTGCCGCAGGGCAATACCTACGCCGTGTTCAACAACGTTCTGCACAATCCTTTCTATTCGAATCCGGCGCTCGCCACTCCGGCCGCGCTGCAGTTCCTGCATACCGGAATCTATCCTACGCTCAGCCCGACCAATTTTTCTCCGGCGCAGGAGTTCGTTTCCACGGTGAAGCGCTACAATCACGGCGGCCCGTACAGCTATCAATGGAACGCTCAGATCGACGTGAAGCTTTCGCACGACGTGATTCTTTCGCTCAACTATCTGGGCGTGCGCGGACTCGAATTGCCGAGCGCGTATGGAGGGAACGTGGCGCCCACCACGCTGACGCTTCCCGACGGCCGCGCGAACTATGCTGTTTCCGCGGTCAACACCGCGACCAATACCATCGATCCGTTGGTTTCGCCCTTGTCATTGTTCTTCGATGCCGCCGGGCAGTCGACCTATAACAGCGGCACGGCGACGCTGGTCAAACGGCTTTCAAATCATTTCTCTCTGACCGCGAACTACACCTGGTCGCACAGCATCGACGATTCGGCCGATCCTTCGCTGAACGGATACGCGCAGGATCCTTATCGCCGCTATCTGGAGCGCGCCAACTCGAAACAGGATGTTCCGCAGCGGTTCGTGACGACATGGCTGGCGCAAGGGCCGTCGCACGGCCTGCTTCGCGATTTTCGTTTCGCGATCACCGGGATTGTACAAAGCCCGACATTTTACACAGTATTCCCCGGCCAGGACATCAATCACGATGGGAACGCGAACACAGATCGTGTCGGATTGCTGGGCAGAAACACTTATCGCGGCGATCGCCTGGTCGATTTCGACCTGCGACTGTCGCGCACGCTGCACATATGGGAGAAGCTGAAAGCCGAAGCGATCGCCGAAGTCTTTAACGTCGCCAACACTCTGAACGCGATCGACATCAACACCGTTTACGGAGCGGGCGAGCTGACCGGCGCGCTGCCGACTCATTTTGGCCAGTCCGTCGCGGCGCCGCTGGCGAGTTTCGGCTCGATTCGCGCGACGGATCCGCCCCGGCAGATGCAGTTCGCGCTACGATTGCAGTTCTGAGGGCTTCATGAACGTTCTCATCGTGTACGCACACCCCGAGCCGCAGTCGTTTAACGGAGCAATGAAGGATCTGGCGATTGAGGTCCTCACTTCCGTTGGCCACAAGGTCAAGGTCTCCGATCTTTACGCGATGAAATTCGACCCTGTCGGCGGACCGGGGGATTTTCTCGATCGTCAGGACCCGGCGTGCTTCCGTTATCAGCGGGAGCAGATTCACGCGCACCAGGCAGGCTTGTTCACGCCGGAACTTCAAGAAGAGATGGACAAGTTGTTGTGGGCCGATTTCATAATGTTCCAGTTTCCCTTGTGGTGGTTCTCTCTGCCCGCGATCCTGAAGGGCTGGGTCGACAGGGTGTTCGCGATGGGTTTTTCCTACGACATCGGCGCGTCTTATGACAACGGTTTTTTCCCGCAAAAACGCGGAATGCTCGCACTGACCACAGGCGCTCCCGCTCAGACCTATGGCGTTGGGGGCCGCAACGGAGATATCGACGACGTACTGCTGCCGATCAACCGGGGTATGCTGCATTATCTGGGGCTCGAAGTGTCGCCGCCCTTCATTGCGTACTCCGCCGCGCGCGTTTCTCCGGAACAGCGGGCACTCTATCTCGATGCGTTTCGAGATCGCCTGTTGACAATCGAGGCAACGCCGCCATTACGGCTCGACGCCGCCTATGCAAGTTAGCGCTGCGTCCGCGAAACCTTCGGCGATCGCCGTCTGGATGCAGGCATGCCGCGTGAAATCGCTGGCCATCTCGACGATCGGCGTCTTGGCCGGAGCCGCCGTAGCGGTTCACGACGGCTACTGGAGCTGGCGGATACTGATCGCCTGGCTCGGTTCAGTTCTCATCCAGGCCGGTACGAATCTCACCAACGTTTCGTACAACTACAAGGGCGGTGGAGCCGGGCCGGGCATCCAGGCCGACACGAAAAGTTCGTCGGCCGTGGTTCACGCCGGGCTGTTGACGCCGGCCCAGGTCCGCCGCGGCGGAATCGTTTGCTTCGGGTTCGGAATTGCCTGCGGCCTCGCGCTCACGTGGCTGTGCGGGCCCGCGATTCTGTGGCTCGGGCTGCCTGCGGTGCTCGCCGGATACTCTTACGCTGGACCGCCTTTCCGTCTGGGCTATCGCGGATTGGGCGTCGTCACGGTATTCCTCTTCATGGGACCGGTGATGGTTGGCGGAGCCTACTACGTGATGGCGCTCAGCTTTTCCCGGAATGCCTTCCTGGTATCGATTCCGATCGGACTGCTCGCCGCCGGAATTATGCATGTGAACGATGTTCGCGACTTTCACGCGGACGTCGTGCACGGGAAGCGAACCCTGTCGACGCTCACGGGCCGGCGCGGCGCGAGCCACACTCTTGCGATCATCGACGTTGCCGCATATGTCAGCGTCGCGGTTGCTGTGCTTGCCGGATGGCTGCCGTGGCCGGTATTGATCGTTGCGATCACGATTCCTCGCGTGATCGGCCAGCTTAAGCTGATTTATCGCGACGATTCGCGCGACACCCTGCACGAAGCGTGGCTGCGCGGCGTGAAGCTGCACTCGGAGTTCGGACTGCTGTTGATCCTGGGGCTTTGCGCGGCCCGGTTTCTCTAAAATATGATGTTTGCACCATGATTACAGATCGGGAACGTGAAGCCGCGCTGGCGCTGCTGGCGCGCAGCCGGACGGCGGTGTTGAATGCAGTCGAGGGAGTGACGGAAGATCAGGCACGTTGGAAGCCCATGCCGGAGCGCTGGTCGATTCTCGAGTATATTGAGCATCCGGCCGTTTCCGACGACGCACTGGTTGGATTGGTCAAGCGGTCGCTCGAATCGCCGGCACATACCGAGACCGAGGACGAACGGCGTGCGCGTGAACAAAAAATTCGAGAGACGCCGATTCCACGCGGGGTGAATCGGGCGCCGGAGGGGTTGAAACCGGTGGCGAGATTCGATTCCCTGAAGGAAGCCGTCGCAGCATTTCTCGCCGCGCGCGAAAGGACCATCGAATACGCGACATCTACGACGGAAGATCTGCGCCGCCACTTCGCGCCGCATCCGGTGCTCGGTACGCTCGACGCCTATCAGTGGCTGTGTGGAAATGCGAGGCACGCGGAAACGCACGCCGCTCATGTGGTCGAAATTCGCGGTATGCCGGAGTTTCCGGTCAAGGCTTGATAAACGGCGAGCAGCAGGGCGTTTGCACGGGTTCCGGCTCCATTAGTTCGGCGCGCGTGAGGTTCGGGTCGTAGAGATTCAACTGCCATTTTCCGTCGCGACCGATCTTGGGCTTCTCGTTTTGCATGCCCCGCTCCGCAAGCGTGGTGGCGGCGCGCTCCACACTCGGAACGCCGAGCGCGAGATGATGCATGACACCCCTGGTCTTGGGCGTCGGATTGTGGACATTCAGCATGTATTCCAGCCAGTCCCGTCCCTTCCGGCACGCGCATGTCGACCCAGTCGGTACTCTGATCGGTTCGGCCACCGTGCCACATATCCCGGAAGCCTAGAATATCCTTATAAAAACGGTCCGCCGCGGCGCGATCCTCAACCATGACGCCCACGTGGATGATGCGTTCGGAGATGCGCGTGGGAGGAAGAAATTTTCCGAAGTTCCGGCTGTGGAGCGAACCGGGCATGTACTGCACCAGTTCGACGTTGTGACCGTCGGGGTCCTTGATCATCATGCTGACATTTCCGTCGAGCCCCGGCTTCAACGACTCCGGCACTTTCACGCCGTGCGCGGCCAGGTAGTCCCGCAGTTGGCGGATATCGGTGGTCTCGAAAGCGATGTGCGAGAGCCGGTCTTCCGAATCATCCTTCAACTCGGGAAAAACTTCGATGTACTGGTGGTCGTTGACCTTGAAATAGGTCAACATCAATCCGCCGGTTGCCTTGTCGAGGGTGAACGGCTCCTGAAATCCGAGGTCGCGGCCATAAAAGTTTCGCGAGGCCGCGAGATCGTTGGTCTTCAGGCCGATGTGCGCCACGCCTATGATCGGCGGGCGCGCGGTTTGTGCATGGAGCGCCGCGGCCAACGCCAGCGAAAGAATGATCCGCATGCACACAGTTTACTCGGTGCGCAGCGCGACCATCGGGTCCACCAGGGCGGCCTTCAATGCCGTGCCCCAGCAGGCGACAAGAGCCGTCGCCGCAAGCACCCCCGCCACGGCCGCGAATGTCGGCAGATCGGCCGGCTTCACGTCGTAAAGCAGGCTCTCCATCAAGTGCGTGAATCCGGCGGCGGCGAAGCCGACGACGTGCGCACGCCAATCGACGAAGTCCAGTGAATTCACGATGTCTCGCTTGAGGTTGGCATCGTAGTCGCCCAGCCAGACCAGGCGGTCCGCGTTGGGGTAGCCGACGGGGCGGAGAAGCACGGCGCTCACCACGCTGAACACGGCCGTGTTCATGCCGATTCCCAGCCCGAGCGTCAGGATCGCCACCGCCGTGAATCCGGGATTGCGAAGCAGCATGCGGAGGCCGTAGCGGATGTCCTGCCAGAGCTGCTCCAGCCACAACACCCTCCAGACCTCGCGGGTCTGTTCGATGACGCGGGTGATGTTGCCGAAGGCGCGAAGAGCCGCCTCGCGGGCGTCTTCCGGCGACATACCCCGCTCGATGTTGGCGAGAGTTTCCCGTTCAATGTGGTCGCGAATATCCTGGTCGAGGTTCTTAAGATGCCGATTCATGCCGGCCTCAAAATGCGGGCGATGGCCCGGGCGAGCTTGTCCCATTTCGCGGTTTCCACGTCGAGCTGCTTGCGGCCCTTCGGCGTGAGACTGTAATAGTTCGCCCGGCGGTTGTTTTCGGATACGCCTTCTTCCGCCGAGATCCATCCCCGCTTCAGAAGGCGATGTAGCGCCGGATAAAGCGACCCCTGCTCCACTTGCAGGACGTCCTCCGAGTTGCGCTCGATCGCTTTGGCAATGGCGTGGCCGTGTTCCCTCCCGCGCAGAAGGGTCCGCAGGATCAGCAAATCGAGCGTGCCCTGCAACAGCTCTACGCGGTCCCCTTCAGTAGACATTCTAGGTGAAGTGTATAGTCCTTCCTGTCGAATGTCAAGGGGACAGATTCTGGCACTTGCTTTGCTGTGGCATTTGAGGAGGTTTGAAATGCTAACGATCCCGACCGTGATTTGGGTGGCGATGGCAATCGCTACAGGCGCTTTGGCGCTGTACCGGAAATTTATTTCGCGGGAAGAAGTCGACGTGATCCATCTCCGGGAGACCGAATCCACAGTGGTTTCGTCTCAGGAAGCATTTGCCCATCGGTTGGAAGCAATCGACCACTGGGGTAAGGTTCTCACCATCGTCTTCATTGCATATGGCGTCGTGCTCGCGTGCGGATACCTGTTTATGGCGTGGCGGGAGAGCACCCAGCAGGTCAGCTAGCGCGCGCCAAGACATCAAAGCCGGTTTCTCGGGGTGACGCCCTAAATGCCCTAACCCGTGCTTCACCCTCACAGCAAGGCCGTCCTAAAAGGCGCTCTGAGG
>OCZT010003222.1_pt1 | contig 16766 bp, 15 predicted proteins | sample 1539031 | NCBI WGS metagenome assembly OCZT01 (sample SAMEA3539308, study PRJEB22396) | soil metagenome | biome: tundra; feature: field; material: soil | place: USA | collected 2010-05 | depth 0.15 m | reverse complement strand
GAGAAGGCGCTCGCGAGCATCTTCGCGAAGCGCTGGCGTCCACTGCTGCCGGTCGTCCCCTGCGCGGAGACGGACGGCGTCAGCCCGAGGGCGGTGTTGGTGACCGCGACGCCGCTCCACAGCAGCGAGGCGGCGGCGAGAGCGGGCAGCGAGATGATGGCGAGGCGACACAGCGATCTCATGGGACGAACTCCGTCGGGGGCGAGTGGCGAGAGGGGATACCGGGCGGACAAGGGTCTGCTCAGTATCGGGCGGTTCCCTGAGGAATCCCTCGGGAGGTTCCTCAATGAGGCGGCCGGCCAAGCAAGCGTGCGGTCTCTGTAGAAACCGGAAAGGGCCATGGCTATGGTGTGGCGCGTCCGCCTTGTTGCGCTCGCTCTCGTCGCAATCGTCATCCCGCCGGCGTTCATCGCCCGGATGGCGCCTGGTCTCGCAGCGCGCGCGGCGACCGTCGCCGCGGAGACGATCGCGCCGGCGGTGGACGTCGTCCGAGTCGACGGCATCATCGGGCCCGCGACTGCCCGCTACGTGCTGCGCGGTCTCGACGATGCGAAACGTCGCAACGCGCAAGCGCTCGTCGTCGAGCTCGACACGCCGGGCGGGTTGTTGAAGTCGATGGACGACATCACGAAGGCGATTCTCAACTCGCCGGTACCGGTCGTGGTGTACGTGTATCCGAGCGGCGGGCGCGCTGCGTCGGCCGGCGTTTTTGTCACTTACGCGGCCAACATCGCCGCGATGGCGCCCACGACGCACCTCGGGGCCGCGCACCCCGTCGCGCTCGGGGTCGGCGGCGGCAGTGCCGACAAGACCGAGATGACCAAGCTCACCAACGACACCGCCGCGCAGATTCGCGGATTCGCCGCGCAGCGCGGGCGCAACGCCGCCTGGGCCGAGCAGGCGGTGCGGCAGAGCGTCTCGATCACCGACGAGCAGGCGCTGCGCCTGCACGTCATCGACCTCATCGCGGCGAGCCCGCGCGAGCTCCTAGCAAAGATCGACGGCCGGAACGTTCGCACGGCCACGGGTGCTCGACGCCTCCAGACGCGCAATGCGAGCGTCGTCGAGATCCCGATGGACGCGACGGAGCAATTTCTGCTCCTGCTCGGCGACCCGAATGTCGGCTTCATCCTCATGACGATCGCGATCTACGGGATCATCTTCGAGTTGAGCAACCCCGGCTCGGTCTTCCCCGGCGTCATCGGCGGCCTCGCGCTCATTCTCGCCTTCGCCTCGTTCGCGGTGGTCACGGTGAACGTCGCCGGCTTGCTGCTGATCGGGTTCGCGTTGATCTTGTTCATCGCCGACATCAAGGTGCCCAGTCACGGCGTCCTCACCGCCGGCGGAATCGCATCGTTCGTCTGCGGCTCGCTGCTGCTCACCGGCGAGAACGCGCCGTTCATGCGCATCTCGCTCACCCTCATCATCACCGTCGCTGTACTGACCGCGGCCTTCTTCATCGTCGCGGTCGGCGCCGGGCTGCGCGCCCAAGCCCGCAAGGTCCAAACGGGCCGCGAAGGGTTGATCGACGCGCTGGGCGTCGCACGCAGCGAACTTGCGCCGAGCGGCAACGTGTTCGTTCAGGGCGAGCTGTGGAAAGCCGAGGCGCCGAACGGCGTCATCCCGGCAGGCACGCCCATTCGCGTGGTCGGAAGCACCGGACTACGCTTGACAGTGCGCGCTGCCGGGCAACCGGCTACGAAGGAGAAGACGGAATGAGCACGGCGATTCTGGTTCCGATCGTGGGCGTCATCGTGTTGCTGGCATTGCTCTCAGCGGCGGTGAAGGTACTGCGCGAGTATGAGCGAGGCGTGATCTTCCGTCTCGGCCGGCTGTTGCGCGCTAAGGGTCCCGGCGTCATCTTCCTGATTCCGATCGTCGATCGCATGATCCGGATCGACCTCCGCGTCGTTACGCTGGACGTCCCCCGCCAAGAGATGATGACGCGCGACAACGTTTCGGTGACGGTCGACGCCGTCATGTACTTCCGCGTCGTGAACCCGGAAGACGCGGTCGTGAAAGTCGAGCACTATTCCAAGGCAACGTTCTTGCTCGCCCAAACGACCCTGCGCAGCGTCATCGGACAGCACGAGTTCGACGAGCTGCTCAGCCAGCGCGACCGTATCAACCAACAGCTTCAGAGCGTGATGGACGAACACTCCGAGCCTTGGGGCGTCAAGATCACGCTGGTCGAAGTCCGCGACGTCGTGTTGCCGGAATCGATGAAGCGCGCGATGGCGAGGCAGGCCGAGGTCGAACGGGAGCGCCGCGCAAAGGTCATCAATGCCGAAGGCGAGTACCAAGCTGCGGCAAAATTGGTGCTCGCAGCCGAGATGATCTCGAAGCAGCCGGTGGCACTCCAGCTCCGCTTCCTCCAAGCGCTCACCGAGGTCGCGACGGAGCACAACTCGACGGTGGTCCTTCCGATCCCGATCGACCTCCTCACACCCTTCCTCCGCAGACCGGACGATGGCACAGGTGCACATTGAAGGGGCCGCTTGCCTGCTCAATCGAATGTGAAGCAGCTTGGCAGGCGTCCGCTTAGGAACTCGCGCCTCACGACAAAATCAGCGACCGATGGCATCTGCTGGACGGGACCTGTGAGCAATTACCTCGCGATCGCGACGGTCACCGCGACACTCGAGGCGGTCGTGCGTGACGCGATGCAAACGGTGCGGCCGAGCGCGGAGGTGACGAGCGCGCGTCCGGAGTCAGATCCCGCCTTCGTCGGAGCGCAGCTCTTCCTGTACCGCGTCGTGCCCAACGTCTCCGTGCGCAATGACAATCTCCCGACGCGCGACGCAGGCGGGCGCCTCGTGCAGCGCGCGCGTTATCCCGCCGACCTGGAATATCTGCTGAGCTTCTACGGCGGGCCGGATACCGAGTATGGGGCACAGCTCCTGATGGGCCGCGTCATCACCGCGCTCATCAGCGAGCCTGTTCTCTCGGCGGAACGCATCCGCGCGGCGATCAAGGGCAAAGAGCCAACGCTCGACGGCTCCGATCTCGACCGCACGCCCGACCGGATCCGTCTCTCCCCAATCACGCTCGACCCGGAGCAGCTCGTCCGGTTGTGGTCGGCAATCTATCAGGTTCCGTACGTGCTCTCGGTACCGTACGCGGCGACGGCGGTGTGGCTGGATTCAGAGGCAACGCCGCCAATCGCGATACCATAGCTGGAACGGACGACTGCGGATTGAAGGACGCCCGATGATGCTGATTCGCCGAATCGCTGCCGCCTTTGGAGCCGCGGCGTTGTTGCTTGCGTCGGCCCGCTTGCTTCCCGCAGACGCGCAGAGCGCGCCGCCGAGTGCGCAGCTTCGCACGCTTGCCAACGGGATGCGCGTCGTCGTCCTCGAGGACCACGCCGCGCCGGTCGTCCAGGTGCACACCTGGTACCGGTTCGGAGCGCTCGACGAGACGCCGGGAAAGACCGGACTCGCGCACGCGCTCGAGCACATGATGTTCCGCGGAACGCACGCGATCTCGAGCGCCGGCCTCGACGACATGAACTCGCGCCTCGGCGCCGACCTGAACGCGCAGACGCAGAACGAAGTGACGCACTATTACTTCGTCGTGCCCGCCGATCGCGTCGACACGCTCCTGCGCGTCGAGGCGGACCGCATGCGCAACCTCAAGCTCGACCCGAAGGACTGGTCGCTCGAGAAGGGCGCAGTCTTGCAAGAGTGGGCGCAGGACCACAGCAACCCGATCTTCTCGTTCATCTTCGGCGCGGTCGCCGAGAAGGTCTATCCGGGATCGCGGCTCGGTGAGACCGCGCTGGGCGCGAAAGCCGACGTCGAGAAGGCGACCGTCGCCGATCTGAAGCGCTACTACGACGCCTGGTACCGGCCCAACAACGCGACGCTCGTCGTGACCGGCGACGTCAAGGCCGCCGACGTGTTCGCCTCGGCACAGAAGTGGTTCGGCCCGATCCCCGCGCACCCGCTCCCCGCGCGCAAGCAGTACACAGCAACGGCGGCGACCGGCGCGACCGTCTCGGAGAAAGCGGAGTTCCCGTTCACCCTCGTCGACGAGGCGTACGCTGCGCCCGGCAACGCGCCGGCGACCGAGCACGACCAGGTCCGCAACGACATCGCCATCACGGCGATGTCGAATCCACGCGGTCCGTACCGCGCGGCGCTGGTCGAGAGCGGGCTCACGCTCGGGATGATTCCGCTCCCGCTCGAAGACCGGCGGGCATCGGTCGTCCACGTGCTGATCATCGTCGCACCCGGCCACACCGCCGACGAAGTGCGCGCCGTGTACGACAAGACGACCGCCGACATGCTCGCCAAGGGGATCAACCCGGAGTTCATCGACGCGGCGAAGCGCTCGACGATCTCGCAGCTCACCTACGCGCGTGACTCGATCGTCGGGCTCGGTGACGGCATCGGCGCCGCCTACGTGTTCCCGGGCGACACCGATCCGACGCGCTACCCGGCGATGATCGCCGCGATCACGCCCGATGAAGTCAACGCCGTCGCGCGCTCGATCTACGCCAAGCCCAGCATCGTCGGCATCCTCGAGCCGACGACGACCGATCCGACGAAGTTCAAACCGCCCTCGAACCTCGCGTCGTCGGTCACCGACAGCTTCGGCTCGCGCGTGCCGAACGGCCCGAACGTGCAGCCGGCGTGGCTCAAGGCGCAGCTCGCCAAGCCGCTCGCGCTGCACAGCGCGGTCGATCCCGTGGTGACGACGCTGCCCAACGGGCTCAAGCTGCTCGTGCAGCACGTCGGCTCGAACCCGACGGTGTTCGTGCGTGGCGTCGTGCGCACGTCGCCGATCTACGATCCCGCCGGCAAGGAAGGCTTGGGGGCGATCACGGCGTCGCTGATGACCTGGGGCAGCGCGAAGTACGACTACGCGGCGCAGCGCAAGCTCGCCGACGACCGCGCGGCGTCGCTCTCGTTCGGGACGTCGTTCTCCGCCCACGGCCGCGCCGAGGACTTCCCGACGCTGCTCGACGCGCTCGCCGACGACGTGCGCCACCCGCTCTTCCCGACCGACAAGTTTACGCTCGTGAAGCAGCAGCAGACGGCGGTCGCCTCGCGGCGCGCGCTGCAGCCCGACTACCGTGCGCAGCGCGCGTTCCGCGAGGCGCTCTTCCCCGCCGGCGATCCCGAGCTGCGCGAGGACTCGCCGGCGTCACTCGCCGCGATCACGCTCGACGACGTGAAGTCGTACCACGCGCAGTACGTCCGCCCGGACATGATGACGCTCGTCGTCGTCGGTGACGTCGACCCGGCCGCCGTCGCGCGCGAGGTCACGGCGCGCTTCGGCGACTGGACGGGGACCGGGCCGAAACCCGATCCCCACCTGCCCGCGATCCCGCTGCCGGAGCCGAAGCGCCAGAACGTCGAGACGCCCGCGCAGGACATCTCGGTCGAGCTCGGCGCGCCGGCGCTTGCGCGCGGCTCGCCGGACTACGACGCGCTGGTGCTGGCGAACGCGATCTACGGCGGCGGCGCGTTCGACGCGCGCCTTTTCCGCGAGGTTCGCGAGAAGCGCGGCCTGGTCTACTTCGCGTTCAGCGCGCTGCAGGCCGGACGCGACCGCGGGACCATCCGCATCTCGTTCCGCGCGGTGCCCTCGAAGGTCGATGCGGCCGACGCCGTCGTGCGCGCCGAGCTCAAGCGCATGCAGACCGAGCCGGTCACCGCCGACGAGCTGGCGAAGGCGAAGACGCGCGTCGTGGCGGCGGCGATCGACGCCGAGCAGGCGACGAGCGCGATCGCCGGCGATCTGATGCTGATCGGGGTTGACGACCTGACGCCGTCATACTACGCGACGCTCGCGCAGCGCTACGCGAAGATCACGCCGGCCGACGTGCAGCGCGCCGCGAAGACCTACTTCCACCCCGACAACCTCGTCGAAGTCCGTACGGGCCCGAAGAGTTAAGACTTCTCGGCGTACATGCTACGAGCTCGCCGATCGCGAATGTCGCACAAACCGAGGATTCGCTTCGTAGCCCGAAGAACGACGCACCTCGCCAAACCTACGGGGAGGAAACAATGGCAAAAGAAGAGCTCTTCGTCCTGTTGCCGCGCGAAGCACCGCGCGAACTCGAAGTTCAGTCTCTGCTACCTTCCGCGACGGACGTCATTCGAAAGAGCGTGCCGGGCACGGGCGAGACGTGGAAGGAACTCACGGCGCAGATCAGTTCGCTGCTCGCCAACTCTTCGTCAGTGGTCGCTGGCTATGAAATCACCGACGTTACAGTGAAGATCGGGTTCGACGCAAAGGGCAATTTAGGAGTCATAGCGGTCGGCGGGAACGCGAGCTTCGAGGTGAAGTTCCACAAGAAGACTTAGCCGGCGGCGCGCTGATGTTCGAGCGTTCCCGAGATCCTGAAATGCAGCGGGTGCCCTTCGATTGACTGCAAGAGGCCGCGGCGGGCAGCACGCTCATCGAGGTGAACCGTGACGTGGTACCCGCGGGCGTCTCGCGTGATTCCCACGCCAACAACGCCAGGCTGGGCAAGCAACCGCTCTGCCCATCGGCGCTTTAGCTCTCGGACCTCGCCTTCGGTCGGTGTCACCATCGTGCTTACTGAAATCTATCGGCGATCCTACCCGGTTGCAAGAGGGACGCCCACGTGCTTGAGGACCGTCTCGATAGGCGTCACCACGCTCGTTTCCGGCGATCCTCCGACAAGAACGCCGACGGCGAGGTTGGTGGCGGCTTCCGAGACCAGGGCCCCGGAGTCGCCGGACGCTGAAAATGCCTCGCCACGATATCCGACGACCGAGATTTGCCCGATGTACTTGATTCGGCGCACGGGCGACCAGCTGCGATCGACGAGAATGCCCTCGAAGTCGAGATCGTCGACGTATCCGAGCGTATAGCGGGACGAACGACCGAATTTGTGAACCGCCATCCGAGAGGCGGCGGAGCCGACCCCCCTCGGTCCGCCGATGAACATGACATCGGGGTCGACCGTTTCGCGAAGCTCCGCCAAGGCGATGTCCAACTCGTTTTCTCTGCCGACCTCGGCCTCGAAGAGGCGTTCCGTCGACGCGATGACCCTCCCAGATCCGTCCGCGGCGCCGGGGAAGTAGACCTCAGCGTGACCTTCGCGGCAACGCGAACGGAGAACGTGCGCGCACGTCATCAAGAGGTATGCGGGCTCTCCGAGAAGCGCGCCGATGGTCCCGGTGGGCACATCCGTCTCGCCGCATCCGCAAGGGCTGACCGAACAACCCGGTCGCGCTCGTTGGGAGGCGGACGTCGGGTCGGGAAAATCATCGTCGCTCCGAAGCGTATGCTGCAGAAGCCCTACCTCGACGACGTCCGTCAGAACACCGTGAGGGAGAACGTCGCGGAGAACATTGGCGAGCCATAGTTTCGAATGAATCTCGTCGAGACGGTACTTCTTCCTTACGTACAGCCTGATGCAAAGAATGCCCGTCGATTTTCCGCGCGTGAGTTTGTCACCGACGCCGACGGCGACGAGATTGTGCCGCGCGTCGGGTGTCTCGACATCGACGAACTCTGATTCGACCGGTAAGAACGCCGAAGAAACGCGGCGCTTTGCCGCGCGAATCTCCTCGAACTGGTCTTCCGGCTCCAGCGTCCAGACGCGTGAAGGCGGCAGATCCACAATCATTCTGATCCATCCCCCGGTATGGTTTCGGTGACCGCTTCACTATATCACAAGGCACGCGCGCATGGGTCAGCGGTCGATGGTTGCGAGTCCCGCCTCGTTGTTGCGGCTGCCGCTGACACGGTCCGCGATGCCGTCGAGGCGTTGCAGATCGTCTTCGTCGAGGCGCAGCGCGAGCGCGCCGGCGTTCTCGTCGACGCGGGCGGCCTTCGTCGTCCCCGGGATCGGGACCATGTGCTCACCGCGGCTGAGCACCCAGGCCAGCGCGACTTGCGCCGGAGTGGCGCCGTGCTTGACGGCTACGCTGCGCACGATCTCGACGATCGCGACGTTACGCGCGCCGTTCTCGCCGGTGAAGCGCGGTTGCGTGAGACGGAAGTCGTTCTCCGAGAGCGCCTCGGCATTCACCGTGCCGGTGAGAAAACCGCGACCGAGCGGGCTGTACGGCACGAAGCCGATGCCGAGCTCGAGGATCGCCGGGAGCACCTCGTCCTCGACGTCGCGGGACCACAGCGAGTACTCGCTCTGCACCGCTGCGATCGGATGCGTCGCGTGGGCGCGGCGGATCGTCGCCGCCGAGGCCTCGGAGAGGCCCAGGAACCGTACCTTGCCGGCGGCGACCGCTTCGGCCATCGCGCCGACGGTCTCTTCGATCGGCACCTTCGGATCGACGCGGTGCTGGTACCACAGGTCGATGTGGCCGACGCCAAGCCGCTTGAGCGAGCCCTCGAGGGCCCGCTTCGCGTTGGCGGGCGAGCCGTCGATGCCGTCGATGCGCTGACCGTCGGCCGTGAACGAGAAGCCGAACTTCGTCGCGAGCTGGACCTCGTCGCGGCGGCCGGCGATCGCGGCGCCGACGACTTCCTCGTTGCGAAGCGGCCCGTAGATCTCGGCGGTGTCGATCATCGTGATGCCGAGATCGAGCGCCCGGCGGATCGCTTGCGTCCCGGACTCCTCGGCCGGCGGCCCGTAGGCGAAAGAGATACCCATGCAGCCGAGGCCCAGCGCGGAGGTCTCCAGTTGGCCGAGGCGGCGTCGTGCGATCGTGCTGCTCATGACGGGATCGAGACCCGCGCATGGGTCGGTCGGGTTTCAACGCGAGGTGGCGCTAGCGGGAGCCCTCCACGACGGACGACGCGGCGGCTGTCCCGGACTTCAAGTGACCCACGGCGGAGTCTTCGCTCACCGAGATGACCTCGAGGCGTCCGATGGGCACGCGCGCTGAAATCATCTTGCCGGTGTCAGGATCCTTGATCAGGCGAACGCGAAAGACGTCGAACATCATTCCGACAGCGACGCCGCGTGCCGAGCCGACGTTGATTACGATCGACCCGCCGTCGTTCAGGATGACGCGGCCAGAGACTTTCGTCACTGTCGGGATCGTGGAGACGAGCTTATCGGGATCGATTTTGTCCAGTATCCGCGCGGCCTCATCGTTGATCAGGTGCCCCATGGTGGAGTTCACGAACTGTGAGTTCCCGTAGGCACCGCCCGCTCCGACACCGATTCCAGCGATGCCCCATGACGAGCCCTTTTTGGTCTGCTCATCGGCGAACGACTGCACGATCTCGCCGGTCACGGCGTCGATGACGCGAACCTGCACCTTGAGCGTGACGCGCTCCGAGCGGCCGCCGCTGAGAAGACCACCCGTCATCGCTCCGACGATTGCGCCGACGCCGCCGCTCTCGCCCGTCTTATCGAGCTGTAGCACGTTTCCGGTGATGAGATAGCGAGCTCCGAAGAGACGACCGCTCTCGACGGCCTTCGTCGAGGAAACTTCGCCGGTTTCGCTCAGCTTGTGTTCTTGCATGACTTGCTCGATGCTCTGGCGGTCGAGCACGCGGAACTTGCCCGAGTTCACGAGTTGATCGGTCAGCAGGTCTGCAAGGGCGACACCGGGCTGAAATTGCCCGTACCACGTCGCCGTGAGACCCTTTGTGTTGAAATCGAGGACGGCGATCTTGGGGCCGTCAGCGGCCGAGGCATATCCCGCGGTGCTCCAAAGCAGCGCCAGAGAGACGCAGAGAACGCGCGAAGACATAGACAGCACCCTCATTCGCATTACGTCGTTTGGAAGTTCAGGGGCGTTGTGTAGTACGGTGAACAGTTATTGGGGTTGGTATCAAGGCACGAAGCGACGTTCCATTGGTACCGGTGCCCAGCCGACAAAGTGATCGTGTATGCCGTCCCCGTCGTGACGGTGGAGACAGTAAACATGTTGGTACCCCACACACCGAGAAGGCGCGAGGTTACGTGTCCGGGCGCTCGGCTCCTTCGAGTACCGACCCCGGCAACCTACCTACAGGCGAACACCGAAGTCACGACCATCCCCGCGCAGGGTCGGGGCACGTACGAACCGCAGCCGGCGCCTTGGAGGCAATCAAAGGCCGCGGCGGATGATGATGCCGTCGCGGTCGGGGATGCGGATCGCTTCGCCCGCGCGAGTGAGGTCTTCCATGGCGGCGTGGACTTCTTCGCGGGTGGCGCAGACGGTCGCGCCGGCGTGGGTCAGCGCCGTTTCGACGATAAGCATGGCGGCGTCGAGCGTGAGGACCGGGGCGTCAGACGGGGCGACGTGGCCGACGATGGTGGACTGGGCGGCGTAGCCTTCGCGCCGGAGAATTTGGCGCACGATTGCCGCGCGCTTCTCCTCGCCGTGGGTGCGGCTCCATTCGAGCTCGCCGAGGCGGTCGTAGACGAAACCGGGCGCGAAGAGGGCGCGGCATTCGTAGGTGTCGACGTCGATGCGCAGCGCGGTGATGACGTCGTCGACGGTCCAGACCGAGATCGCGTGCGTTTGGATCTCTTGCGAGAACGATTCGCCGGCGTGGAAGTCGGGGCCGACCAGGACCGCGAAGTCGGCGTTGCTCGACGTGCGGAACTTGGCGGCTTCTTCGGGGCGCGGTTGCGAGACGAACTTGACGTTGGGCGCGCTCTTGCATTCGAGGATGGCGCGATAGGCGAGCGGGCCGAGCGGTGCGTCGATGATGCCGTCGGGGGCGTACATGCCGCCGACGTGCTGTGTCACGAAGCCCATGAGGGCGAACGCGTCGCAGACGGCCTGCTCGAACGCCGTCGCATCGTCTCCGCCGCCGGTGGTGCGCAGTCGCGTGGCGATCGCGTCGAGCGTGGCGGCGTCGATGTAGCGCGGGTGGGGCGGGAGCGTGATGTCCGGCCAGTCGTCGACGGGGCGATTGATGCGGAACTTGCGCGTCACCGGGTCTTCGACGACTGCCGGTTTGTGGCCGCCGGCGACTTCTTGGTGGATGTGGAGCAGCAGGTTCTCGTAGACCGAGCGTTTCGTCGTCGCGGCTGTGAAGAGCCCGCGGGCGATGCCTTCGTCGAGGATCGTCTGCGCGTCGCGCGGCTTGCCGTCGCCGAGCATCGCGATGATCTGCGCGCGGAAGGATTTCGGGTTCGCGTGCGGCCGTCCGGCGGCCCGGCCGGCGGGCCGGCGCGCGTGGTCGGGTTCGATCGAGGGTCGCATCGCTAGTGCGGGCCGTCGCCGAAGGATTGGTCGATGAGCATCGACGTGGCCGTGCCGAAGATGTCGCCACGCGCGAGACGCTCGGCGCTATTGGCCGCGGTGTAGAAGCCGTTGGCGACGGTGTTGAGCTCGCCCCATTCGATCGGCGTCACCATACCGAGATTCGGGCTGGCGATCAGCGCGTACGGCAGGGAACTGTAGCGGCCGACGGCGTTCGAACCGACGTTGACATGCACGCGCTGCGTCTGCTGGTCGTGCGGATCGGTCGTGAGCAGGTTCTCGTTGCGGGAGACGGCGGTCTCGGCGACCTCGTGCAGCCATGCGCGAACCTTGGCGTAGTCGGGCTCGTCGTTAAACGGAATGAAGAGCGCGCCGCCGGCAAAGCCGTCGAGGACCGGGATCGCTTCGATCCCGCTGTCGCTCAGGACGCCGCGCACCGCGAGCATCGCCTGGCCGACCTCCTCGTGCGTCGCGCCGCCGCGCGGGCTCAGGATGACGCGCCCGAAGCCGACGCGCTCCGGATTGCGCACGGACGGCGTCCACGAGCAGAAGTCGACGGCATCGCGGTCCTCTATGTACCAGCGGATCGCGTTCTCGTCGAGCGCCGGGTAGCGGCGATGCTCGTGCGCTTCGCTCAGCTTGACCGTCGTCACGTACGGCGGCGGCGGGGAGTGGACCGGGGCCTCGTAGCGCGCGTCCTGGTCGAGTCCCTTCGGATAGGCGACCGGCGTGACGGGGACGAGCGGGAAGTTCGCGACCATGAACGCCATCGCGCGCTCGTAGTGCGTAAAGACAGCGGCCCGAACGGACCCCGAAAGGACGTGCTGTTGTTCCATAACGGCCTCCACACCCGGAGAGGGATGGCAGACAAGCGTCTTCAAACGCTCGTGAGTGAGTGGGCGCTCCTTTGCTGGGCGGCCCTCGGGTTCCTCGGGCGCCTGCATCGGTTCGCTACAGATTCGGTATGGGCAGAGGGTTAGCGGGGTTTGACTAGAGCGGATGCCGCGGCCGGTAGCGGTCGCGTAGGACGCTGTCGAGTGACGAATGGTGCTCGATCCAAGCTGAACAGGTCGGATCGATCCAGCCACAGGCCTCGACGATGTTTCTTAGGTCCTCGTGCAGCGACCGGTTGAGCAGCGGTTCAAAGTGCATCACCCGATTTCGCAAGTTCCGTATGCTTCTGAACCTCGCGGAGATGACGCTTCGCGGCACTCTTCGCCGGACGTTCCGATGAGGAAAGGCTCGATAGAGGCCCTTCGCCCAGAACAGCGGTTCCATGTCGGCGTTCAAGAGCTTCGTCCAAAACCCGAAGTCCATCGCGCCGACGATGTCGTCGGTAGTCGGTACACCGCGTGCATTCGTGGCGTTTGCGCCAGCAGCCACTCGAAGACGCGCCTCGATCTTCTTCTTTGCGTCGCTTATTGCGGGTCGAATGTCGGTCGGCTTGCTCGAACCCCGATACGGATATGGCGCATTGCGTGGAATCGCTTCTGCGACGGTCGCCGCCGCGGTAGCGAAGCCGGGATCGTCGTGCCACGATGACACAAAGATCGACTTCAATTCGCGATGGAGTGCATTTCGCAGCGCCACGTCGAGAATTGAGAGCGGACCGTACAAGGCTGCGGATGCGCGCACGTTCCAAACGTAGAGGTCGATAGCACTCTGGAGGTCGCCGGCCTCCGCAAGGTACGACGCGAGCCGCGGCGGCGATATGGCACCCGCGAGCGTTTGTAACGAGGGCGCATCATAGAAGGGGCTTGCCACAACGTTCACGCCTGCGGTATACTGCCTATGCATCCCCCGGGCGTAACCTCTACATGGCTTGCCATGAAAGTCCCCGGGGCCCAGTTTCGGAGAGGGCGCGAATCAGCGCCCTCTCTCTTTTTATTCACGTCTCGCCGCGTTCGGTCGGCCTTGTCGCTAAGATCTCTCATAATCTGTATTGAAATACGCGCGGAGCGCAGAGTTCAATACCTAACTCATGCCGCGATTGCGGAGGGCCGACTTCGGTATTGCGCGGACGCGGCAATTCGTTGTATGACGCAATCGGCGTGGCACGGACTCAGCGCGCGGCGCAGAATGCTTCCTCCGAGCAGAGTACCGCGGTACATATGCCATCCCGGAATGACGCGCGACCTGTCCTATCAGCCGAAGCTGCGCGGAGACGGTGGCGGGTCAACGCTGGTCGAGAGGACAAGGCTCGATCCTGTTCGCGCGGCACGGATCGACGCGTTGGTCGCTGCTGCGTCGCAAGAGGCGACACTCGACCACATTGAGAAAATCTTCGGGCTGAACGAACGGGAGCTCGCGTCGGTCTTCAACGTAACGCCGCCGACGATGTCACGGTGGCGGAGAACCGGGGTACCGATCGCGCGGGCCGCGGAAATCGATCGCGTCCACAAGCTCGCGCGTTACTGCGCCCGGCTGTTCCGTCCGAGCAGGGTTCCGCAGATCGTACGCGAGCCGGGTTACGGACTCGCGAATAAGAGCGTGCTGCAGGTGATTCGCGAGAGCGGCGTCGAGCCGATTTACGCATACCTTGAGCAATTGCTCTCTTATGCGCCACGTTGAACCACGTGACGTGCCCCGGGCGGATATTACGGAAGGAGCCGGTCGGCGGCGGGCAAGCCGTATAGCTCGGTCCAATACCACGGGCCCTCAGTCCGAACAGGAGTGACCCATGGGCGACGGTATCGATCGGGAGCGGCTGCTCACGTTTCTCGGCTTCGGGAACCCGACGGCCGAGGCGGTTTTCATCGGCATGGAAGAGGGACTCACGCTGCCGCCGCCGCTCGAAGAGCAGTTGGTGAGCCGGTCGGGATTCGAGCCGCTGATGGATCTTGGCGAATCGGCGAAGGCGCATCCCGAGAGGTTCTTGTCCGGCGATCGGCCGCCGATCCAGTCGACCTGGAATCCGATCATCCGGATTCTGCTCGCACTCGAGGGCGTTCGCTCGGCCTCGACGGATGAGGTCCGCGCGTATCAACGCGATCGTCTCGGGCGCACGGGCGAGCGCGGTGCGCTGATCGAGTTGCTGCCGCTGCCGGCGCCCGGCATCGCCCACTGGCCGTACGCCGAGATCTTTCCCGCCTATCCCACGCGCGAGCGGTACCTCACCGAGCAGAAACCGAAGCGCATCAAGCTGCTTCGCGGGCACCTCGCGTACGGGCCCCGCATCGTCGTCGCCTACGGCTCGCAGTACTGGGACGACTACAAGCAGTTGTTCCCGAACCATCGAGCCTGGCGGCGGTCGGGTCCGTTCGAGGTTGCCGACGACGGCAGGACCAGAGTCATCCTCACGCCGCACCTGACCGCTCGTCAGATGAACGGCCAGCGCGGCGCCTTGATCGACCTGGCTCTGGGCAACGCTGTGCCGTGACGGTCGCTGAGCAGGGCCGCATGCGACTGCTTTGCATCCGGTGCAGCCCGCGGAGTGCAGTTGCGCCGCCGCTGCGATCGCCGGAGCGCGCCTACGGCGGTGTCGCGATCGCGTAGGTTCGAAAGTGAATCCCGTACTCTTCTTCGATCGCATATTCCAGCGCGACGATGCGTTGCGTGATCTCGTGCATGTCGGGGCCCGGGACGTCGGCATAGAAATCGTAGCCGTCGCGACCGCCCTGCAGGGTCTTGAGATCGACGAGCGCGGAGAGGCGCGCGATATAGGCCGCCTCAGCGTCTTTGACACCCTCGTAAGCGGCCTCCAGCTCGTCTGCCAGCTCGAGTCGTGCCCATCTAACCGTCATAGCAGCGCATCCAAATCCTGAACCACCATGTTCGCCCAGTCGAGGCGTTCAACCGCCCGGCCTTCCGAATACGGCTCTAGTAATCTTGTTGGACCGTAGTCAGCATCCTTGCGATCCCGCTGCAGCCGAGACACGTATTGTCCTGCGTCAGCTGCGGAGAGATTTCCGGAACCGATCCCCGGCGTAGAACCCGGCGACACGCTTCCAATCTTATTCCCGGTATACAACGCCTTCACGACGTCCGGAATTGCGTTGTGAGTGAACGCGTCGGACTCAATCTCCCGACCTTGTCGAATGTGGAGGATCGTCACGCCGTACTTCGCTGCGGCATATGCGGCTGTCGTGTGAACGATATAGTACGCGCGCGCGATAGCCTGGAGGAACGAACCGCCCGCCCGGAGTTCGGAGACCGCTTTTTCCAGCCGAATCCGCTGGCGGTGGTACTCTTCGAAAGTCAGCGCCACAAATCTCACGGGCACGGCGTTTCGCCATCATGGTAGTCCGCAGCGATGGGCAATCGAGACATTTGCGACATTTAAGCCCGCATTCACCAGATGAATTTGCGAAATCGCTCGGTTACGTCCTCAAGCCAAACACAAAAAAAGACCCCCGACGTTTGGCGGGAGTCTCGTTCGGTTAGCGCTTCGAGGCATGGATGCGGAGTCTACTTTTTCCCATCAAAAAACATGTGCACACGCGCTACGACAGGCCCTCGGCGAACGGCAGCGTGCGCACGCGCGCTCCGGTGAGGCGGAACACCGCATTGGCCATAGCGGGCGCGATCACCGGCATCCCGAGCTCGCCGACGCCGGACGGCGGACGGCTGGTCGAGGCGAGGAGCACCTCGACCGACGGCGCCGTTCCGATCCGCGGCATGCCGTAGTCGGCGAAGGTGGTCTGGTCGACGCGTCCGCGCGTGAGCGTGATGTTGCCCGTGTTCGCGATCCCCATCCCGTAGGAGATCCCGCTCTCAATCTGCAGCGTCACGAGCTCGGGGTTGACGACGAGCCCGCAGTCGATGGCGGCGACGGCGCGGCGCACGAGGACTTCCCGGCCGCGCACCTCGCAGTCGACGACGAGCGCGATCGCGCTCTCACCCCACGTGCACGTCGCGAGCCCTTGCGCGGTCCCCGCGAGCGGCTTCCCCCAGGCGCGCGAGGCGACGCGCTGCAGGACGCTGCGGGCCCGGTCGTCGGTGAGGTGATCGAGCCGGAAGTCGACCGGATCGCGGCCGGCCGCGTGCGCCAGCTCGTCGACGAACGTCTCGACGACGTAGGCGTTCCAGTTCGTTCCGGGCGCGCGCAGCGCGCCGGTCGGGACGCCGTGGCGATGCTCGGCGAAGAGGACGCGCGTCGCGCCGAGCGCGTAGGACGCGGGCGCGGCGTAGAGCGCGGCGAGGCGCGGCGACGCCTGGGCAACGCGGTGCTCCCACGACGTGATCCGCGTCCCGTCGAGGGTCGCGCGGAGGACGTTGACGCTCATCGGGCGGTAGAAGTCGTGCCGGAAGTCGTCCTCCCGGCTCGAGAGCACCTGGACCGGCTTTCCGCTCGCCTTCGCGACCGCGACCGCGTCCTCGACGTAGTCGACCTGCAGCCGGCGGCCGAAGCCTCCGCCGAGGAAGGTAGTGTGGAGGACGACGCGCTCCGGAGCGACGCCGGCGACCCGCGCCGCCGCGTCGCGACACGCGAGCGCGTTCTGCGTCGGCGCCCAGACTTCGACGGTCCCGTCGCGGACGACGGCCGTCGCGTTCATCGGCTCCATCGTCGTGTGCGCGACGAACGGCCCGCGATAGACCGCCTCGAACACCTTCCCGCTAGCAGCGCCGCCGCCGCGCTCGAGCGCGGCGGACGTCGCGCCGCGCGCGAGCCGCTCGGCCTCGGCGAAGAGGTCGCCGGACGACGCGACGACGCCATCCTCGAACGTCACG
>OCZT010003221.1_pt1 | contig 16767 bp, 14 predicted proteins | sample 1539031 | NCBI WGS metagenome assembly OCZT01 (sample SAMEA3539308, study PRJEB22396) | soil metagenome | biome: tundra; feature: field; material: soil | place: USA | collected 2010-05 | depth 0.15 m | reverse complement strand
TCAGATGACTACCATCTTACTTAAAGTTATGTTACTCATTCAAAGAACTTTATTCTTCTCTGTACCCTTGAGTAACGCAGGGCACACAACGCACTATAACTCGGACGGTTTAATTAATTGGCTTCCGTAGCCCGGACAGCTTCGTAATCAACCCCCAATGTCTATGCGATTAAACTCAGTTCAACTTATCAAATTCTGTGGCACCCGGACTAATCCTGCTGCCGAAACAGAGTCAATGGGGCTGCGGGCCGACGCTCCTGTGTCATGGTTTTTGCAACGCCATCTTGACTGTTTCATAGTGCCCCAAAACTCACCGGACTTTGTACCGTCTCTTAAGTAACTACTTTTTGAAAGCGTTGAAATTTAATGTTTTAAGTAGTTACTCTTTTGGGGGCCATATGTACCCATACTGAGGGACTGGACAACTTTATCATACCATGACAACGCCCGGCCGTTTACCGGGACTTTACCATCTGGACAACTTTATCCTGACATGATAACACTTGCCCATTTAGCTGGTTTAATTACCTTGTAAACTTTCTTATAAGAAGAAATGTATTGACAATCCGATTATGACCGAAAAACAAATCGAAAGAATTAAGAAGTCAATTAAGTTTTACTGGGCTAGGCTGGCAGCTGAAAAAAGAATGCATGGTGATTACAATGATAGTGCTGGATTAAGATATATAATACCAGAACTATATTTTCAAATAGGTAACTACAAAGGTGCTTTGGTTTACTTCAGATGGTTCGCGAAAGCATTCCCGGATGATACAGGTTTTCCTTTTTTTAATCTGCTCTGGTCAGCTGCCTTTTTTGAGAATAATAAAATCCCGCAGGCTATTAACAAAGCTCATGAGACTGCCTTTTCAAATACTTATTTACTTGAGTTAATCGGCGGAAGAGACACGGTTCAGCTAGACAAATCAGAAAACATTGGATACGAAAACCACGAATATGCAAAACAGGTCTATAAGGATTGCATAGATTTAATCACACTTGATTTTCAAAACTGGATCAGTAACCTATCCGAGTTTGACGGCTTTAAAGCCAATTTGAATAAATTCATAAGCATTCAAAAACTCATTAAAGATGAGCCTGTTGGGCCTATGAGAACTGGTTTAATTCAGGAATCCAATAAATTCGAGAGACAATTGACAGGACGAATAGTCAACTTTCCGTAAATAGGGTATTATCATATAACATAAATTTAACTCAATTAAGTATTTTTAACTGTTTATCATCAAGTAGATGAAGTAAATGTTAACTTAAATTTTAATATTATGAAAAGACAATCTGTAGAATCATCAAACCTAGCTTCTGTTGGTTATGATGCAGCTAATCAAATTCTTGAAGTAGAATTCAAACATGGTGGTATTTATCAATACTTCTATGTGCCCAGCTCTATTTATGAAGGGCTTATGAATGCTTCATCTCATGGAACCTACTTTGACAGTATAATAAAGAAAGCTGGTTATGACTATAAAAAGGTAAGTTAATATGGATAGATCAAAACTTCTAAATCTTACAATCAAGAATTTAGGTTGTATTGGGGAAGAGGGATTAAGTATTGACTTAGACAATATTTTATGCCTTGTTGGTGAAAATAATGGTGGAAAATCCACTGTTCTACATGCCTACGAATTAGCTGTAGGTACAGAAACATATTCTTACGAACATGACCATTGTAAACGATCTATCGATGCCAATACAACTATCGAGGTTTCGGTTCATATACCTGAAAATACAGGTAACATCGCTGAAAAATGGAAAGAGAAGAAAGGGGAATACTTAGTAGTAACAAGTATTTGGGAATGGGATGCAAATGGGGACAAAACTAGAAAGACTTGGGATCCCGAATTAAAAGATTATTCCGATAACGGTAATGCGTCAGGTTTGGATGAAGTATTTAATAGTAGACTCCCAGTTCCATTCAGAATTGGTGCGTTGCAGAATCCACAAATGGCATTGAAGAGTCTTCTTAAGTTAATAGTTGACCCAATTGCTGAAACTCTTAAATCCAAACTTGAAGATCCGGAATCAGATTTGTACAAAGCACTTGCAACGATTACAGATCAAGCAAAAAAGCCTGTTGAAGAACATCAAAAAAAAATCGAAAAAATAAATCAGAATATCACTTCCACTCATAATAAAATTTTTCCGAACTTATCAATTGATTTAAACATCGGCATTGCCGATATAAAGATCGATCCGACTGATGCTCTGATTAAGGGTTCAAAGTTAAATTTTAAAGAGTTTAATGAAAAAGTTGATTGGGAGCAACAAGGGACTGGATCTCAACGAGCATTGTTCTGGTCGCTTCTGCAAGTTCGGTCAAGGTTGCAGTCTATCAGCAATATTAAATTGGAGACTGATAAAAAGATCAAAAGCCTTGAGAAAGAAGTAAAAAAATTAGAGGGTGAAAAAGTGAAAGCTAAAAAGGAAGACACTAGAACCGAAAAGCAAACTCTGATTGACATTAAGAATATAGAGATTGAAGCTGCCAAAGTACTTGAACCTGAGAAAGCTTTCGATGAAAAGAAAGATGATATTTCACTACCCGGCTATATGCTTTTGATTGATGAACCTGAAATTGCTCTTCATCCAAATGCGATTCGTGCAGCTTCACAGTACCTCTACGAACTTGCAAATGACCCATCTTGGCAGGTAATGTTAACCACACATAGTCCGCTATTTATAAACCCACTGCAAGACCACACTTCCATTGTAAGATTGACCCGTGATACTGAAAATCCAATACCAAGAACTTATCGTTCCGATGCTATAAAATTTTCTGAAAATGAACTCGAAAACTTAAAATTATTAAACAGTTTCGATCAAAATTTAGCCGAAATGTTCTTTGGTCAATATACTTTAATTGTAGAAGGTGACACTGAATTTGCATCATTTGAAAGACTGCTTCAGATGCATCCTGAAAAATATTCACTTAATTCTAGACCTCTCATAATCCGTGCCAGAGGGAAATTCACAATAATATCAATTATCAAAATGCTTACACATTTTAAAGTGAATTTTTCTGTGCTTCATGATTCAGACTATCCTAAAAATAAAGCAGGAAATACAAATAATGTTTGGACTGGAAATAAGGAAATATATGATGAAATTTTGAAGGCAAGATCTGCTGGGCTTCATATTATTCACAGGGTTTCAATATCATCTTTTGAGGTAAAGCATTTAGGTGTACAGTTAGATATGGAAGGACTCTATTTGTCAGCTTCTCCAAAAGATAAACCCTGGATAATGTATGACAAAATAAAGAATGATGATACAGTTAGAAAATCTGTTGAAGCAATTTTTGATGAATTAATCGACCTGAATTCAAAAGAAGAACAATTCGATGAATCTTTTCTGAACGGATTAACTAAGACATTTGAGGAATGGGTTTTAAAGGAGGAAATAAGGGATAAACGATTTTCTTTTAACAAATAATAACTTGAACTATGCCAACAATAAAATTAAACCAACAGCTTAACCGTATCGAAATTAAAGAATTTGAAATCGAAAATCAGATCGTATTTAACTATTTCGATAAACTTCCCACTTCCGAAAGGGAAGAAAAACTAATACGTGCAATCTATATCGGCGTACTTGCTTTAATGGAAGACCGAATTTCAGCCTTTTTATCTAAGACGAGTAATGAATTGGGGACAGAATTAGAAAGTCTGAAAATGGTTTTCGATATGAAGAAGGAATTATTTTATAAATCCACTATAAAGGGTGTCTTAGCTGAAGATGAAATAGCTGAATTTCTAAATAACTATTTTTCCGAGAAACGACTTAAAGATAGAGCTTTACTTACAGGAAATGTTGCAGGAAACTTACCAAAAAACAAAACAGGTGACATTATATGTGAGATTAATGGTAATTCCGAATTGAGAATAGTTATTGAATGTAAATTTGATAAAAGTATTCGACTGGGGGATATTGAGAGCAAAGATATTTTTACAAAAAAAAGTGATACCGCTTGGAGTCAGCTAATAGAATCTCAGGCTAATAGGGATGCAAAAGTAAGTTTAATTGTATTTGATATTTCCCTAGTTGAAATCTCTGTTTTAAAGAACTTTGAGAACGTCGGCTATATACCAGGCATTGGCTTTGTTGCAATTATTAATTCTCAAAAAGGCGATTATTCTAATCTAGTAATTGCGTATATGCTTGCTAGAGATATTGCCTTGAATGCAAGAGTAGTTGATTTAGATAAAGATTTATTAGCCATTATAGTAAATAGAACTATCAAAGACATTAGCGAAATACTATCTATCAAATCATTAGTTGAAAATAATATCGAAAACAATAAAACCATTTTGAAACAGCTCGATAAATCGATGCTCTTAATGGAATTCAACCAAGAGTACTTACGTAAATTTTTAAAAGATGGTACACTTTCAAAGAAAGATTTACTTGCATATTACTCGGGCGAGGAAGTAAAAGATAAGTTTAAGTTGATTGAAAAGGAATTAAATGAGTTGTAATGTCCAAACCAAAAGGGAATAAGAACTATATGACCCTTAATGCAACGGAATGTCTTGTTGCATTTAAGTACTTACAGGATAATGCAGATAGTTTATTTAATGATGCCAAGATTTTGGCAAATAGTGTTTCCTATGGCCATGCAACTTCCTTGCTAATTAATTCATCTGAGGAATATATGAAAGCCTTCATTATCTTCCTTGATGGGAATGGGTTTCAGTTCAGAAATAGAGTCCCTGGGATAAGTAATATATTTGTTAATCATAAACTTAGATATGGTCTTGCATTAATCTTAACCCTGCTAGCCATACTAATTGATGATTTTAAAGTTCTACTACCTCATATTAAAAAAACATATAATTTGACTTTTGATTTAATGAGAGATAAAGAACAGATTCAAAATGAAATGTTTTCTTACATGGATATGAGGATTCAAACTGTTTTGCAAGAAGTACAATGGTTTTCTGAGGCTGAATTTTTAAGACAGGATGGACTTTATGTAGATTATGTTAATGAAATAAAAACACCTTTAAATATTACCAAAACAAACTTTGATGAAACTGCATTTAGAATAACCCGAATTAGATCTTTTATCTCAGATTATATTAGCAGTTTCAAATCTGAAGGAATAATCATTATTCAGGGTCTTGAAAACTTAAAAACTCAGTTTATAATTGAAGGCTGGTATGAGAATATTGGTAAGGTCATTGATTTGTTTAAAGACCATACAAAAAATCCTCTACTAAATTTGTCTACGCTAATGCGAGAGTTTTCAAATGAAATACCAAAATAGTCTTTATTTGACTTTTTCCATTCTGCCGTATCCTCAGTGAAATAATTACATTTGATTAATATTTGAATTTTGAACAAATTATGCCAACATTAAGCTGGATAGGAAAAGAGAAAGTAATAAATCACCACAGAGATGTGCCATTTAAAGTATTGGAGCACATTTATGGATTTAGTGCAGAGGGAGGAAAATCTAAGAACCCTGTCAATAGTGGTAATAAAATCATACATGGTGATAACCTTGAAGCTCTAAAAAGTCTTTTACTTGAGTATGAGGGTAAAATAAAATGTATTTATATAGATCCACCGTATAACACAGGAAACGAGAATTGGGTATATAATGACAATGTAAACCAGCCGAAAATCAGGAAATGGCTTGAAACTACTCTGAAGGCAAAAGAGAACGGGAAGGAAGCTGCTATAGGTATTGACGACCTGGCAAGACATGATAAGTGGCTTTGCATGATGTACCCACGTTTGCAGCTTCTTCATAAACTATTGGCAAAAGCAGGAGTCATATTTATTTCAATTGATGATAATGAACAAGCTAACCTTAAATTGATTTGCGATGAGATTTTTGGTTCATGTAATTTTATAACTGATTTAATATGGCGTTCAGCAGATTCTTCAAACAATGATGCAAAACAGTTTTCTGTCGACTTTAATCACACTTTGATTTATTCCAAGCAAGCATCTTGGCAACCAAAGAAACTTGATCGATCAGAAGATACAAATGCACATTATAAAAATCCAGATAATGACCCAAGAGGACCATGGTTCTCAGGTAATGTTTCTTCCCCAAATCCAAGAATAAATCTCACTTTTGATATTGTTTCTTCTAATGGAACAATCATAAAACCTCCCAAAAATGGATGGAGATGGAGCAAAGAACGTATAGAGGAAATGATTGAAAATAAGGAAATTATTTTTTCTCCTGATCAAACAAGAATAATTAAAAAGACATTCTTGAAAGACCAATCAGGAATAGTGCCTTCAAATATATGGTGGGATGTTGAAGAATCAGGTCATAATCGGAATGCAAAATATGAATTAATGAAAATATTTCCAGAGTTAAAGACTTCTGAAATATTTAAAACACCAAAACCCACTAAATTTATAAATAAAATACTAAATATTAGTTTAGGACAAAACGATATTATACTTGATTCCTTTGCTGGTTCAGGGACAACTGCACATGCAGTTCTAAACCTTAACAAATTAGATGGAGGAAGTCGCAAATTTATTCTAGTTGAGATGGAGGAATATGCGGATTCCATTACAGCTGAAAGAGTAAAAAGAGTGATCAGAGGATATTCTGATAAAGAAGGAACGGGAGGCAGTTTTGATTATTTCAAATTGGGCAAACCACTATTTACAGGTGAAAATAGTGAGTTTCTGAATGAAGAGGTAGTAATTGATAAAATAAGAGAATATATCTGGTATAGTGAAACACGAGCTGCATGGGTAATGCCCGATTTAAAGAATGAAACTCAATATTTTCTTGGTAAGAAAGATGGTTCTGCATATTATTTCATTTACAAGAGAGATTCCCTTACTACACTCGATTACGATTTACTTTCCACAATTAAAACAAAAGCGGGTCAATATATAATTTATGCTGATAACTGCCTCCTATCTAAAGATTTCATGATGAAACATAACATAATATTTAAGAAAATTCCACGTGATATAACAAGGTTTTGAGATGGAGCTGAAAAACTATCAACATAAAGTTATAAAAGACCTTGAACTCTATCTGGAATATGTTCAAAGGTTCAAAAAAACTGATACCGCATTTAATAAATTTTGGGAGGACAGAATAGGGCCATATAATTCATTAAGTGGAGATGGGATGCAACCTTATAAGAACACAATCCCAAATGCTGCTCATGTCTGTATTAAAGTCCCTACAGCTGGTGGTAAGACATTCATTGCATGCAATGCGTTAAATACAATCTTTTCGGCTTATTCCTCTGAATTACCAAAGTTGGTTATATGGCTGGTGCCATGGAGCAATCTGCTTGATCAGACATTCAATAATTTAAGTAATCCTGATCATCCCTACCGTCAGAAACTTGACAGCCTGTTTAATCATCGTGTTGAAGTCTATCAAAAAAAAGATATTCTGTATGGTTCAAACTTTAACCCTGGTGTTGTTAAGGATCAACTATCGATTATTGTCATGAGCTTTTCAAGCTTAAGAGCAAGAAATAAAGAAGATAGAAAAGTTTACCAGGAGAATGGAGAATTGGCCCCATTTTCGAGCCAGTATAAAGATAAATCACATCTTCTAGAGGACACCGATGAAACCGCCCTTATTAACGTTATACGAAGCCTTAATCCGGTCCTTGTTGTTGATGAAAGCCATAATGCCGAAAGCGATTTAAGTGTGGAGATGCTGAACGCTCTAAATCCTTCATTTGTACTTGATCTTACTGCAACACCAAAAGACAACAGCAATATTGTTAGCCTTGTTCCGGCCATTGAATTGAAAAAGGAACACATGGTGAAGCTGCCGGTAATTGTTTATAATCATCATGATAAAACAGAAGTAATAAACAACGCTCTACACCTGCAACACAAACTTGAATTACTTTCAATTGAAGAAGAAAAGAATGGAGGAAAATATATCCGTCCGATCATCTTATTCCAGGCACAACCACGTACGGATGAGGATAATACTACTTTTGATAAATTAAAACAACAATTACTTAAAGTAGGTATTCCTGAAGGACAGATAAAAATCAAAACTGCCGAAAAAGATGAGCTAAAAGGTATCGATCTAAACTCTAAAGACTGTGAAGTCAGGTATATTATTACTATTAATGCGTTGAAAGAAGGTTGGGATTGCCCTTTTGCTTATATACTTGCATCTTTAGCTGATAAGTCCTCAGCAGTTGATGTTGAACAGATACTGGGTAGAGTTTTACGGCAGCCTTATGTAATGCAACATTCTGCCTCATTACTTAATATATCATATGTACTCACTGCTTCTGCAAAATTCAATGAAACATTGCAGAATATTGTCAGGGGGTTACAAGCATCTGGTTTTAGTGAAAAAGACTACAGGGGCAAAGATGATATGCCGGAAGAAGTAAAGAACAAAGCAATCGAAAAACCTTTGGATACTTTTCTATTCCCGGAGCAACAAGAGGAAATATCAGATACAGATGAAGGGATTGAAGTAGAACGCATTTCATACATTCCTGATTCTGATACCACAATTGATACAAAGGTTGGCGCAATTGTAGAAATTGAGAACATGGCGGAAGCACAGAATCAGGAGATGATTGCAGAAATTGAAAGACAAAATCAACAACCAATTGACGAAAATATATTTCAGGAAATGGGTGATAAAATAAAACGGTATAAGATTCTTGATGTAAATAAGGAAATTGCATCTCGGATTAAACTACCCCAATTCTTTTTGCAAGTCCAACAGAGCGATGTTTTCGGAACTGATACAATATTGCTCAATCAAGAGTCTTTGCTTAAAGATTTTAGGTTAGGTAGTGAAGATTCAAAAATTGATTTTGATCAGATTTCTTCTGATCTGTACAAAGTAGATATTGTTCTGATTAAAAAAGACGAGTACGCACCTCGATTTACCAAAATCGAAGACATGAAGGTAAAAGATCCGATTGTCGATTATATTCTTGCAAAACCAAAAGAAGGTCAGATAAAGGACATCACACATCAGATTATTCAGCTCGTAGGAGACATGTATCCTATACCTGATCAGGAGATAAGAGCTTATATAGAACGCATTTTAAAACAACTTAATCCCGAACAATTACAGGATATTCTTGTTCGTAAATGGACTTATTCGGATAAGATTAAAGCAAAGATTCGTCTCCATTCAGATACATACGCAGAAGGCAGATTCCTTGATCTAATTAAGATTGGCAAAGTTACGACTACCCCAACATGGAATTTCCCGGAAATGATTGTCCCTGGCTCACTTGGCTCATCGATAGGAAATTCTCTTTATGAACATGAAGGAGCCATGAATAACTTTGAGACTACAGTAATTACTGATATTGCAAGCTTACCAAATGTTGCTTTTTGGCACCGTAACTTAGGCAGAGGTAAAGGATTTTCAATTAATGGTTATAAATCTAATCATTATCCCGATTTTATAGCTGTTTCAAAATCAGGAAAGGTTATAATTATTGAGACAAAAGGTGACGACCGTGATAATTCGGATAGTGCAGCTAAATGTCGTTTAGGAAATAAATGGGCAGAATTGGCAGGTAAAGATTTCTCCTACTTTATGGTTTTTGATAAAAAAGTAATTCCAGATGCCTTTACAGTTGAAAAGGCAAAAGAACTTATAAGACAACTGTAAAAAAACTAGATATTGATATAATATGAAAGCATCAGCCGCAAATTTTCTGACCATAATCAAAGGACCAAAGCAGTTTGTCATACCTATCTATCAACGTACTTACAGTTGGCAAATAGCTCACTGCAATAAATTATTTAACGACATTCTTCGCATAAGCAAAGATCCTTCACTTCCAGGACATTTTATAGGTTCAGTTGTCTATTTCCAGGAGAGTATCCATACTGTTTCTGATGTTCCAAAATTATTAGTAATTGATGGGCAGCAACGACTTACAACCATAACATTGATAATTGCAGCATTGGCAGAATTTGTACGGGACAATAAGGTGGACATAGACACTAATTTTACCAAATTGCAAAATTACTACATGATTAATGCAGAAGAAGATAGTGAACTTCGTTACAAACTACTTCTTACTCGAAGAGATAAAGATACCCTAATAAATATCATTAAGGGAATCGCTCCAAGTATTGAATATTCGCATCGGGTTGTAGAAAATTTTAAATTCTTCAAAGAGAAAATTAACAACGAAAATGCCATTGATATTTACAATGGTGTCATGCGATTGTTTGTTGTGGACGTTGCTCTGGAAAAGGACAAAGACAATCCTCAATTAATATTTGAGAGTTTAAATAGCACAGGACTTGACCTTTCACAAGCCGACCTGATCCGTAATTATATATTAATGGGGCAGGAAATTAAACTACAAACGGAGCTATATGAAAAATATTGGTTCCCGATGGAACAGAGTTATGGTAACGAATACACTGCTTCTTTCGACTGGTTCATGCGTGATTATTTATCGGTTAAAACTAGCTCCATTCCTAGAATAGATAGGGTATATGAAGAGTTCAAAAACTATTTGCAAAGAGATGGGTCCCACTTAACGATTACAGAAGTAGTCCAGGATATTCATCGCTTTTCAGGATATTATATAAATATGGTTTTGCATAAAGAATCCGACTCAGATTTATTAAGGGGGTTTAGAAATATTTCCAAATTGAAAGTTGATGTAAGTTATCCATTTTTCCTGCCCGTTTATCATGATTATGCACGAGGCATTATAAATAAAGCCGAATTTGTCGTGATTATTAGTCTTGTAGAGAATTATGTATTCCGTAGGGCAATTTGTGGAATCCCAACTAATAGCCTTAACAAAACATTTGCAATACTCTATAAATCTATTCGACAAACCAATTATCTCGAAGGAGTGAAAGCTGCGTTCCAAACAATGGGAAGTTATAAACGTTTTCCTAATGATGCTGAATTTGAAAAGGAAATTGTAACAAAAGATGTCTATAATTTTCGTAGCAGAAATTATTTACTGAGCAGGTTAGAGAACTATAATCGTAAGGAACCAGTAAATATAGATGATTATACCATTGAGCATATTTTACCACAAAATCCGCAATTATCCTTTGAATGGCAAAGAATGCTTGGTGAACAATGGAAAGAAATACAAGAACAATATCTTCATACATTAGGAAATTTAACATTGACTGGGTATAATTCTGAGCTAAGTGACAGACCATTCAACCTTAAGAAAACTATAGAAGGAGGTTTTAATGATTCTCCAATTCGTTTAAACGAATTTTTGAGGAAGATAGATTTATGGAACGAAGAGCAAATTCAATTGCGTGCAAAAGAATTAGCAGAAAAGGCCAGGCAAATTTGGTTTGCTCCAAATCTGTCTCAAGATATCCTCGAACAGTATAAACCAGAAGAACAAGAGGCGACCGTTTATACACTAGAAAATTATGAACACATTAAAGGAGAAATGCTCAATTTTTACGAAGCTCTTAAGAAAAGAATTTTAAATATAGATTCGTCTGTAAGAGAGGAATATAAAAAACTATATATAGCATTTAAATCATCAACAAACTTCGTTGATATTATTCCGCAAAAATCACGATTGCGTCTTACTCTAAATCTTGATTTCCCTGATATTATTGATCCAAAGGGCTTATGCAGAGATATTACCGGTTTAGGTAGGTGGGGGAATGGAAATGTTGAAGTTGTATTTTCAAACATCAATGAATTAGATGATATTATGGACCTTATACAACAAGCTTTTGATAAGCAATTGGAGTATGTTTAAGAGACAACATGTTTTATATCCCGTACTCCAGTATTCCTTTTGTTCCAGGTTTTAACGCTTAATTTAATCAAAGTTCAAGCTTTCATTATATTAGTTATCAAATCTGTCATCAATTATCATAATTATTCTGTTTCTGGACAAATTAAACAATTTATTATAGTCTGTCATTAAACCATGAAAGTAAGAATATACAGAGGAACAAAAGAGATTGGAGGAACGTGTATAGAACTCACATCCAATAGTGGAAAAATACTTTGGATAGACCTTGGGTTACCTCTCAGTAATGCAAATCCAATTATTGACTATGCACAAAAAATAAGCATTAATGCATTACTTATCTCCCATCCCCATCAGGACCATTTTGGGCTTATGAAATTCATGGATACAGAAACCCCGATTTATATAGGAAAGGTGTCTCTCGACTTGATAAATTCTACAAAATTATTTTTAGGTGAAGCACCTATTAACAAAAACTTTCAAATAATCGAACCTTGGAAATGGATTACCATTGCTGAAAATTTCAGAGTAAAACCGTTCTTAGTTGATCACTCTTCACCTGAGGCATTTGCTTTTCTTATTGAAGCAGATGGGAAAAGAATATTTTATAGTGGCGACTTTAGAGCTTCTGGTAATAAAAAAGTACTTTACGAGAATTTGATAAAAACCCCACCTAAAAATATTGATTTACTCTTAATTGAAGGAACAATGGTTGGCCGAAACAATCAGGTATATCCTACAGAAAAAGATGTTGAAAAAGCTCTTTACAATATCATCAAAGGACAACAGAATGTGTCATTTGTTGTGAGTTCTGCACAGAATATTGACCGATTTATTTCAGTTTTCAAGGCTTGCCGTAAATCAAACAAACAAGTGGTTCTTGATATTTACAATGCCTGGATACTAGATATGGTAAAAAAGGAATCACCTAATCTACCATCTATTGATTGGGATGGCGTTTTAGTGTTTAACCATCCAAATCAAATTGGGAAAATAGAAGGAAAAGAGTTCAATATTTTTCGAAAACGTGTAGAAATGCAATCAATCGGTCATAAAGTTTTCGATCAGCCGAAAAATTTCGTTTACTTTCTTCGGTGCCCAAGTATTAAATTAATCGATAATCTGCGAAAACACGGGGAAATTAATGTTATATATTCACAATGGGAAGGCTATTTGCATGAAGAGCATAAAACATATTGCACAGATAGATTAAACAAGCTTAAAAACGACAATGATATTAGTTTCACATTCATTCATACCAGTGGTCATGCAACTATGAAAGAATTAAAAGAGTTAGCTTTAACTTTAAAACCTCAAAAGATAGTACCCATACATACTGAATATCCTAAAGAATTTAAGATGGAGTTTGAAAAAGTGGGTATAAAGGGGGTTGACAATTTGGAAGATGGTAAAGAATATAAATTATAAAACTAAACCCATGAGCAAATTTAAAAGAGGAATTCGAAATCCTGATTTTATTTCTGCATTAAACAATCTGCTTTCGAATAGTCAGAGTTTTTGGTATAAAATTGTTAATGATAAATCTCTGTTCATAGCCATTAGGGAGGAATCCATAAACGTTTATCATAAAGGGAATAGCATTTGCAAATTATGGTTTGAAAAGGGGAAAGTTATAGGAGAAACGCACTATAAATACTTGCTTGACCCATATTTAAATCAATATGTGAAATCAACAGATGGCGTCTTCTTGTTAAGTAACCCGGAATGCAAGTTCATTACTTCCCTTAACAGTTTAAAACATATTAAAGAAGCTTCTTCTGCTTATGCTGGTATAGAAAAAACTGGCGTCCATTCTTTTATCGTAAAAGGTCAAGATATCTTAGATATTGAAATTGCCTTCATCAATGATGTAAATTCAACTGATAGAATAGACTTCTTAAAGTTGGAAAAAAACAATAAAACTCAGATGTTGGATTTAGTATTTTATGAAGTAAAACATTTTTCTAACTCCGAAATTCGAGCAAATAAAACTCAAACACCAAAAGTATTAGACCAGTTGGCTCGGTATGAAATTGCACTTAACACTCATAAAGCCGATATACTTATTTCCTACAAATTGGTTTGCGAAAATATGAAAGATTTAAACCTAATTAAAGGAAATGCTTTAATTGAATCTGTTGCACTAGGCATTGAATCGTTAGAAATTGATTTTAAACCGAGGCTAATAATATTTGGCTTTGACCAAGATCAAAAAGATGGTAAAGTATGGAAAGCCCATCGGGAAAGACTTGAAAAGGTTCTTTTAAATCGCTTAAAAACAAAAGGGATACTTTAAAATAATAAGCATGAAGTAAAATTGTTTTATTAACCTCAAATAATTAGAATCATGGCAAATTTTAAAATGAAAGGGAATGACTTATTTGATAACCATAGTCATAAAGTTGCGACTGTGAAAGGGAATGATATTTATAATGATCATAGTCACAAAGTAGCGACTGTAAAAGGCGATGATATTTATGACGACCACAGTCATAAGATCGCAAATGTTAAAGGTTCTGATATTTATGACGACCATAGCCATAAAATTGCAACAATGAATGATGTTAAACGAGATATACAAGATGGGTTAGGTGGTGCAACTCTTGCCGCATTATGGCTCTGTTTTGTTCGTTGATACTTCAATTATCAAATATCCAATTAAACGTTTCAACTATTAAATTAGATCAACTTAGCTAAAAGAATGATGTTTTCAAAGAGTTGAGAAAATAAAGAAGGCGGTACATTTTTTCTCGCTGCATTTCTCAAAAGAATTCCTCGTGCCAGGAATGAAAGAAATAATAGAATGTACCGCCTGAAATGTAAAGTTACATTTTTCTGAATAACACTGAAAATATTATCCCGGTTCTCTTGTGAACAGTTGATTATGAGAATTCGTAGAAAGACTTTTTAGAAGATAAGCCAATGCTGCACTAATTCCTGCGATCAGAACCGGTTGAAGGTGAGGCCAGTCAAAAACTGCTCCTGAATTAAGAATTTTTATGATCCCATCGATCAGTGCTGCCAGAAATGCAATTAAGAGTCCATTGGCCAAATCTCTCCAGTCGAGTGAAAATAACTTTGATTTCATTTTCTATAATTTAAATGAATAAAATTCGACTGTTAAGCTTTTTCAAGTTCCACGTTCAGATCGCTTCTCTCTCCATCCGATACACTTACAGTAGCCTCTTTTTCTTTGTAACCTGGTTTGCTTACCATTACCTTATAAGTTCCTGACTGCATATTTTTTATATGAAAACTTCCTTTTTCTGCAGTCTTTCTGGTCATTTCCCCCATTCCTCCTGAGAGATTCATTTTTACTCCTTCAGGTATAAAGGTGAAAGTAACTCCTTTCAATGGCGTTCCGTTTAGCAAGTCAATTGCTTTTGCTTTTAGTGAGATAATTCCGGTATTAGTGTCAACCAGCTTCCTGTTTGTTTTATAGGCATTGAAAAAGTCAACCTGATCATCTTTTACTATTCCAACTGCATAATCCATCAGTTCGATCGCTTTCTCTGCAGTATCAAATAATATTGCCAGCTTTTCTGTTGCTTTTTTCTTTTCGCCAATCTTTGTTCTTGGTGTTTCGAGTGCATTGTTGAAAGCAGTAATTGCATCCAGAAACACTTTTTGGGTTTCAGCAGTAATACCATGTTCAGCTAAATTTTGAATATTAGCTTCACATCTGTCATAAATGGTCTGACAATTATCTTTCAACGTTACTTCCTGGATCCTTATGAGATCCGATTCGTTGAACCTGACTTCTTTTAGCAACGTGTCATTGTTGTTGAATTTAGCAAGAGCAGATATTTTTCTGGAATTTTTGACCGCTATTGCTATTAAGTTATTCTTTAACTTGTTTTTGTCGATGGCGACGCCGGATTTATCAACTCCTTGAATCTCTCCAATTAGTTGAATGTCGTTTATGGCGCTCTGTAATGTGGCATAGCTATCTGAGAATTTTGGAATTGCTTTTGAAATTGCTTCGTTTTGGCTTACAAAATTCCTTACAGCTAAGTACATTCTTAGTTTAATTCTTTGTTTTGTTGTCATAGCACTAAAATTTAGGTTAATAATTGAAAACTATATTTATTCTGGTTAAGTGAAATCATCCCCGGCAATAGGAAGATGCTTCCCGGCTATTGAAAATTCATTTCCGCCGATAGGAAGATGCTTCCCTTCTATAGGAAATGCATTCCCGGCAGTAGTAAGATGCTGCCGGCTATTGAATTATCCTTCCCCCTTACAGAAAGATCAATCCCCCCGATAGAAAGTTCGTTCCCCCTGACTGAAAGATTGTTCCCGCCAAAGAAATTATTTAATCCGGCTTCCAAAATATTAGTAAGATGACCAACAAGTTTAAGTTTCATTGTGGGATTGTGAAAGTAATAAATCTGCAAGCTGTTAAATGCAGATTGGTTCAGTGGTTTATTATTGTTTTTAATTTTAAGCATGAGTCGAAACATAAATTCCACTACGAAATTATTTCTTAGATTAATATCTGTCAATACTCCAAAAGGAGTATATAAATTTCCCTGTTTTTATATTGACGTTTAGAAAATTGTTTATTAATTTTATTCTGCGATTGTGCTAAACCTGTCTGATGTTAATCGCCTAAACTATTTGAATGCTGTATTAACCGGGCTGGTTTTTGAAGATTTGCTGCGTTTCTGAGTAATTATATCGTATATCATTTTTTGTGCTAGTACATGTTTGTTAATTTTTAATATGTCTCACTTAAACAGTTTACGCTATGAAAAACGCAATTATTAAATTAGTTTCCGGTGTTTTTATTCTGGCTTTTGCCGGCTGTGCTTCGGTTAAATTCTATTCAAATTCTGAATTAACAAAAAAGTCAGGTTTAAAGTATTACACTGTTAAACCAGTTCTGCAAGTCGAAAGGGAACTGATGTAAACGGTAAATAACAATGCAAGTTTTCGGCAATTAAGAATGCGAGATTTCGGTAAATAAGGATGCGAGTATTCGGTAAGTAAGAATGCAGGTATTCGGTAAATAAGGATGCAAGTTCCCCCTCTTCGTTAAGTT
>OCZT010003220.1_pt1 | contig 16770 bp, 17 predicted proteins | sample 1539031 | NCBI WGS metagenome assembly OCZT01 (sample SAMEA3539308, study PRJEB22396) | soil metagenome | biome: tundra; feature: field; material: soil | place: USA | collected 2010-05 | depth 0.15 m | reverse complement strand
TTTCCGAGCGCCCTTTCGACGCTAAAAGACTTGCATGAAAGAACATCCGACCCTGTGCTCGAACCGTCACAAGCCGCAGGCCCGCCCTGAACCCCAGCAAACTGAGTGTCCCCCTGGAGCAAGCCCACTAGAGGTAGCAACCCTGCATCGCCCTCGGGGAAAGCCAAGTGATGGTGGATTCCGATTTTGAAGGCGACATGTCACGAACCAGCAACCGAACGCGTGGGGTTATGCGGCCTCCCTGTGCCAAACTCGTTAGCCGCATACGAGCGAGCTCCTTCTACCTCCTCGGCTTACACCGAAAATACCAGATGAGCTTAACCGAGTCCGCCGCATTTCTGCGCGACGGCGTGCTCAATGAGTGGGAAAGCCTAGGCGCCGCCAAACGCCAGCGAATGATCTGGTGGGCGGCAAGGCGTGCCGAACCTGTTGACCCAGTGGAGCGGCTAGTGTTGCTCTCTGGCCGAACTCACCTCGTAACCACCTACACCTGCAAGGCTGATGACTTCCTGACCTCTGTATTGGTGCTCGAAGCACTTCGGATGCTGAGCAAGAAGCATCAGCCGGGCTTGGACGTTATCGAGGCATTTCAACGGCAATGGGAGAAGTTTTCCGCCCGTCACGCACGCGTGACGCCACGGGTATTCTCCCGCTTCTTGCGGCAACTTTCTAACGCCGCTCGCTTGTCGCCCTGAAGGATTGCATGATCTTCAGGACCTCGGGAGCGTTGAAGTCGGCGGGATGTGGGTTGGCTGGAACGATCCTGGCCCCACCCCGGATGACGTTGGCGGCTGTGATCATTACTGCACCGCGAATGGGAGAAAGCAGCTTGCCAAAGTGGCCGCGAACTTTCCCTCGGCATCGACCCGAGCCAACTGCCCCAGCACCCGTGCTGCCTCCCACTGGAGAATCACACTTGCGATACCCGTTGATGCAGTGGCGACGAATGGGGCCGAGGAACGGCGCTTCAACGCGGTCCGACGAATGGGACTCTGAAAGCAAGGGCGACAGGGGCGGCGATGAAAAACAACAAGAAAACGAGAGCCTTCGCCGCCGGATGCGGCGGGGACAATAGCCTGGGTCATGCGGCGCCCGGAAAGTTATGGATGATACGAGTTTCGCGACATTTATCCTCTCACTCGACGAGCACCTGCAACTGTTCTGGCGCGTGCTCAAACTGTCGTGTCCAAGGCGAAGTCTAATCGAAGCGTTCCAACGGAGTGGCCTCCTGCACACGTGGGAAAGCCTTGGCTCGGTCGGTCGCGAGTCGATCTGGCGACGGGTGTGGCGGGAGACGTTCGACGGCAGCCTGCCGCCCCGTCTTTCAAGACGAGAGCCAGAAGAGGTCTTCGCGTTATTCATGCGGAATCGCTTTCTCGGGGCGATCCTGGTGCTTGAGGAGTTGAGGTTGCGCAAGCGGGACGATGCTTTTGAGCTGGTTAACTCGGTTCAAGGGACGTGGAGCCGAGATCCAGTCCTTCGGCAGTTGATCGCGCTAACGGAACGGCGAAAGCCGCGGAGAGGTTTCTGATGAAAAGGGCGAATCAAGCCGAGGTGGGCGCCCTTCTTGTGGGCGTGTGAATTTCGATAGATACACGGCGGTCCAGCGCCGCGCCGGGCTGTATCCCAGCGTAAAGCGGGCTCCGGACTCGAAGCGACACGGGTCGCTGGCATTCCCGCAGCCGGCTCAAGCCAGATGGCGGGCGAGCCTCCTAGCAATTGAAACGCCGGTTCAATTCCATGGGCGCTGGCAATGTCCAAGTTGGTCCGCCAGTGCGTTTCTTTCAGTGCCTACAAACTTGCACAACTATACCGACCGGTTAACTAATTTCTTCGAAATACTCTGCGACAAGAATCAGGGGTGACTGGGCTGACCCGGAGCGGGGGCCTGTTTGGCATTCGCACGGCAAGTCCAACGTCGCGGGCGTGATTAGGCGCAGGCCAATACTGGGGGCCGTTGGCGTAGAGCGTTGGCAGGGAAACTTGACGACCTCCGCCGTCGCTCTAGACTCGTTTCCAATTGAGCCAGCCAACCACAGCACGTATGCCGGCCGGGGCGGATCCGAGGGAAGTGTTAGAACGAGGCGGCTTCATTCGTGTTGGCGCGCCCTTGGACCGATTTCCCCGCCTCCTGTTGGGGAGGTTTCCCTCTCCGATCAGGCATGCGGTGCTTGAGAGTGGCTCCCATTTCTGGATCAAAGACGATGGGGGTTGTTCAGAAACTTATGGTGGCAACAAGGTACGGAAGCTTGAATTCCTGCTGGCCGCAGCCAGACAAAGCAGAAGGGCCGGGTTGGTCGTCCATGGCGATGTCGAGTCCCACACGATAATGGCGTGTGGTCTACTTGGACGCAAGGCCGGCTTCGAGGTCCAGGCGGTCATCTTCCCCTATCGGGGCCAGTCGTTTGACTCCCCGGAACTGGCCCGGCTTAGCGCGGCGGGCGTTCGCATTCATCGCCGGCGTTCCATGTTGACAGCGATTCTCTCGGCCCATTGGCTTGGATGGCGGACGAATGCCTATGTCGTTCCACTGGGGGCCTCCACTCCGACCGCCACTTTGGGTCATATCGCTGGCGCACTGGAACTGCTCCAGCAGGTGAGGGAAGGACTGCTGCCGGAACCACAAAGGATCTTTATTCCCTTCGCGACCGGCGGTTCGGTCGCCGGACTACTGATCGGGCTGACCTTGGGGGGGGCTGCCACCCGGGTGGTCGCAGTCCAGACGGTGGAGACGGTCATCGCCAACCGCCGGCGACTGAAGCGACTGGTGGAGGAGACACTGGCGCTTCTTGGCCTGGGAAGCGGGGACGTTGATCGTTGTCTGGGCCGCCTCGAGTCGATTGACAGCCGTTATCTGGGGCGCGGTTATCGAGATGTACCGGCGGAAACCGAAGCGGCAGTGGCCATGGCTGCAGGGCAAGGCCTCAAACTAGAGCCCGCCTTCAGCGGAAAGGCATTCGCTGCCCTGCTCGGCGCGCTGCCCCAGTTTCAAGACGGCGGGCTTCTTTTCTGGAACACACACGAGCGGCAGAACGGCTCGGCCAGCGCCGGAGGTGCCCGGTGACTTCAACGAGTTTATGGCGCACCTTCACGGCGCAATGGCAGATCAAGGTGTTCCTTGGCGGGGCGATCACAGCGGCGTTCTGGATTGGCTATTCTCTGCTGGAGCATTTCCCTGCGCGCCCGGTAGTCCAGATGCCGGAGTTGGGCATTGATCGGCTGATTCCTTTTTGGCCTGGAGCGGCCTTCGTCTACGTTTCGCAGTTTGTCACGATGCCGCTCGTCATCTGGCTGATGACAACGCGGCGCCAATTGTTGTTCTGCTGCCTGAATCTGGTGCTACTGATCGGCACGAGTTTTGTCGTCTTCTATTTTTGGCCAACTTCCGTCGCACGACCGGAGCCAAGCCCCGGGCACGACTTCTTCTACAGCGTGATTGCCAACGCTGACCTGCCCAGGAACGCATGCCCTTCCCTGCATGCGGCCTTTGGCGTGTTTACTGCAGTTGGCGCCTGGCAGGTCTTCCGGGGCTGGCAGCACAGCCGGTGGCTCATCGGGGCGGCATGGTTATGGACTTCCGCAGTATTGCTGTCCACCCTCCTCATCAAGCAGCACGTCTTCTTAGACTTGGTGGCTGGAATCGCGCTGGGTGCTGCTAGCGGGTGGTTGACGCAACGGCCGGAGAAGCCAATGCGCCGACGCAACCCGGCATGCATCGAAGTAGTCAGCCAACCGCCGATGAGAGCGGCGGCATCCTTGTCGGCGAGCGCACCCGCTCCGGAACTCACCACCGGGAATACCCACCCACCCGGAGGCCCGTCATGAGTTCCTCCCCTTGCACCACCACGGCAACCGGAGCCGGCGCGATTGTGGAGGTCCTGCAGTTTCTGGGAGTGGACCGGGTCTTCGGCCTACCCGGCGTGCAGAATGTGGAATTATTCGACGCGCTCGCCGATGCGCCCTTCGCGACTTTTACCCCCACTAACGAGAGCGCCGCTGTTTTCATGGCCGATGCCTATGCCCGGGTCACGGGAAAGCTTGGCATTGCGGTGGTCATCGCCGGGCCGGGGTTAACCAACGCCCTGACGGGCATCGCCGAGGCGCACCTGGATTCCTCTCCGGTGTTGGTTCTGGTCGGCGCGAGCGGCGAGGTGGCCGGCAAATCATTCCAGCTGCATCAGATCCAGCAAGGCGCGGTTGTGGCGCCGCTGGTTAAAGGCTGCTTCAAGCCAGCGAGCGTGGAAGAGGTCCCGGGAACTATCCTCCGGGCGGCGGAACTCGCGCGTCAGGGTGAGCCCGGCCCGGTCGTGGTCGAGATCCCCTCGACGCTGTTGATGGAACGGGTTCGGTTCACGCCCTCGGCGGCCCCACCGCCCGCAGCAGTCCCCGACGTCAGAGGATTATTGGATGCCGCCGCCGAACGCTTGCGGCGTTCTTCGGCGATTGGCATCTACGCCGGGGCGGGTGCGGCTGGAGCTGCGGAAGAGTTGCGAGCGCTTGCCGAACTGCTGCAGGCTCCAGTGGCTACGACGATCTCCGGTCGCGGCGTCCTCGCAGAGGATCATCCGCTCAGTGTGGGTTACGGCTTCGGGCGCAGCGGCACGGCTGCCGCCTGGCGAGTGTTCCGCAAAGTACGAACCCTGCTGGCGGTGGGCTGCAAATACGGCGAGACGGCCACTGGTGCTTATGGAGTACACCCTCCCAGCGACCACATCCATATCGACATTAACCCCGCGTCTCTGGGAGCGAATTATCCGACGTCGCTCGCCATCGCCGCCGACGCGAAGACGGCTCTGGGCGGCTTGCTGGCGCGCCTGGAAAAGGACCAGCGTCCCACCAATGCATCGCTGCACGAGTTCATCCGCCAAGCCCGCGCGCGGGCGGAGGCGAAGACCTCGAACGCGCGGCCTTCCTCCTCACGCGTCAGCCCGGGGCGTTTTTTGCGGACCCTGCGTGGGCGTTTGGATCGCGATGCCATTCTGACCACTGACAGCGGGGCTCACCAGTTCTGGGCACTGAGCGATTTTTCTGTCTATTGCCCCCGTACGTTTCTCGCGCCCGCCGATTACCAGGCGATGGGTTTTTCCATCCCGGCGGCGATCTCAGCCAAACTCGCCTTTCCATCGCGGCAGGTCGTGAGCCTGCTCGGTGACGGTGGATTTCTGATGAGCGGCTTTGAATGCCTCAATGCCGCGCGGTGGGGAGCCCCGATCGTCGTGGTTGTCTTCCGGGACGGTGCCTGGGGGCTTATCAAGGAGGCCCAACGGCGCCTGTATCGCCGTACCCCCTTCACAGACCTCCCAGGTCCAGACTTCCAACTCCTGGCTCAGGGCCTGGGCTTGAGATGCGTCCAGATCGCCAGCGATTCCGACATTGAGCCGGGCATTACCGAGGCGCTGTCATCGGAAATGCCGGTCATTGTTGAGGTGGCAGTGGACTATGGCGAGCCGCCGCCCTATGTCCGCGGAGCGGGGCCGCAGATGTTCCGCAACCTGCCCCTGCGACTCAAGGCAAGCGTTGCCCTGCGATTGGCGAAGCGCCATCTCTTCCCGCCTGCCGGAACCCCATGAGCCGAACCGTCATACGCCTTTGGGTTTACGCGCTGCCGCTGCCGCTCTTCGCGGCGATGTGCTTTGCCTGGTCGGCCTGGTCCCAGGATCGCTGCTTTACGGTCTACGTGATGGCGTTGCCCGTCTTCTATGGCTACGTGGCTCCCGGCATTGCCACCAATCTCCTGCGCAAGTGGCGTTTCAAGGGCCCGTGAGTGGTGGGGAGCTACTACGCGCACCACGGTTTCATGTACGCGGCGAACATGAGTCCGTTGCTGCTGGTCAGCTTCCTGGGCACTCCCCGGGAACCTCTTTCGTTGGCCACGATAGTGAGGGTGCTGCTCTGCACCGGCGCCCTCCATGGTTTTGTGCTATGGATCCATGATATCCTGATGTTGCGCCACGAAATGGTGGAAATCTACAACGCACCCGCGGCGGAGGGCCGGGGGCCGGAGGCCATCGTGACCCATTACGCGCCGCTCTGCTTTTTCCTAATTGGCTTCAGCTACGCGGCCGCGGGGCTGCTGGCCTTCCAAACCTTCACGGTTCACCACCAGATTGACCCGGCGTCGGTCATTCGGGTTTCGCTCATCGGAGTCGCCCTGCTGTTCTCCGTTCCCTCGCTGGCTTACCGGGCGCTGGACAAGCGGCCCCGCTAGACGCAAAGGACAAATTACGCTTGATTCAGCAGTCCATCGGCAGAAGATCAAGCGAACTGAATCGGATAAACTGGTGATGGGGGGAGCTTTATTTATGATACGGAATCCTATTGGAACAGTGTTAACGGCGGCGATCCTGTTGTGGGCGGGCGCCAGCCTGGAGGCATTCGCCGCAGATGGCGACCGCGAAGCGGATCACGCGGCTTTGCGCGCCCTGCGCGACCGGGTGGCCACGGCAATCAACCAACAAGACTTAAAGACTCTCGCTTCCTGCTTCGTCAAGGAGTTTGCCTTTACAGCCGTTACCCAGACCGTGCTGACCAACGAGACACAGGTCCAGGATTTCTTTGACCGCATGTTCCGGTCGAGCACGGCCCTGGTTAGCAGTTTGAAGACCGAGCCCGAGGCAGATATTCCGACCCGGTTTCTGGATGCGAATACCGGGGTTTGCTATGGCAGGTCCAAAGACACCTACACGATGAAATCGGGGCAAGTGGTCGAGATGAAGGTCCGCTGGAGCGCCACGGTGGTGAAGGAAGGGGGCGAGTGGAAGGTGGCGCTCGCCCACGTGGGGGCAGACTTTCTGGATAATCCAGTGCTGGAGGGCGTGAAGGGATTTGCGAAGAAGCTTGGCTTGGGCGCTTGCGTGGGCGGCCTGCTGGTGGGCCTTGTAGCTGGATGGCTCATGGGCCGCGGTAAACGGGCAAGCTCAGCCAGCCGTCCAGCAGCCTGAAGGACATTTCTGGATAAACTTTCCAGCCCCTTCGGGCTTGGGCCAGGTAGCATCCGATGTGGCATCATCGAGCACAGTGATTGTGGCCGGCGGTTTTTCGATTATGCCTTTGGCCAGGTTCCGGTCATACTCGGCCCATGAACTTAACGCAGCCACTCGCGCCGGTTTGGCTTGAATGGCGACCCGGCTGACATCATGGACGCCACGCAGAGCCTCAAAGCGAGCGACGTTGGATTTCGACTGAGTCCGGCGCGGCGGCTCTTGATGCTCGGCCTGAATTACCTGCCCCTGCTGCACGTGCTGGCGTGCGCGGCGGCCGTTGGGATTGCGTGGGGCCCCTTACCCTGGCGTGTCGGAGGCGCTGTCGCCCTGCTCTACTTGGCGCCAGCCTTGGCAGCCAGGATCCTCCTCGCCCTGGCACCTGTTACCGAAGGACGCATCCGGGTGGGCACCGCCGCCTTCTTCACATGGTGGGCGCTGGCCAATCTCCAAATGCTCTTTTCCCGCTTGCCCATGCTCGAGGAGTTCCTCCGCCTGGTTCCGGGCCTCTACAGCTTCTGGCTGCGTCTTTGGGGCGCGCGGATCGGCCGGCTGACGTACTGGGGCGCCGGGTTGCGCATCCTGGATCGCTCCTTTCTCCAAATCGGGGACGACGTGATCTTTGGAGCCGCGGTGCGCCTGAATCCCCATGTCCTGGCCCGCAATGAGCAGGGGGAGATGGAGCTGGTCCTCGCCACGATCGTCATCGGAGACCGGTCGATGGTGGGAGGCTATTCCCTTCTGACTGCCGGGTCAGAGCTTGCCGCCGGCGAATGCACCCGCGCCTTCCTGGTTTCTCCGCCGTTCAGCCGCTGGGAGCAGGGAAAGCGCCTCGCCAAGGGGAATGGGTGCGCGCCATGATCTGGGACCTTCACGTCCATATTGCCGGGGTGGGTTCTCAAGGCAGCGGCAACTACCTGTCCCCGGCCTTCCGGCGCAGCCTGGCCTGCCGGCTGTTCATGCGGCGGCTGGGGCTGTCGGCCCGCGCGTTGAACGAGCCCGACTGCGACCAGCGGATCGGGCGGTTCATCGTGGACCAACTTAATGCCAGCGACGTGGACCGGGCGGTTCTGCTGGCCTTCGACGCCGCCTACCGGGACGACGGCGCGCGCGACGACAATCGCACGCTTATGGTGGCCGACAATGACTTCGTGGCAGACCTTGCGTCCAGCCACAACAAGCTTCTCTTCGGCGCCAGCGTTCACCCCTACCGCCGCGATGCGCTGGCCGAACTGGAACGGCTCATCGAGCGGGGCGCCTGCCTGGTGAAGTGGCTGCCCGGCGCGCAGAACATCCGCCCCGACGACGCCCGCTGCTTTGCCTTCTACGACGCGCTGGCAAGGCATCGAGTGCCGCTGCTCTGCCACACGGGCGGCGAGCACACGCTGAAAGCCTTTCCCGACACCCTGAATGATCCGCGCCTGCTGGCGCCGGCCCTCGAGCGGGGCGTTACGGTGATCGCCGCCCACTGCGGGACAAGCCTTCTGCTCCATGAGAGGTCGTACTTCCGAGCCTGGAAGGAAATGGCTCTGCGTCACGAACGGCTCTACGGGGACATCAGCGCCTTTGGTGTCATCACCCGCATCTGGTGGCTTCGGTCGATGCTGGAGGCTTCCGGGCTGTCAGCCAAGCTGGTGTATGGTTCTGATTTTCCGGTCTCACCGATGCCTTTGAGTTGCATCGGCAGGGTCCAGCTCCGCCGTGCGCTGCAGCTAAGGCGGGTGCGCAACCCATTCGACCAGGCCGTCCAAATGATGCGGGCGGCTGGCGTGCCTCAGGAAGTCTTCACTCGCGCCGAACAACTCCTTCGAATCCCGGCTAGCAAGAAGCAGGAGTTCGCGGCGGGATTGGGGAGGGTTGCGGCATGACCAGCTCGACCTTGCAACTTCCCTGGAGCCTGGCGAACGTGCCCCATGCCGTTCTGGATATCCTGCGCGGCTGCAACATCCGCTGCCGCGACTGTTACAACCTGCCACCTGACCACATCAAGCCTTTGGCGGAGATCGAGGCGCAGCTGGAGGCGCTGACGCGGCTGCGCCGGCTGCAGTCCGTCTCCATCGTGGGGGGTGAAATCACCTTGCACCCCGACCTGGTCGAGATTGTGCGGCGGGTGCGCCAGCGGGGGCTCTTCGTTGAGCTATTCAGCAACGGGGTGGATCTGAACGACGGGTTGCTTTCTCGCCTCAGGGAGGCGGGAGCAAACGTAGTTTTCCTCCACCTCGAACCCCATCAGCGCCGTCCCGACCTGCCGCCCGACGCTACTGCAAAAGATCTGGAGCGGCTCCGTGTGGAAACGGCGGCTCGCGTTGCCGCCCATGGGATTGAAGTCGGCCTGGTGGTGACTGCCTACCCCGACAAACTGGAGGAGATCGAGGAAGCGGTGGCCTTCGCCCTGGGATCGCCATTCGTTTGCTATTTGCTGGTAACCTGGTGGCGCGATGTCAGCCGGATGCCGCCGATTCATGGCGACTTGACTGAAGGAATGAGCTCAGAAATCAGCCAACCGGTGCCTTTGGTTTCGGAGCAGGAACTCCGGCCTGCGGAACTTAGCCGGTGGTTCGCGAAGCGTTTCCAGCTCACCCCGTTTGCGTCGCTCGGCTCAAACCAGGATCCCGCCGATGCGCGCTGGTTGTCCTTCATGGTCGCAACGGTTCATCAGCACGGTCAGTTGTCTGGCTATCAAAGCTTGCGGGCGACGTGGCTGGAACGGGCCTTCCTGGAAGCTTCCCGCCGGATTACCGGGCGCTATCCGTTTTACCAGCAGCAACGTCCAGCACAAGCGGGCGCGCATCTGCTGCTGAATGGCTTGGCTGGCGGGAGCATGGCTGGGAATCTGAGGCTGCTCCGGATTGCGAGCCGTCCCGGAGCCAGGCTCAGCGCCAAGCGGCTCTTGTTTCAATGGCCCGCCACTTTGGACGAGCAAGGGCGCGTGGTCCATTGCCGGTGCTGTCCCGATGCCGTTCTCAAGGAGGGCCGGCTGGTGCCCCTCTGCATTTCAGACCGGGTAACCACCAGGAAACCTGACAATCAGGAAGCCTCGCCGGTCCTGGCCCAAGCCTAGTTATGCGCATCTTGCTCATCATGCCCGACGCGCACATGCACAAGCTGCGGCTTGGCTCCTTCGTGCGCTCGATGCGCGAGGCGCCGCTGACCCTCACCACGCTGGCAGCCCTGGTTCCCCCCATGCCCGGAGTCGAGGTGAAGCTTGTGGACGGCAGCGTAGACGCGATCCCGATGGACGAAGCGGCCGACCTCGTGGGTATCAGCGTGATCACGGGCTGCGCGCGCCCGGCTTATGCCCTGGCCGCGCACTTTCGCAGGCGCGGCATCCCGGTGGTGCTGGGCGGCGTCCATGTGACCATCCTGCCTGGGGAGGCCATCCAGCACGCCGACAGCATCGTCATCGGGCGCGGCGAGCGGGCGTGGCCACAGCTGATCGAGGATTTCCGCGGCGGCAGACTCAAGCGCGTCTACCGCGAACACCCGTTGCCGGACCAGCTCCTCGCGGAGGTGCCTCTCCCGCGCCGCGATTTGCAGCGCCGCAGCGGCTACATGCTGCCCAACTCGGTCCAGGCCACCCGGGGCTGCAAGCGCACCTGTGATTTCTGCACCGTCAACGCGGTGTGGCCGCACTACCTGAAGCGGCCGGTGGCTGACGTGGTGCGCGACGTTCGCAGCATCCAGGGCAGGCACTTCGCCTTCAATGACGTGAGCCTCGTCGATGACGCCGAATACGCCCGGGAGCTTTTCACCGCCATCGCCCCGCTTCGAAAGAAGTGGGGCGGCCTGGTCACGGCCGACAGCCTCCGGGACACCAAACTGCTGGACGTCATGGTCCGCAGCGGGTGTGTCTACCTGCTGGTCGGGTTCGAGTCGGGCGACCAGGCGACCCTCCAGGGCATCCGGAAGAGCTTCAACAAGACGCTGCGTTATCACGACCTGATTCGATCCCTGCAAGCGCGCGGCATCAGCGTCCAGGGCTGCTTTGTCTTCGGCTTCGACCATGACGATTCGAACGTCTTCGAGTCCACCGTCCAGCTGGTCCAGGATCTGGGTATCGATATTCCGCGCTACTCACTTTACACGCCTTACCCGGGCACGCAGTTGTTTGCTCGGATGCAGGATGAAGACCGCATCCTGAGCTACAACTGGGACGACTACGACACCATGCATGTCGTTATCAAGCCCGCGCAGATGACCCCCGCAGAACTGTACCGAGGATTCAAATGGGCCTACAAGGAGACCTTCCGGCTGGACCGGGTGGTCAGACGCGTCAGCCGACTGGACATCCGCTGCGCCATCAACTTTGTCGGCAATCTCTGCTACCGCATTTTCGTGAGACGGCTTTACTCGGAGCCGCGCTATGCCAGCCCCTATTCGATCCACGACCCGGGAAGCCCCCCTCCACCGAATCATTGGACGGTGCCAGAGGAAGAGGAGGAGGCCGTTTGCACCGGCTGACCCTCATCTACCCGGCCATCGGGCGCAAACCGGGCAAACCCTTCGTGCGCTCCTGGCAGTTGCAGCCGCTGGCCATCGCCCGGCTGGCCGCCATGACCCCGTCGGACTGGCAGATCACTTTTATCGACGACCGGGTTGAGCCCATCGACTACGAGCTCGAGAGCGACCTGGTGGCCCTGTCGATCGAAACCTATTCCTCCAAGCGCGGGTTTCACATCGCGAGCCGATTCCGCCAGCGCGGCGTGCCAGTAGTGCTGGGCGGCTATCACGCGACGCTCTGCCCGAAAGAAACTAAGCAGCACGCCGATGCGGTGTGTGTCGGTGAAGCAGAATCCGTGTGGCAGGAGATTCTTGGGGACGCCGAGCGTCGGCAACTCAAGCCGTTCTACCGGGGCGACCGAACGCGCCCCTTGGCAAGTCTCCAGCCCGACCGGAGCATCTTCCGGGGCAAGAATTACCTCCCGGTGGCGTTGGTGGAAACGAGCCGGGGCTGCCCCTTTCAATGCAACTTCTGTTCTATTGGAGCCGTGTTCCAAGGGACCTACCGGCGCCGCCCCGTCCAAGAGATCGTCGAAGAACTGCGGCAGGTTACCGACAAATACGTCTTTTTCGTGGATGACAACATCGTGGGAGACGCGGCCGGCGCGCGCGATCTCTTCGAGGCGATCACGCCGCTGGGCATCCAGTGGATGAGCCAGGGCAGCCTCCATGCGCTCAAGGACGAATCGCTGGTTCAGGATATGGCGCGCAGCGGCTGCATGGGGCTGCTCATTGGCTTTGAGTCACTCAATCACCAGAACCTGGCGGCCATGGGCAAGCGGATCAACCACGTGAGCGACTACCGCGCCGCGATGGATCGCCTTCGCCGGGCGGGGGTGTTCGTCTATGGCACTTTCATCTTCGGGTATCCGCACGACACCGCCGAAAGCTTCAAGGAGAGTGTTCGCTTTGCCAAGGAGGAGAACCTCTTCCTGGCCGCCTTCAACCACCTGGTTCCTTTTCCGGGCACGCCGCTTTACCGGGACTTGGAGGCTGAGGGGCGTCTCAACTATCCGCAGTGGTGGCTGAGCCCGGATTACCGCTTCGGCCAAGTGCCCTTCCGGCCGGCCGGCATGCAGCCGGGCGAGGTGGAACAGCGTTGCCACCAGGCGCGCAGTTCGTTCTACACGTGGCCCTCCATCTTTCGCCGCAGCCTCGAATTCCGGTGCAACAGCCCAACTCCGGGCCGTGCCTGGGCCTACTGGATGCTAAACTGGATGTTGCGGCGCGAACTCTCGCAAAAGGCGGGTATCCCGCTGGGAGGCGCCAATGACGGCTGAGAGCATCTCGGCCCGCCACGCCAGCCTGTGTGCAATTGACCGGGCAGAGAATGGTGCAGCCCGCTTCCGCTTCGGGCTGGCCACGCCGCAGGATAATCAGGAACTGCTGCAGTTCAGCCACGATGCGGCGATGCCGGGGGCGATCCGGTTTTCCTTTGATCGCGCTCTCGATTATCTGGCCGCCCTCTGCGTGGAAGGCCGGAACTCCGAGGTGCTGGTCTGCCGTGCGAGCCAGACCGGGCGCCTTGTTGCCACCGGCCACCGCTCCATCAAACCCGTGCTCGTTGACGGCGAAGTGGCGGCGCTGGGCTACCTCAGCGGGCTGCGCGTGGATCCAACGGCCAGGAGCGGGCAGCTCCTTGCGCGAGGATATGCCTTCCTGCGCACGCTTCATGCCAGCCGGCCCGCCCGCTTCTACCTGACCACCGTCATGGAAGACAACCGGCGGGCCAAAGAGGTGCTTCTTTCGGGACGCCTGGGCCTGCCGACATATCACGACCTCGGCCGGTTTTGCTGCGTGGCCGCCAGCGTTGCCGGCCATAGTCGAGTCTGCTCCAATTCCGACGTCTGCGTGCATCCCGCGACCACGGTCGATGGCCCTGCAGTCGTTCACTTCTTGAATCGCGAAGGCCGCTCGCGGCAATTCTTCCCACAATACCGGCTGGAAGACTTCGGCCAGTCGGACGGGTTGCTGGCCCGCCTAGAATGGAAAGACGTCTTCCTGGCGGTCCGCGGCAATGATCTGGTGGGCGTGCTCGCCGCCTGGGACCAGCGGGCTCTTCGTCGGTGGCGTGTGACGGGGTACGCTCCCTGGCTGCGCTTCTTGCGGGGTCCGTCGAACCTTGTAGCCGGGCTGCGAGGAATGCCCCGGCTGCCGAAGCCTGACTCCACGCTGGATTACTTCGTCCTCTCGCTAATCTGCATCCGGCAGAATGATTGCGGTGTTTTCCATACCCTGCTGGAAAACATTCTCCGCGAGAAGTGGACCCAGTACGCGTTTTTCCTGGCCGGGCTACACGAACGGGATCCTCTGCTGTCCGCATTGCTGGCCCGGCCGCATGTTCCGCTGCCCAGCCGGCTGTATGCCGTTGCCTGGGAAGATGGCGCCGAAGCGGTTCAGAAGCTCGATCGGCAGCGGGTGCCTTATCTGGAGCTGGGGGCGCTGTGATGAAGCTGGAGTCAAAAACCATCGCGGTGAGCGACGTGCGCCCGAAGTGCGCGGCGCAGATGCTTGGCCTGATGCGGGCGCATTACGAAGGCGTGCCCGAGGAGCAGTTCCTGGCCGACCTCCGGGCGAAGCAATGGGTTATTCTGCTTTACGATGAGAACCGGCTTTGCGGGTTTTCCACGCAGGTGGTGTTTGATTTCCCGCACGAGCATCGTCTCACCCGAATTCTGTTTTCGGGCGACACCATCATCGACAAACACTACTGGGGTTCGCTGGCTCTCCCGGTAGCCTGGGGCCGGCTGATGCTCTCGCTTCAGAGCACCCGCCCGGACACCGGTCTTTTCTGGCTGCTCACCAGCAAAGGCTATAAGACTTATCGCTTTCTGCCGGTGTTCTTCCATGAATTCTATCCTTGTTATTCCACCCCGACGCCGGCCTTCGAATGGACCCTGCTGGAACGGATAGCCAGCCAGCGCTTCGGGGAACGCTTTGATGCGGCCACCGGGGTGTTGCGCGCCGCGCCGGGCGCCCAGCGGCTGCGGGAAGGGGTGGCCGAGCTGGACGAGCGGCGGCTGCGCGACCCGCACGTGGCATTTTTCCAGCGCCAGAATCCCGGCCATTCCCATGGCGACGAACTGGTCTGCCTGGCCCGGTTCCATCCCGACAATCTGAAACCCTACATCCGCCGCCAGCTTTGACATGATTACCCGCGCGTCCATTCGTCGCCTACTCAACGGCACTTGGATCGCCGCCTGTTCCCGCGAACAGGCCCGGTTCAAGGCAGCCCTGGGTCGCGTGGCTGAAACGCAGGAACGCTATCTGCTGGATCTCCTCCGTCGCAATGCTCACACCCAATTCGGCGAAGCCCATGGCTTTGCCAACATCCGCTCGGCAGCGGAATACCAAAGCCGGGTGTCCGTCACCTCATACGAAGCCCTCAGCCCCTATATCGAGGCCATCGCACGAGGGGACGCGGGAGTTCTGACCGCCGAGCCGGTGAAGCTCTTCCAACCGACCAGCGGATCGAGCGCGGCGACGAAACTCGTCCCATGGACGGCCTGCGTGGCTGCGGAATTTCGCAGAGGGATCGCGCCCTGGGTAGCCGCCCTGTATCAGCGCAAGCCCGCCCTGGTCGGGGGCACCGCCTACTGGTCGGTCTCGCCGCCGGTCACCGAGCTTCGCACTCACGGATGCTTGCCGGTGGGCTTTGCTCATGATGCCGAATACCTCGGATTCCTCGGCCGGAAACTCTTCCCCCTCGTCAATGCGGTGCCCGCCGATGTGGCCCGTTGCGGCAACCTGCACGAGTTCAGGATTCGCACTTTGGTGTCTCTTCTGGCCGATGCTGATCTTGGCCTGATCTCGGTTTGGAGCCCAACGTTTCTGACAACGTTGTTGGAGCATTTCCTCGCGCATCGCGACGTCATTCTGGAACGGTTGCGCGCATCGGGAGGCTCTGAGGCAAGAAGACGCGCCGAGTTCCTGCACACCCTCTCCGCCAATGGTTCGGACACCGACTTCTTTGAAGAGGTCTGGCGCCGCCTCCAGGTCATCAGCTGTTGGACTCACGGGCCGAGCGAGATCTACGCCCAAAACCTGCGCCGCTTCTTCCCCGGGGTGGAGATCCAAGGCAAGGGCCTGGTCGCCACCGAGGCCTTCGTCTCGCTGCCTCTCCAGGAGGGCATGGATCCCGTCCTGGCCGTCACCTCGCATTTCTTCGAGTTCCAGCCTCTCGACGGCGAGACAATTTCCCTGGCCCACGAATTGATCCTTGGTCACGAATATCGCGTGATCGTAACCACCGGTGGAGGGCTCTACCGCTACCTCCTCGGCGACCGGGTCCGCGTCACCGGCTTCATTCAGGGCGCGCCCTGTCTGCGGTTCCTCGGGCGGGAGGGCAATGTGTCCGATCTCTTTGGCGAAAAGCTCAACGGGACGGCGGTGGAGGCCGCGATCCGAAAGGCGCTCGCGAACCAAGCCATCCAGCCCCGTTTTTTTCTCCTGGCGCCGGTGGCCGACCCGCAGGCCGGCACCAGCTATACCCTCTTCCTCGACGCCGATTCGCTCCCGGATGCTGCCAGATTGTGTCACGATCTGGAGGACGGTTTGGCGGAAAACTTCCACTACGGCCACTGCCGGCGCTTGGGCCAACTCTCCGAAGCGCGCCTTTACCAAATCCAACAAAACACGGCGTCGGCCGGGGAGATCTTCGAGCGACAAATGAGTGCTCGCGGCATCAAGGCGGGTGCCGTTAAGCCTGTGCCTCTGGATTGCCACCTCGGCTGGGAGGGTTGTTTTCACGGGAGATTTGCTCAATGACGCGCCCGTGCGGGGCGTCGCAAGACCCCAAAATGGGACCGGATTAGCTTCACCTCGCTTCGATTCTCTATTTTGACCATCGCCGTCAAGGGGTTCGCCGTGGTGTCGCTTCGCACCGGTTGCCAGGCATGGTCCAGAGCATTGCTCTGGTGCTGCAATAACTCAGCCTCAACTTCGATCTTTCGGCCATCTTGCGCCACACAGCGAGTAACGCTCTCGCGGAGATATCCGGCGATGCCGTCACCAACGCTCCCACGCGCTGAGCCTTCGCGCTCTTTGCATCCTTCTGTGGCCAGAGAATCCGTTTTCATCCGTGTCATCCGCGATTCTCCTCACCACGCATTCTCAGGGTCGTGCCGCCGCACGAAGTCCCGGATGCAATCCGCCTTGCGGCGAAACGGCCGTCCATTAGCCAAATCTGCCTCGTGATCAAGCACTAGCCGTTCAGGAGGCTTAAGCTAAGGCACCGCGAAACAATAACATGATCAAATAAGTGTTGCCTGCGGTGGTAATGTGGAGGAAC
>OCZT010003219.1_pt1 | contig 16770 bp, 12 predicted proteins | sample 1539031 | NCBI WGS metagenome assembly OCZT01 (sample SAMEA3539308, study PRJEB22396) | soil metagenome | biome: tundra; feature: field; material: soil | place: USA | collected 2010-05 | depth 0.15 m | reverse complement strand
TGCCTGTGGTTTGGCCATTATAATGGCGGTTTATCCTATTTTAATGGGAAAAAGTTTCACGAAGTCAATATATGGAAGCAACATCCAGTACATCGTCACTAGCCTGGCCGATTTTCGTACCCGTGATTTATACAAGAAAGGTTACTGTGCTCGTGGTTCGATGGAGCTACGCATAAAAGATCATAAGTTGTACCTCAAGTCTGACCGGTCGTCTTGCTCAAAGTTTACAGCAAACCAGTTTCGTTTGTTTCTGCACTCAATGGCATACATACTTATACACACCTTGCAAAAACAGGTATTAAAAGGAAGCGAGTATGCCAATGCAACCATGAAAACCATACAGCTTAAAATTATTGAAAACAAGCTTATTGAAAGAGACTCAAAGAACAGGATCGCCAAAATAAATAAGGTTATCGGAGAATATAAACTAACATCTGGTTTTGATGACACAAAAGCACTTGTTCATTCAATAATAAAGAAAATAACAATCCAGCATAATTATAGGAAAGACGCAAAAGGCGGATATTTCTTAATTAATATTGAATACAGAGGATTTGATGAAAGTATTACTTTCCTTACTGGTTGGAATGCATTAAAATGGTACCAGATAGGATATTATCGTTCAAGAGCAATAACAAAAGAAGATTTGCAGGACGATATAGATTTACTAAAGTATTTTATTAAAGCCAGTGGCAAGAAAATTGAAGTACCAAAAGATTTTGTGGGTTTTGAAGCTTATAGAGGGGGGAAAGGTGAATCTATTATTGAATTACAGCAAGATGAATTGATAAATTTTGATTAGCATGCTACCTAAATTATCCGTATAAATATGTATTTGCGGTGGATGATAAGGAAAGACGATAGAGGTGTTGATTTCGGTCTTTGGAAATCGATATCACCTTCAATCCTTTCATGCCCACTTGATGTTCATTCAGGTAATGTTGCCAGAAAACCAGGCTTATTGACACGAAAGCAGAATGATTCAAAAGCAGTTTCAGAGTTAGCGATAATTTACGAAACCTGGATAAAGAGGATCCTGTCAAGTACGACTTTGCACTGTTTGGTTTGGGAGTTTTTGAGGGATTCAAATAAACACGTCGCTTCTCTTTTGACATATTCTTTCTTAATTTTTGATAATTTTGGCTTGGGGTTCAGAGCGACGTTAATTGTAATCTAACATGTCAAAACTTTCCATGACATCCGTCTTATAGATAAACCTAAGATATTCTTTTTCTAAATAAAGTATTTACATTATACGGAAGGCTGAGCAATATTTAATGGTATTTCTTTGCATAATCTTTTGCTTTCCATAAAACAACTTATGTAAAGCTTTACATAAGTTCTTCAAAAAGATGAAGCAGAACTTCCAGTTACATTACTATTTTAGTGAGAATGTAAATTCAATATACACTCAGGTATCGTGCACATTAATAGCGCAGTTGCTGTTAACAGTGAAACAGAAAATAGCCAAGCAAAAAAGGCTTTCTTAGTTGTAGCATCTCTGGTAAGAATCCATCTGATAAGTCTATTAGATGTAAATGATTTACTGTGCGGTACCAAAATAAGTTTTAATAATAAACCTATCCTGTGAAGCTTACAATTAAACTTTAATATATAGGGGGGTGATTTTTTAAGAACAAAATTATGGTAACTGATAATCAAATGATTAGAGAAGTCAAATACGAATCTAAATTATTAATCGGATAACAGTGAATAAAATGAAAAATCCATTTCATTTGCCGTACTGATCAATTATACTGTTCAACTTGTTCCGGTAGTAAGTGAAATTTTCAAAGTTCACATCAGGAGGAATAAAATGATCACCAAAGGGAATATAACCTCCGGTTTTTAAAACCTGATCAACGGGAATAAGTATTTCGTCAATACGTTTTTTCCCTTTTATAATTTCAGATTTTGGAATACCTCCCAGCATTTGAAGCTTCGGATATTGTTTACGAACTTTTACTATATCCATTCCGCAATGTGTTTCGAAAGGATACATGCCTGTAACTCCTGCTTCCATAAAGACAGGGATCAATTCATTGCAATCACCATCGGTATCGAGCAGGATTATTTTTACTCCTTTTGAAATAAGAAAATCTGCAATCTTTTTAATGTATGGACTCATGAACTCTTTTACCATATCAACAGAAATCATACTTCCTTTTCCAAATGATATATCTTCCCATATATGCCACATGTCTATTTCAACCTGTGGTAAAATCTCCTCGAAAATAGCCAGCCAGATATTTGTAAATGTATTCATTATATCATGCATCAATTCGGGCTCCAAACAATACCAGATAAACAGATTTTCATACCCGATAAGATGGGCTGGTGTACCAAAAAAGCCTTGAGGATAACCACCCAGGGCCAGAGGATAATCCCGGTTTTTGTATTCTTTTACCAATTCATTCCAATTTGCCGGAAAACGTTCCTTTATATTCTTTAGGTTTAATCTTTCTTCCTTCAGTTTTTCCCAGCTCATTTTATTTTTAACAGGCCATTCAAGGGATGTAGGGATAGTAGCTTCGTCTTTTAGAAATACCCTGCGGACACCGTCGATATCAATATACTCAAATGCTTTATCATCTTCTTTAAGAACTTTAATATCGAACATGGGTGAAAAATGCATATTAACATCAACAAGGCGTTGGGTATAGTCCATTTTAAAATGTTCACGAACATCGTTATCTAAAGGGAAACCCTGCGTAGGCCAATATAAGCCCCCGCCCGTTACGGCTATCCCTTTAGGCAGCTTATCAGCACTTTGACATGTCCATGCCGTGCTGTATAACGAAGTTGTGGGTGTAGTAATTGCCTTACTCAAAACAGGATATCTCTTCTTTGGCAATCCGCTTTTATACCAATTGTCAATGGTTTCTCCCCAATAGCCAAATTCATATTTGAGAGAATGGATATCGGGATTAAAATCCATTATTTCGAGGAATCGTTCCCTTGTGTTCATAATTTTAAGTTTAAATTAATTAAATAATTCTTGCCAATTAAACCAAACTGTGTATCCTAAACCACAGTGCTTATTTATATTGATATGCAAATTTTATTAATGCTCCTAGATTAATAGCGCTTTCCCATAGACGATACCTAGTTTCCTATTGGTGAATAGGTAAATTTAATTAAAATCCTTCCATAAATTATCCAATGTATCGGATACTTTTTTATAGAGTGTAAACTTTTTTTCGTAAACAGAAAAATTTGCCGGATTTGGTTCGATTCTGCATTTCATCTTAACCATATTTTGTGCAGCTTCTTTTAAATTTTCATAAACTCCGGAGGCAACAGCTGCAGCCATTGCACAACCCAATGTTCCTAATTCTTTTGTGTCAACAATTTCAACCGGAAGTTTAATAACATCTGCAAAAATTTGTGCCCAGAATAAAGAATTAGCTGCACCTCCTGCAAGTCTAATAGCTTGGGTTTTAGTTCGGTTAATTAATAATTTTTCTAAATGTACCATGTGGCAAAAAACTATACCCTCTAAAACTGCACGTATTATTTGTGGTCTTGTATGATGACTATCTAAACCTATAAATGATGCTTTTGCCTGAGGGTTATAATTAGAACCGAAAATATAAGGCAAGAATATAATGTCCTGTTCATCGGCAGTAACTTTTTCAGCCAATTCATTACAATACTCGAAAACATTTATGCCTAAATCTGTTGCCTTTCCCCTTTCTTCCGCCAAAAACATTTCTATAAACCATTCGTAGTTACTGGCCGAAGTAGGACTACATTCTTCGATTAAGTAATAACCCGGAATGCAATAAAGTGAATTCATCATTACCGATTTATTCAATACAGGTTTTTTGGAAATATACTCATTGATACTCCAGGTTCCTGCAATTACGCATATTTTATCTTCGTTGGTTATATCCATTGCAATAGCACAGGCATCAATATCAAACATACCTCCGGCAACAGGAGTTCCTTCTTTAAGACCTGTTTCTTCACTGGCTCGTTTGCTAATACCACCACAAAAATCAGTTGAATTTTTCAATGGAGGCAATGCTTCATAAAGGTCGGCCAAACCAAATTCGCTTAACAATTCACGGTCAAAACATACATCTTTAATATTCATCAAATTTGAGCCGGAATAATCCGTTACTTCGGCAAAGGCCTGATCTGTTAACTTAAACCGTATGTAATCTTTTACCTCGAATATCCATTTAATATTTGGAATAACCTCTGGTTTATTATCTTTTAACCAACTCAAAAGAGCAACCGGCTGACAAGCAAGAATTTTTTGAAATGTTTTTTGAAACACTCTGTGAGCAGTACCATCATCTCTCCACTTTTCAGGATACATCCATGCCCGAGAGTCTGTAGAGATAATACCGTTGCAACAGGGCTTATTGTCCTTACCCCAAAGATATAATCCTTTGCCGTGCCCGGTGCATGCAATTCCTTTGATTTCTTCTTCTTTTATTCCGGCCTTAACAATTGCTTCCTTAATTACTTTACTGTTGACAATCCAAAGTTCATTCATATCACGCTCAGTAAAACCGGCCTGAGGCATTATCATGTTGAGCTTAGATGCCGTCGAAGCTATTTCTTTTCCGGTTGCATCAAAAATAACAGCCTTACACATTGTACCACCGTTATCTATGCCCATAAAATAAATTTGCATATTATTCTTGTTTAGTTAATAATTCTTTAAACTTAGATCTGATAAATTGGTTAGTGAATTTCAATTGATAGCGCCAATCATCATTGTTAGAATACCAAAACTCTGCAAGGTAGATTTTAACACCCATTTCATAAGTAATTTTAATTGCATCGTAAAAATTTACGTGTCCGGTACCGTATGGTATTTCTCTGAATTTTCCAGGTACTGTTTCCTTTAAATGTAAAGCAGCAATATGTCCTTTCCCTACAAGTAAATCCTCAGAAACTTTTTGCCTATTGATTACAGCAGCATTGGTAATATTACCTAAGTCGGGATAAATTTGAAGGTATGGAGAATTAATAATATTTACATAATGCATTGCCTTTTTAACTGTATTTAAAAAATCCGTTTCCATGGTTTCAAAAGCCAGAACTACACCCTTTTTAGCAGCCATTTGCACGCTCAATCTTAAATTTTCTAAAAAAAATCGTTTGGTATTTTCATTAGAAGGCATATAATATTCGTCATAGCCGGCAATCTGGATAACTCGTATTCCAATATCAGAAGCAAAATCTATGGCATCATACATAATCTCCATGGCTCTGTTCCTGATTTTTTCATCTTCGCTTCCAATAGGATATTTCCTATGACAGCTTAAGCACATGGATATTATTTTAATACCTGTTTCCATGGATGCTCTAAGAAGATCTAGTTTTTGATTTTTATCCCATTGTAAGCGGCTAAGTTTTTCATCAGTTTCATCAATACTTATTTCTAGAAAATCATAATCTGAATTCTTTGCTTCTATCATCTTCTCTTTCATTGACAGAGTATCGGGCATTGACTTTTCATAAAGTCCTAAAAAATAACCATTCATTTCTTTAATTTTTAATTTTCATAGGTACTTCCTGATTATTAAGTCCAAAGTGTTTTAAAATAACCAATGGTTCGAATTTACTGTTTTTGTTAGTTTGAAAAAAATCATCAACTATTTTTGATCAAATTATCATATTAAATTTTAGATATAAGTGCTTAGCTATCTCACCGGAATGCTCATAGATAAAAGCATTGGTTTATTTTTTATCATTCTTTTTAGGAGCAAATCGAATATTGTATTCATATTATTTCTTCTAATGTATCTATGATGGTATTCATCCAGATAACCTTGTAATCTATCTTTACGAGAATGATGATGAATTCCTTGCGGCCAACCTTTTAAATTCATAACATGGACATGCAGGTCTATAAAGGCATACCCTTTGTTTGATGGCCGTTGTTCAAGTCCTGGATATTCTTTATTTAATGGACTGTATCCTTCCCCTTCATCAGTAATTATTTTCGCGTTCATTGAAATATATTTTTCAAAAAAAACACGAAACTCTTTTGCTGATGCTCTTTCTATAACTTGAGCATAAGCGCGACCGACAACATCGTGTATTTTTTCTAAGGCTAATACCATAAGTTTTTTCGATCCTATACTTCGACCTCTTTTTAATTTTTCAATTTCTCCAATCCATAACATATCAACAAGGATTTCGCCTTGAAGTGGATACATTAAACTAATCTGCATTGCTTACTGTATCTTCCATTTGAACTCCCAGCAAGTTTTTTGCCTCAATTCGAATTAATGACTTAATTCTAATGACGAGATTCCTTTTTTCTTTGTGCTAATTTTAAAAACAATGTGGAAGGCAATTAATATAGGAAACTTTATTTTATCAAACATTATTCCTTCAGTTGGGCTTTCATCATACTTAGATTTTGAGCAGCGTCTTGAAAATAGTTTCTTTTCAAAAATAAATTTTTCATTTCCACATTTTTTGCACTTATAACCTTCTTCCCATTTGATTGCTGCAATGGATAAGTAACAATCGTTATCTGTCTTAAATCACTGGTTAAACTTGATTGAGTTCACACCGCTGAAAATTTCTCTGATTTTCTTAACTAAAAGATATCGAAAGTTGGGATACCTAAGCGTCTATACCTAAAATTTTATAATTAAATATGCTAATATTGCTATAGCATATTAATCAGAATTACTCTAAATTATAAGCTCTTAATACATTTTTATATAAAATTTGTGTCTGTTCATCAACACTAATTTTGGCAATAAACTCCTTCACAATGTTGAGCCATTCATTATAAGAAACAGCTATCAAACAAACAGGCCAGTCTGAACCAAACATCAACCGATCAGCTCCAAATGCATCAAGACAAATTTCAAAATAGGGAACTAATTGCTCTCTTGTCCAAGCATTAAAATCTGCTTCTGTAACAATACCACTTATTTTGCAGTACACATTCTCTCTTTTGGCCAATTCCCTGATATTCTCCCTCCAGGGGCTTAACAAATATTTTCCAATTTTAGGTTTCGCAATATGATCCAGAATAAATACCTGTGAGGGATGCTGATCAACAAAAGCAATTGTATTAGGGAGTTGATTTTCATAAATCAAGATATCATAAGCCAGCCCAAAATTTTTTAATTCGGCAATCCCCCTGTTAAATTCTTTCTTGAGAATAAAATCAGAATCAGACTCATCCTGAATAATATGCCTTAATGAACTTAACTTGGCTCTATTAGCATATGATTCCAAATAGCTTTTGAATTCAGAGTCTGCAATAGGAAGCCAGCCGACCACTCCTTTTATAAAATCGTTTTCTTCAGCCATTTGCAGCAACCAGTTAGTTTCCTCAATTGATTGTCTGGCCTGAACTGAGATGACTCCGTCAATATCTTGATCAATAAGCAAATATTTCAAATCATCAGGCAGAAAATCCCTCCGGAGCATTTTCTTATCTTCACTAATCCATCCATATTCAACCGGATTATAATTCCAAAAATGCTGATGAGAATCAATAATCATAATTTCATTTCTTTTAACTGCCCGTCAACCGGTGAATATACGTTTGTCTGGTCCATTTCAAAAATACGATCCATCAATTGCCATTTTTCATTTGATGAAGCATCAGGTGAAGTGTTCTGAAACCGCGATACAAATGTTTCCCATTCCTGTTGTCTTGGTTTCCTGCTCAATTCAAGCATAGCTTTATCATGGTCGAAATCAGGAACAGTATCCATTATCATAAAAAGACGATTTCCGGAAATGTAAATTTCCATATCTATAATACCTGCTTCCTTCGCCCCATTTGTAACCTCCGGCCACGCTGCACCAAGTGCATGTACCAGTTTGTATTCCCTGATCAATTCCGGGTCATTCTTTAAAAGCATAGTTTTGCAATATCTTTTATACTTCATATTCTTCTTTATTACTTATTGTATCACTTCTTAGTTAGACATTTATATTTTAATATTCGCTTAACAAAAATATTTATTAAAGCTTTCAATCGTTGCTTTTGCTGCACTGTCCTGGTCTGGCCATGGGAATGCTTCTGCTGAAATGTATCCCTTGAATTCAATTTCTTTTAATGCCTCAGATATATCCTTCATTTGAATATGTCCATTGCCAACAGGGCGCCTGTTACTGTCGGCAAAATGAATATGTCCAATAGATGAGCCAAAACTGCGGATAGAATCCTGAATAGATTTTTCCTCTATATTCATATGGAAAAGATCTGCCAGCAGAGTCACGTTGTGTGTATTCAGCGAAGCGATAAGCTTTGCTGCATCTTCCAAACGATTTATCAAATTCGTTTCATAGCGGTTTAGTGATTCAAAAATAAGAGTGACATCTTTTTTCTCTGCAAAATTCCCAAGGGTATTGAGTCCCTCAACCAACCAAGTGATGGTTTGGGCTTTTTCAATGCCTGAAACTACATTGCCCTGCATTGAACCAATAATTGCAGGGGCGCCAAAGCGGGAACCAAAAGAAATCATGTCACTGATAAATGATATCGCCTGTTTTCTTATTTCCGCATCAGGGTCCGTAAGTGTCAAACCTTTAATCACTTTACCTGCTCCCGTACCCACAGCTGATATCGATATCCCGAATCTTTGCAATAAATTTTCCAGTAAATAAGGATCAACTGAATTTGCTGAGGCTGTAAAAAGTTCCACCCCGTCAAATCCCATCTCCGCTGCTTTTGAAATACTTATTTCCAAAGGATCCCAATAAATCCATGGCCCTGTTTTAAGCTGCGGAACCAAATTTATAGTAACACTTGATTTTATCATAAATTCCTATTTCTCAAAAGAGACAATGATTTTTATAACAGGACCAGGGTTATCAGACCAATCGGCTAAAGCCTTCCCTGCCTCATCCAGCGATACAACCCTGGAAATAACATCATCAACAGGGAACTTTCCAGACTCCAAATAACTGATGACTTCGGGAAACTCACCAAAACTATTGCGTGATCCAAGGATCTCAATCTCCTTTTTTACAAAAACACTTGTATTATATTCCACAGGCTTTTTAGCATATCCAATATATACTACCCTACCGGTATATGCGACTTCATCAACAGCTGCCCGGTACGTTAATTGATTACCAACAGCTTCAATAATGACATCTGGGCCATCCCCATTGGTAATTTCAACCAGGGCTTTGTGCAAATCGTTTTTTGTAGTATTAATAGTATGGGTGGCTCCGGCTTTTTTAGCAATTTCCATTTTTGAATCGTCAATATCAATTGCAATAACCTCGGCGCCACGATTAACCGAAGCAGCTATTGCACCCATGCCTACTATACCGCAACCAATAACTGCTACGCGGTCCCTGTCTGAAACCCTTCCTCTTGCAATTGCATGAAATCCGACAGACAGAGGTTCAATCAGGGCCAATTCCTTAAGTGAAAGTTTTTGAGATGTATAAAGAGTTTCCCAGGGAGCTGTAATATATCTGGTCATCGCGCCGGGGCGCCGTACACCCATAGTTTTGTTATCCTGGCATGCGTTAGGATGTCCTTTGCGGCATGAAAAACAGATGCCACAATTTAAATAGGGATTTAATGTTACCTTCATCCCCGGTCTAAAATTATCAGGAACATCAAAGCCGGTTTGTTCTATTGTAGCGCCTACTTCGTGTCCCAATATATTAGGGTATTCCTGCAACTCAAATAAACCTCTGAATCCATTAAGGTCTCCGCCACAAAAACCAACTATGCTCACCCTCAACAATACTTCTTCCGGTCCGACTACTGGCATGTCAATCTCCCTAATCTCAGTTTCACCTGGTTTAACCAGAAATAATGCTTTCATAAATATCTATTTTTTTTTAGAAATGTTATTTTCGGGGTTTCCCTCAAACCACATCATATTTTTTACAGGTTTAACCATCTTCTCGATTCGGTCTAAAAGACCATCAGGTATTTTGAAATCTATAACCTGGATATTTCGTTCAACATTCTTCATTTTTGACATACCTACAATAGTAGTAGCAATGTCAGGATGATCGATGGCAAACCTGTTTGCCACATCACCTAAATTCACACCGTATTCTCTACATAACTCAAGTAATCTAGGTTGCATGTCTTTGACCGGTTGAGGTGAACGGTGCCAGGCGGGTATCTGAGAGTCTGAAAGAATTCTTTGAAGCAAGGGGGAAGCATTTATTAGACCAAAACCCTTTTCTTTTGAAAGAGGCACTAATTCATCGTTAATTTCATCTTCCAGCAGATTATAATGTGCCCAGGAAAGAACCGTATCCACTTGTACCTGTTGTATAATTTTTGCCAAGTATCTTACGGGTAAACCTGTTATACCAACATATCGCGCTTTTCCCATTTCTTTCACCTTAAGTGCTGCCGGAATAGCCTCATTTAACACTTGGTTCATCGTTCCAAACTCAATATCATGTATCTGAAGCACATCAACATAATCTGTTTGTAATCTTTTCAACGATTCATCAATACTTTTCAGAACCCTATTGTAAGAAAAATCAAAATCATTATTCCCGTACCTGCCACATTTAGTGGCAAGAAAAATTCTGTCCCGTTTTCCTTTAAGTGCTTTCCCCAGACGCGATTCGGCAAGAGTGTAGCCATAAAAGGGAGCCACATCAAAATAATTAATACCATGATCTATGGCGTAATGGACAGCTTTTATTCCTTCTACTTCATCTGCTTCATCAAATACACTTCCCAGAGGTGATGCCCCGAAACTCAGGGTCGATACATTCATATTGGTTTTTCCAAGTCTTCGATATTCCATAATTATCTTCTTTTATTTAAGAGGTTTGAATGTTCTTTTTTAATAGTAAATTCCGACTTAAAAAACATATAATTAAAACTCCATATTAATTATTACCCCGATGAATAAATTATATATTCACATGGGATCTTGCAACCATGCTGGGAAATCACCTGCCAGGCCGAAACGCATACCGGGGAAGAACTTGTTCTCGGCCTCTGCGGGAGTGAGATCGTCGACAAAACTGTTATCACGGATCTCCAGATGTCCGTCAAAAGGCTGAAATAGCCTAGGCGAATACGAGTGGACGAACACGTTGTCGAAGAACTTGCAGTACGACGAACAGAAGGTTTTGAATGACATCTGTACGCCAAGGTTTCCGTACACTTCATAGTTCGACGAACCGTCGTCCAGGTCAATAGGATGCTGGAGGCCAGGGCCCTGTTTCTGTCCCAAGCGAGAAACAGAAAAGCGATTGTGGCGGATGATTATGGTCTCCCTGCACGACTTCGCGATTTCTCCGAAAGAGCCGAAGTTATGATGTGAATCACCATTATGTTGCTTCTGCCCTTCTGGACCATACCCAGGGTGATTGACATTTTGGCACCAATAGAGATCTCTCCCGTAGGAGTTGAACGGTCCATGGTCTGCCGTTTCGCGCACGCAGTCATGCACATCATTGTTCTCGAAGATGTGTCCACCATAAACGCCGTTATTCACATTGATCCCCGCTCTGGGACAGTTGTATATATGGCTGTCAGAGATGCGAATGCGCAGGGCATTTGCGATGAATACGCCGGCACACTGCTTGGCGAATACGCCCACGTCATGGATGAGATTGTTCGACGCCTCGCAATCCACGGGGATATCATCTTCAGACAGCGGATCCCATCCCCACCAGTGAACGAACCCGCAGAGCGGGCATGTGTACCGTTTGTCTGGACGATAATTGTCTTTGCCGGTAAAGCAGATCCCGCTCTCGCCCACATCCACCACACGGCTGTTGGTGAGCTTCACCCTGCGAGCGTGGCAGTTCACATAGAAGCCGTTGCCGTTGTTGCCCTCCAGCGAGCAGCGGTCCACAGTGATGTCCTCCACCCCTTCCAGAAACACCGCGCCTCCACGCTGGATCGTGTAGTCGCCCATGCCAGCGGGCGAGTATGGCTCAAAGTAGGTTGAAGCAGCATGTGCAATCCAAATGCCGCGTAGTGTAATGTGATGAACAGGTTTGTCCTTTGTGCCAAGAAACTGAACGACCCTCTGTAGCAGTGCCGGCTCAACGACCGCCGTTTTTAGGTCAACATTAGGTGCAGGTTTGTAATAAAGTTTCCCTTCGCGCATGTCCAGATACCATTCACCAGGTGCATCGAGCTCCTCGAACACATTTTCAACATAAAATGGCATGTTCGGATAGATGCCCGGCCGGTAAGCCTGCATGTAGTGCCACAGCAACTGTTGGTGCCCACCAGCTCCCAGTAAAATAGCGTTGTGATCCCTATCCAGCCCGCGAACATGCCACTGGCCGTTCCAGAACGGCACGCTATCGAAATTGATCCGCTGGAAGCAAGAGACTACCGCGTCTTCCGGATGAGCCCATTCCCTCTTGGTAAACATTGCCGGATCATAATACATCTCTGTGTGGGGACGCTGCGGAGGGTTCTGCCATTCAGGCTTGGCGCCTTTGGTGAGGATATAACCTTGTGGTTGTGGCACGTGCGGATCGCCATTAGGAAAGCGAGCGCGAGTCTGTCGCCACTCATTCACATAGAGTTCAGAAAACTTCAGCTTGCCCTCTTTGGCAGCCGGTAAGTCACAGACAAAGATACCTTCTTTGTATGGCTTCCAGTCGCACTGGAGCTTCGTCCCGCCGCTGATAGTCACTGTACCTTCCTGTTCGGCCTGCCAGGTAACTGGCGCATCATTCGTACCGGAATCTTCTGGTCCAAAGACCAGCGACTGGCCAACATAATACGTCCCTGGCTTCAGCCATACAGTGATGGGTTCCTTGCCCCTGACAAGCCCCCTGACAAGCTCCTGTGCTTTCTGCAAAGTCGCCAATGGCTTTCGTTTGGTTCCGGGATTGCTGTCCTGTCCGTCAGTTGCCACATAGACTTCGGACCCCATTACTGCGGCGCTAACCTGAGATAAATTAGGTTTCGTTTTTGGAGTTACTACCTCCGTAACACTCATCCCTACAATTACTACTAAGGCAATCAAAATAAGTCTTTTGGATTTCAAATTATAACTCATAACATTTATTAGATTTATTTTGAAGTTTAATTAATTTTCTAATTTGATTTTTTTGAACTGATATAATCCGATATATGTGTGAAAACTATTCAATTGTAGCTTAATTAGTTTAAAACTTTAATTAAATTTCCATTTGCATTTAGGGAAATATTCCCCGCTATTATCTGGTTTTTAAACTATGGAACATGCTTTCCCTCTTGTTTTGATTCTATATTTTCCTTCTTTATTTGTTTTTATTTCTCCTAATTGAGATTGGCGAGCTCTTCCTATGCATCTTCTTAGAAATGAATCTTACCATTCTAATTTCCATTTAATACACACTCTTGGTTATCTTTTCAGGTATAGAGTTAAACCAATCGATAAAGCTTAGATACTCCAGTTGTTTACACGTATTTCCCTTTTTGACATGTCATTAATGATATGTTTCATGTCAATACAGTTAACTGCTATTATTAATAAACTAATCGCTAAGTTGTATTAATTTTACTTTTTTCAGATCTTCAAGACTAATTAATTCATTTTCAAGTCGAATGACAGGTATTGGATAGTTTTTTTTAATATATATATATGCCCAGACTAACTGTCCGTCTTTCCATTCCATATTAATTTTATACCCTCCCCTAGCTTTCAATCCTATTATTTTCCCAGTTTTGAATTCATCAGGTAATGCCGGTAAAAAACTTATCTCATCCAACTGTGACTGAACAAGCATTTCAGCAATACATCCTGGAAGAGAAGCAGAGCCATCCAACTGGAAATTACAAGACAAATCACCCTCCATATATAAATCCGGACGTCTTATATTGCTATTTATATGTTGAAAAGTAAGCCCATTTTCGAATCCTTCCTCAGTGAGCATTTCAGTCAAAATTTTATTGGCACGGTTTCCATCCAATAATCTTGTCCAGCACCACATCCGGTGAGCCCTTGCCCAATTGCCTCCAGAGACCAATTCTTGCATGGAGAAACGGCCATCTCCTCTCATATTCAAAGATTTTTTTGCTGCAATGGCTAATTCAGGTGTGATTGATGGATGTACTTGTTTCCCAGGATAAACTGCATATAAATGAGCTATATGTCTATGATGACAATCGGGATTATCAATATCTTCATACCATTCTTGTAATTGTCCATATTTTCCTATTTTTAAAGGCAATAGTTTCTCGCGGGTATTCATAAGAGAATCTGCAAAATCAGTATAACCTAATATTCTTGCTGCACTGGAAGTATTGGTGAATAAATCCCATATCATTTCAATATCCTGATATACTCCCGGTATGCAATATTGGTATTTATTGCTTATTGAATCATGAAAAGCCGGATTCAGGCCATTTTTTGTCATTAAAGCACCATGCTCAGCAGAAACTGTCGGTGCAGTAATTAAATAGCCTTTAAACGGGATTAAGTTTTCAAGCCAGAAAATAGATGCATCCCTTAAGAGCGGATAAGCTTGTTTTCGCAAATATTCAGTATCCTGCGTAAACGCAAACTGGTCCCACACATTCTGACAATGCCATGCTGATCCCATAGGGTACATCCCCCATGGAAGATAACCAATCGGCGCAGCATGACCCCAGATATTACCAGTTGTATGACTAACCCAACCATTGGTACCATATACCCTAAGTGCAACTTCACGACCTGAAATAGCCATATTTTCAATCCAGTCAATGTAAGCTTGCTGACATTCGGCAAGATCTGTAGGGCCACATGACCAATAAATCTCCTGGATATTTACATTACTCTGATAATTTCCGGCCCAGGGTGCAACTTTAAAGGTATTCCAGACTCCCTGAAGATTAGCAGGCAGTGTGTGTGGACGTGATGAACTGATAATCATGTATCGGCCAAGATTAAAAGCCAGTACTTTATAACCAGGATCTGATTCGCCAGATTTCAGTCTTTGAAAGCGCTCATTAGTTGGTAGTTTTTCTGCATCTTTATTGCCTTCTATAAACAGATTAATCCGATCATATAATGATTTGTAATCATCAATATGCCGCTCTTTTAGTTCCTGATAATTATACTTAACCAGTTTCCGGATTACATCATTGTTTATATCCTCAGGATTAACCCCGGTATAGTCAGGATATTGCATTTTATAATTAGTTGAAACTGTAAGTAATAACACAACTGAATTTGAACCCCTGACTGTCAAGTAATCTCCTTCTTTTCCAAGAGTCCCTCCTTCATTATTAATAGATATTAACACATCAAAAGGACGATGATTCCCATTAATAAATCCTTTTACATGATAGATGTTTTTTGAGATTTTAACAGTTGAAGAATCCTGGATGATATCCATACCCAGGTTGAACGAGATTTCTTTCGGATTACTTGCTGAAAACCTCATTACTAATACCCTGTCGGGGTAAGAGCAAAAATACTCTCTCTGAAATGTTGTGTTATCAATATTATATTGAATCAAGCCTAATGAGTTTTCAAGATCCAGGGTTCTAATGTATTTATCAGGCTTGGACTCTTTATTAATAAATTTAATTTTAAGATTCCCAACTGATGTGAAATTGCCAAAATGTTCTGATGAACCAAAAAAATTGTTAACCACCAGACTGTCCGCCAGATGGCTATCCCCATTTATTATTGCTTTCCTTATCAATGGAAGTGATTCTTTGGCTTTTGGATTTACACCTGCCTTTTCCCAATCACCATTGGCTGGTTCACCTGTCCACATACTTGCTTCTGATATTGCCAAAACTTCTTCTTTAATACCACCAAAAAATGAAGCACCAAAATAACCATTTCCTAAATGTAAAGCCTGACTGTTCCAGTATTTGGCCGGATATGTATACCATAATCTGTTATTGTTTACAGATGAACTGTTGTCATCGTTACAAGAATAATAGAAAAAGCCAATGAGTATAATTATAATGCCTATTTTAAAATTCATTAAACTATTGTTTTTATAAATATCTAATTTGAATCATATGACCATATACAATTATTTTTACCAGATTTAAACTATCAATACAATATCTTCGGATATTTAATTTTCTTCTATATCTCAATCCTGAAAGTATAAGCATATTTACATGGACGGTTTACATCTTTTTGCAAATTATCAGGTATTAAAATATTGGTTAATCCTTTTATATGATCATATGACCATTTGAGAGGCTCTTCCTTACCTAGCAAATAAATCTTAGATCCACTTTTTGGTACAACTGATTTTAGTTCCAATTTATCACCCGGCCATATTGTAGTAATTGCATACACTATTTGGTTGTTTTTGCCACAAGTATATCTTACATCACCTTCAGAAGTGGTAGAATAAGTCCTGGTTCCATAAATGCCCTCTCCATTAACTTTTAACCATTTCCCAATATCCCTCAATCGATTTTCCTGAACCACTGGTAAAGCCCCTTGCCCATCCAAACTCACAATTAAAAGTAGGTTTCCCCCACGTGCAACTATGTCAACGAACATATCAATAAAAGCCTTTGAACTGATTACATTATTTTCAGTATCCTGCCAGTTATAACCAAAAGATTGGCTTATACCCCGATTCGCCTCCCATGTATGTGTTTTTATCTTATCATCGTTATCATGATATTCACTGGTAAAAACATCTCCCCTTTTGAACCGAAGCCATTTCCCGTCTGTTTCCACTCCATAACGATCGTTAACCGCCACTTCCTTTCTCCCCTGGGCTTTATTATAAAAATAGGCGGCTATATCATAACTGTGCAAATCATATACGGAAGTACTCCATTCTCCATCATACCATAGAATATCGGGATCATATTTGTCAATAAATTCTGTTGCCTGCGGGACAATATAGTCC
>OCZT010003218.1_pt1 | contig 16771 bp, 15 predicted proteins | sample 1539031 | NCBI WGS metagenome assembly OCZT01 (sample SAMEA3539308, study PRJEB22396) | soil metagenome | biome: tundra; feature: field; material: soil | place: USA | collected 2010-05 | depth 0.15 m | reverse complement strand
CGTCACTCGTTTATCTAAAGTAAGTAAGTGCTTAACAATTGTTAAAGTACCATCAAACTTTACTCAAGGAACAGAGCGTACTTATAGAGTAGAGAATGACGCTATCTTTATTGTAGCTACTAGTAAATCAGGATTCAAAGATGATGGCGGTACTGAGTTTATGAATGAAGGCAATGGTATCAGGTTTGCTGATGCCAGTAAGTTTTTAAATTCACCTATTGATACCACTGACAATAAAGCCATATTTCATAACAAGAGTTTGAACTATGGTTTCATGTCACACAACAATCCTGATGGACATAATAACATTCAGATTAGCAGTAATCCTATTAACACTAATCCATTTGTAGAGTATTCTAAATTGTCTATTCGTGGTGGTGGGATATTCCAATTTACTTGGGAGAATTCTAAACCTAGTTTATTACAACCAGGAATGATGGCTACTATTAAGTATTTAGACAACGATGGAAGACTGCGTGAAAAGCATGGCGTATTGTTATATGCACATACTTTCATTGAATCAAAAGAGCCAGGTATGATTAAAGGCAGATACATTACTTTAACACATATGGCTCTCTATGTAAACAAACCAAATCCTACGAGATAATAATGTCTAAACTTTTTGATAAAATAAAAGAACTATTTAAACCCAGTAAAACTATTGGAGTAAGTTTTGATAGTAAAATTAAATTGAAAGAAGTACCAATTGCTTTACCAATTGATCCTATTTCTTTTTATAAACTAAATAAAGATCTTAGTAATTTCGAAGTAATGAAAGTTAATAAGAAATACAAAGAAATTACTTTAGTTGAACTAGCTAGTAATACAGAGATAGTAGTTAACTTTAAAACGTTTGATTTACTATTCAGTAATGCTGAAGTTCCTGCTGAAGTGAAATTTTAATTGATCGACATAATAGAGTGAGTACTGGTATTACCAGTACTCACTCTATGTTGCTAATCATATTCTAGAATATTTCAGTCACATATACTCTAAGTGATCAGTAGCAATGATTAATCTGTTTTGATATATCTGTTACATTAATTCTTGAAGGAGTAATAAAATGATCGTATTTTCTGAGCAACACCTTTGGCAGGGTGACAAATCTGTTCAACAGATTCTTGTCTTCTCATCGCAAGAAGGGAAAGATAAATTCGAAGCAGAAATGAAAGCCAGGTTTGAAAAGGTATTGGCTATTTCTCCGGGTACTGATCCTAAGTATTTGGAAAGAGTCAAAAATGACTTGAGCGATTCAGATGCTGGTGCAGTCTACAAACTGCGTGCAGTGAAAACAGATGATGGCAAGTATGCTGCTGTAATTCGTGACGGTTTTACAGCGCAGTTGTTGTGGGAAGATCGTTGCATATATGTTACGCCAGATGTAGCTTTGCTGGCATGTTTGAATCAATTGAAAACTTCTATTTTAAAAGTATCATTTCTTGAAAGGAAATAAAATGCGTCAACATACAAAAATTGATGATCTAGTAGTCGTAACAAAAAGAGGTCGGATTCGCGGCTTCATCTTGGCTTGTGTTATCGGTGCAAGTTTGGCAACTTTGCTTATTGCACAGTTGAGTAAGTAAGAAATAGAGAGTGGGATTAATCCCACTCTCTATAGACTTATTTTTTTTATCTAAAAAAGTATATGGCAAAAATATTAATGACCTGGGAACTAGGTGAGAAATTAGGACACATTGATCGCTTATTAGTTATAGCTAAAGAATTAAGATCACACGGTCATGAAGTTATTTTTTCTTTAAAAGATTTATCATTAGCTTATGAGAGAATAACACTAGATGGTTTTATGATGATACAGTCGCCTATCAAACCATCACATCTAGTTAGTCAATTTCAGTTTTGTAATTATTCTGGAATATTAGCATTTGCTGGTTGGGATAACCCTACTTGTTTAGCTGGATTAATCAGTGGATGGTTATCAATGTTTGCATTAGTTAAACCAGATTTAATTATTTGTGATCATTCACCTACTGCAATTTTAGCAGCTAGAGGAACAACAATACCAGTTTGTGCTATAGGTAATAGTTTTGAGATACCACCTTGTAATGATTATTTTCCATCATTTGATTTTTGGAATAAAGATAATTATCAAAATTGTAAAAATAGTGACGAATATATTTTAGCTAATGTTAATCCAATATTAGAATTATTAAAGATAAAACCACTAGATAAGTTAACTGATTTATTCTTAAGTGTAAAAACAATCATTGTTACTTTAAAAGAATTTTCTCATTATAATAATTATCCAATAAATACTACATTTGTAAATCCAACTTTTGTTCAGAATACAGGAACAACACCTGTATGGCCTGAAGGTAATAATTTAAAAGTATTTGTTTATGTAACATCTAAGAATACATATTTTGATAAAGTATTAATAGCATTAAAAGATTTAGGATTAATTGCTTTAGTTTATGATCCTTTAATTACACCAGATAGAAAAAATCAACTTAGTACTTCAAATATTCATATTGAAACAAAACCTTTTAATATGAATATGATTTTAAAAGAAGTTGATATAGTTATCTCAAATGGTAATTTTGGAACAGTAACTGAAACTGCATTAGCTGGTAAGATACAATTTATGTTAGCTACACATATGGAACAACATATGTTAGTTAAGCGTATTAGCGATACTGGGGCTGGTATAGCTTATAATGAAAATAATGATATTCATTTACTATTAATGACATTAATGAAAGATGAAAAATATTCTCTAGCAGCCAAGACTTTAGCTTTAAAATATAAAGATATTAAGCATACTAAAAATCAATTAATAGATATTATTGAAAACATTATAAACGTTTAAATATTTAAAAACATCAATAATGTGAACACAATCTTTTCTACTTCTCTGGGAGATTCCAATTGCCTAATGATATTACAAGTACTGATATTGGAGATGTTTTAACTGAAACTTTTCTAAATCCAGATGGTTCTCCAATTCTTAATTCTATTGCTTATATAGCGTTTTGTTCTGGTCCTATCCCAATTAATCCTTCCATTGAGACTGGGATTAATCTTTTATTTTTAAAGAATTTAAATACAATTATTGATGCTGACTGGGATCCCAGTAGTAATGGCATTAATAACTTAGCAAATAGTTTATCAAAAATGTCAGCCAGTAATAAAGCTGTCACTTTTGTTAGATTATATAATTCTAATGGTGTTGGTTTATATGACATTCCGGTAGGTTCTACTGCTATTGGAACAGGCACTGGTACACAAGGTGCAACAGGTCCAGCTGGACCAGTAGGTCCAACCGGTGCTAAAGGAGATACAGGTCTTATTGGACCTATTGGTTTAACAGGACCAGCTGGTCCATATGGACCACAAGGACCAGCGGGGCCGTATGGTCCTATTGGCCCTATGGGACCATACGGCCCACAAGGTCCTAAAGGTGACATAGGTGCTACTGGATTAACAGGCCCAACTAGTACAGTTCCAGGTTTAACTGGTGCAACAGGACCTATTGGCCCTCAGGGTATCAAAGGCGATACAGGTTTGACTGGATCAGCGGGTCCTCAAGGTATCCAAGGTTTAACTGGATCTCAAGGCCCAATTGGTTTAAAAGGTGCAGATTCTACAGTATCAGGTCCTGCAGGCGTAGCAGGACCCACAGGTCCTAAAGGTGATACTGGATCTACTGGCCCAACAGGTGCAGTAAGTACTGTTCCTGGCCCCATTGGAGCAACAGGACCTCAAGGCATTCAGGGCTTAACTGGTAATACTGGATTAACAGGACCTACAGGACCACAAGGTGTTCAGGGTATTGCTGGCGGTCAAGGACCTATAGGTTTAACTGGTGCAGCCGGATTAGCCGGTGCAACTGGAGCACAAGGTATAAAAGGTGATACTGGTTTAACTGGTTCAACCGGTGTTGCTGGTTCTCAAGGTGCCGCTGGTACTGGAGTTAATATTAAAGGAACTGTAGCAACTGTTGTTGCTTTACCTTCTACTGGACAAGCAACCGGTGATTCTTACTTAGTTAGTGCTAATGGTAACCTGTATACCTGGAACGGTCTTGTTTGGGTAGACGTTGGTCAAATACAAGGCCCTAAAGGTGACACTGGTTTAACAGGCCCTCAAGGACCTACCGGACTTACAGGGTTAACTGGGGCTACTGGTAATACTGGTCCTGCTGGTGTAGTCGGTTCCGCTGGCCCTCAGGGTATCCAAGGTTTAACAGGTAATACTGGCGCAACTGGAGCAACAGGTTCTACTGGACCTGCAGGTATTCAGGGTGTAAAAGGAGATACTGGTGCTAGTGGTATTCAAGGTATTGCTGGGATTCAAGGTGTTAAGGGTGATACAGGTTCTACTGGACCAACTGGTCCCGCTGGTGCTGATAGTGTAGTACCAGGACCTGCTGGTCCTCAAGGCATTGCTGGCCCAACTGGTCTTACAGGACCTGCGGGACCTGCAGGTACAGGTGGTGGTACTGGATCAACAATAGCTGCTATTTATAATAATGTATCTAGATACATGATGGATACTACCCTTGGACAAACAGTTCAATGTGTATCATCTTCTACAGTGTTTCCTGAATTGTCATGGTCTAGAATAACCACCGTACTTACTATTGATCATCTCTCACATGGCCGTAGTGTAGGCGACCGAGTAATTGTTCGTAATACGAATGTGGATAGCCAAGTAGCTTTGATTACAGCTGTTACTATGGATACCTATAGCGTTGCATGTACAGACATTGGTGTTACTTCTGGAACAGCAGGAGCATACAGCGTAGGTTTAAGTTATGCTCATAATGCAGCACAGGGTAGTATCGTTAGTGGTACTATGACTACACCTGCTAATACTGATATTCAGTTGTTATCTGTGCGTATACATTTGAAAGCTAATAGTCGCTCAAATACCCTCTATGATATTATATTACCTCCAGCAGTAATAGGATGTGGTGGTGGAAATAGTAATGACTTTACTTATTTTCCAACCCAACAAATTAGACAAGACTCCGATCCATTGACTGCAGTTGGTAATACAATTGCAATGAATATATCCGGTAGTTATTTTTCATATCGGTTTGGTGCGTTACCTGCATTAACTACTGGTATTCTTATAGCGATGCAATTTTAAAGGATTGTAATGGCACAACCAATTAATGGAACACTATATGTAGATGCCTATGTGCCTACAGGTAATCCAGGTGAATATACATTTACTAATGGATTATACAATAATCAAAACGATACAGGCAACGGTGCATACGACATTGTACCTGGATTTGTTATATATGTAGCACCTACCAGTATTAATACCGGTGTAATGATCGGTGGTGTTAGTAATAGATATATTTTAACCAGTGTAGAAGTTGTAGATACTATTAAAGTATCTGGTACAATGCTTTGGGATAATAAGGATGCTGAAGTAGATTTACCTACTAATGGCATCTTTGCTATTATAGCACAAACTACAGCTAATTTAAAACTAGCAGTACCACCAGTTGATAATATTTATAATGATTTAACACCAGGCACTACTTTAGCTACGATGCTAAGTGATGTTGTTAATATTATGGATAAGATCGGTGGTAGTACTGTAAGATTTAAATCTGAAGTAGTACCAGTTAGTAACAATGGACAAAAGGAGTTTACACTTCAATTTGCACCAATTAACACAGAAGTTATTTTTTTAACAGTAAATGGTTTAAAATATGCTTATGGTGTGGCTAATGATTTCGTGATCAATGGAACTGCACTTTCTTGGATGGATCATTCACTCGTTCTAGAATTGCAAGATGTTATTTCTGTTAGCTACACTTATTAGTTAGGTTCCGTTGGTTAGTTTTTTTGTTTGTTTTTTGTTTGTTTTATAGGAAAATATATGAGCGTCACTCAAATTCGTGGTTTACAAATCCGTCTGGCATCGCTGGGTCGTGATCGTATTGATGCAGCTTTTGAAGCATCATTGGCAAGCATTGAAGGTAACATTACTAGCATCTTTAACACGATGTCTACTGATGCAGAACGTATGGCTGCTGTTGAAGCGCTGACGGTTGCTTTCCAAGGTGCTGATACTACACTGCAAGGTGCTATTACTGCTCTGGTGAATGCTACCAAAACTGGTGCTGGCCTGAATTCTGACGGTACCCTGACTCTTGGTGTTACTAACTATCTGGGTTCTTCTGCATCGTTGAAGGCTGCTACGTTGGCACTTGACGCTGCTCTGAAACTGGAACAAGATGCACGTGTTGCTGGTGATGCTACTCTGACAACTTCGGTGAATAACCTGGTTGCTGCTGGTGGTGCTACCGCCGCTGCTGACTTGGCTGCTGCTGTTGCTGCTCAGGTAATCACTGATGCTGCTCAAGATGCTGCTCTGGCTGCTGAAGTTACCAACCGTACCTCTGCTGACGCTGGTCTGCAAACACAAATCAGCAATGAAGTTGCTGCCCGTGGTCTGCTCAATACCACTCTGAGCACTGCTATTGCTCAAGGTGATGCTGCTGCTACCGCTGCTAACTCTGCTGAAGCTACGACCCGTGCTGCAGCTGTTAACACTCTGCAAGCTAACATTGATGCTGAAGCCCTGGCTCGTACGACTGCTGATGCGATTCACACTTCGTCTATCTCTGCTGAAGTTGCTAATCGTATTGCCGGTGATAATGCTGAAGCTGCTACTCGCGCTGCTGCTGACGCTGCCCTGTCGACTCGTGTTGATGTTATCGAAGGTGCCGTTGCTGGTAACCTGACATACGACAAACTCGTTGTTCGTGAAACTCCAGTTGGCGTGGTTGATGGTACAAATGCCGTGTTTACTCTGGCTAACACTCCTTACGCTGGCACTGAAAGTGTCTTCGTGAATGGTCTGTTGCAAGAGCCAGGTGCTGGTAATGACTATGAACTCGTTGGAAAGGACATCACTTTAACTGCTGCACCCCTGACGGGTGACCGCGTTAAAGTGAGCTATTTTCGTTAATAGTGGTATTTCTATCAATGCTCTTTGGGGTGATCCAAACACCACTTGGGTAGATCAGAACGCTACTTGGCCTTAATAAGCTAATTAGTTAATATCAAAATAGAGACTACTCACTATTAATAGTGAGTAGTCTCTATGATATCTTCTTTTAGGAAATTATAATGGGATTAAATACTGCATTAACTAGGGGTAGGCATTTAACTGGTGCTGGTACACTTGGTACTATAGAACGCTCTATAGGTTATTTACAAGGTGGATACAAAGATTCAACTATTCATTCAAAAGTACAGTTATTTAATACTATCACACAAACTGGTTCACTTGTTTATGATACCGGTTATCAAAGAAACTATAGACCTGGTATCTCTGGAAACTATAACGGTTATTTTTCAACAAATGATTCTATTGCATACAGTAAATTTAACTATATAAATGCCACTGCTTCTGCTTCATTTTCAACAGTTAATCATCCTAGCGTAACTGCTTCTGATTTAAACATATATACACAAGCTTGGATTTTGTGTACAGCAACAGCTTCTTGGAGTGGGTCAGGTGTTACTGATTGGGTAAGACTAACTTTAGCTACAGATACACCAGTCAATTACGGAACTATCTCTTCTAATCCAGAAGGTATGACGCGTCAAGCATTATCTACGGGTAATGGTGCTTTCTTTTTAAATATGAATGTACCTAATCTGACTATATTAAATTATTCAAATTTATCAGTCGTTAATGTTGCTGGTATATCTGCGATGGATACTGGAATGCAAATACCATGTGGTATGAGTGTAAACGATACCTTTGGATATATCGTTGGATATATTGGTAGAAATGTACGAGTAAATATGAGTGGGTTATCTATATTGTCATACGCAGTAGCTACTCCGTATACTTATAATTTTGGTGAAAGTCATTCTATTGCTTCTAGCACAAGTGGGTACATGATGGCTGGTTATGCTGATACAACTGGGCGTTATGGTGGAACACAACATGGTCTTTGTCAGAAAATTACACTTTCCAATGAAGCAATTACAACATTACCAGATTTAGTATTAGCTCAATCTTCTGGTCAGATGATGCAAGGGTTTTAAAAATGTCACAATTTATTGTAAAAAATGAAAGTGGGACTTTCGTATTAGGAAGTCAACCTATTGGTTTTGTAGCGCTATCTGCTTTAGAGAATAGATTTTTTATTTGTGAATCTCCTATAACACCAAATGGAGATTTTGTTGTACCTTTTCCAGAAGAGCAACAAACTGAATATTTATTTTATCCTTATCCAAATGGAAAGAAACTTTGGTTTGATCCATTTAACGGATCAGTAGAATTTGATACTGTAGTTGATAACAAAAATAGAAGAGCTATTATGTACACTGATGCTCAACTTTCTATCAAACTCAGTATCATGAAATGGTTAATGCTTAATGTGTGGATTCCTGATAAAGCTAGAATGCTTAATATGACAACTGAAGAAACAGCTGTTTATATTGATTATGTTAATAATAATTTAACAGATGATATTTCTGCACGAACCTACATTAATAAGAATCTTTATTACAATTTATAATGCGAGTTAGTTATGTTAGATATAAGTTTATTTCTTAAAATTGAGCCATTTATTACTAATGGCATGTCTAGTTTTCAAATGGATAAATTTGTGATTGAAGATCAAATTACTCCATATAGAAAACTTAAACAAGCTATGATAGAGGCTAAAGCTAGATTAGAAACAATTACTTCTATTGGATTTGATATAGAAGAATTAGAAGTTAAAAAATTAAAATCAGTATCTGAAAAAGAAATATGTGATAATGAATTTGATAAAAGATTGAAAGACATCGAATATCGTAAGTTTGATTTTGAACTCAATAGAAAACGAGTACTACTTAATCAACTTGAGAAAGAAGCTACTTTCTTTCTTGATATTGTTAAAGGCGTTGTAGATACTTTTTATGGTGGTAATGAATCTGTTATTCGTTGTATGGCTGATCCAACATTTCAAGAAACAAAAGAATCTGAATTTTGGACAAAGAAATTAGCCCGTAGCGTCTTCTCTGATATTGTTAATTACAATGTAGTTAGTAAAGGTGTTCTGGAATCACTTACGTGTTTACCAATGGAACAAAGAAAAGAAATCTTGAATATTGCTAATGAACAATATGTTGATTTTAATAAATTAATGATAACTACCAGAGATGCAGTTTTAGCTATTAAGGATTAATAGTGTTAAATACAATTAAATTTTCAATCCCATTATGGCCAGGATTAAGTCCTTTAGAAATTGAAAGAGATGTTTATCCATTTCTAGAAGAATGCAAGTCTGTTATATCTGATTTATATTTTACTTGTAGAATGCCACCATTTCAAAATGATGCAATGGGCGGCATTATAGTAATTGAAGAAGTACCAGTTGTTACTAATAATGCTTTTACTATTAGTGAGAAATTTAATATACCTATTTCTCCTACATTTAACAACATTACAGTTTCGCCATCGTATGACAATTATAAAACATTTGTAACTAATTTTAGTAAGATGTATAATGATGGTATTTCTATTGTTACTATTCCTAATACTGCTTGGTTACGCTTTGGGCTTAAGAAAGAGTTTCCTGAGCTGTTGGTAAAGAATACTATTCTAAATCGAGCACAGACCGCTTCTGAGGTTGCTAGCCTATATAACGAAGGGTTTGATTATATTAATTTAGATCGAACACTAATGAGAGATGAGCGAACATTAAAAGAATGTAAGGCAGCTAAAGAAGTAATGGAGCAGAAATTAGGAAAGAAACTTTATTTGTCTTTATTGTATAACGAAATGTGTGAAGGTAATTGTCCTGTTCACCAGGATCATTACACTTACAACTTAACACGTACAATAAATGATCCAGCATACTTTGCTTCAGAAATGCATTTAATATCTCCTTGTAAAATCAAGGATGAAAAGTCTGATTTATGGACTTTAAAGGCTGCAAGTATTCCTTCTTTTTATAGCCATCTTAATCATCTGTCTAATTACATAGATGTTTTTAAAATGCATGGTAGAGAAAGTCGTTCTACCTTTTACGAGACGATGGAAATCGTTAGACAGTTTAAACGAAGAGAGTTTATTCAAGATCCTTATCGTAAAACATTATCTAAGGTAAATGAAAAAGATAAGAATATTTGGTTAAAACTAATTAGGAATTGTAAATTCAATTGCTGGAAATGTACAGCATGCGAAGATCTTGTAACTAAAATTAATGAGAATGGTAAGTTATGCTAAGTATTATATTTCAAGGACAAGAAAATCTTCTTGTTTTATTAAGTGCATTTATTATAGGCGGGATATTTAAAACGCATAAAATATTTATACCATTATTTTCTCTATTAGCAGAGAAAATTAAATCTAAGAAATTAGCATTATTAACAGTATCATTGATATCTGGAATACTACCCATTGAAGGTAGAGTTAGTGTATCTGCACCTATACTTGATTCACTGGTTAAAAAGAAGGATTGTTGTAGTGGACAGCAACCTAGAGAAAAACTAGGTATTTTAGATTTCATAGCAACGCATCACTATTATCTTTGGTCACCCTTAGAGAAATCAGTGATTTTAATTATGGCAGGTTTAGGTATTAGCTATTTACAATTACTTAGCTATACATTAATTCCTATTTTATTATATTTAGGTTATTTGATTTTCATTGTTTTTAAATATGTAGATGATGTTGATTTAGAATTAATTACTAAATCTAAAGAATGTAAAACAACTGATAATAAGTTTAGTCCTTTTCTAGAAGTGTTACCTTTCTTTGCTGGTATTATACTCAGTATATTTTTCGAGCCATATTGTGTTTTTCCTATTGTGGCTTTATTTTATATTCTGTATAAATATGTATCTTTGAAAGAAATACTTTCTTATATTAAATGGGATACTTTATTGTGGGTGACCTTAGTAATTATTCTTGCCAATATTGCAAAAGCGAATTCATCTATGATAATGAATATTGTACATTTAAATAATGTAACAAATATTTCAACATTATTTATAGTTGGCTTGGTTCTTATTAGCGGTGCTGCTGCATCATTTATATTAGGATCTAGCGGTAAGTATGCTGGTATTTGTGTAGCATTAACTCTTGTACTGGGAATCAAATATTTTATATTAATTTTAATGGCTGAATATGTTGGGTATTTATTATCACCCACACATAAATGTTTAGCAATATCTGCTAGCTATTTTGATACAAAACCAATTGAGTTTTATAAATACATAATTCAATTATGTTTGTTAATGTTATTAGGTGGTTTAATTAGTTTTTGTTTAATTGGTTAATTTGTTTATTTTTAAGGATTTTTCATGAGTATTACAACTTCAGCACATCGTGGTTTTCCATTACCAGGTGCTACATCTAGAGATAGAAGAATTGAAGATATGCAGGCTGTTAAAACTGCACTAACTGCTATTGACGCTGATCTGGCTAATTCTGAATTAGCTGCAGTGCAAATCTCTACACTTGGTGTTGCTAATGGTGTAGCTCAATTAGATGCTACTGGTAAGGTAGCCTCTTCACAATTACCTAGCTATGTGGACGCAGTTCTTGAATTTGCAACATTAGCTGCTTTTCCAGCTACTGGTAATGTTGCAACAATCTATGTGGCCATTAATACCAATTTGGTATATCGTTGGTCAGGTACCTCTTATATTGAAATTTCATCAAGCCCTGGATCTACTGATGTTGTTGCTGAAGGATCAGTTAATAAGTATTTCACAGTAGCTCGTGCACTTGCTGCTGCACCTGTACAAAGTGTTGCAGGTAAGACTGGAGCAGTAACTTTAACGACGGATGATGTGTCTAATTGTGGAACTAAAAATCTTCCTCAGAATAGTCAATCTTTGAATTATACTACAGTACTTCTTGATGCTGGTAAACATATTTTACATCCATCAGTAGATACTACGGCTCGCTCTATGACTATTCCTGCTAATTCAGCATTAGCATATGACATTGGCGCTGCTATTACTTTTGTTAATCAAAATGGTGCTGGTGTTTTAACTATCAATAATAACGATACCATGCGTTTAGCTGGTGCAGGAACTACTGGTGCACGTTCATTGGCTGCTAATGGTGTTGCTACAGCATTGAAAATTACTGCCACTGAATGGATCATTAGTGGTACTAATTTGACCTAACATATATAAAAGATGTGACTTGGTCTACAAGACTTAATTAGGATAATCAAAATGTCAATCATTGCACAAACTGCATTAATGCAAGGTAAAAGAACATTAGTGTCTTTTAACTTAACGGCTGATGCTGCTTATATTCTACCAACAAGTAACTTTACTAAACCTGGTTGGACTCGTGATGGTAGTACTGATTTTGTTGGGGCAAATGGAATAGCTGCATTTTATTATGCCGATCCAGCACAAGGTGGTCAAACACATTACTCAACTGCGGCTAGAACCAAACATTTACCTTATGATGTTAGTTTGAAATATTACTTTGAAATAAGTTTTACTACTAATCCAGGCGGTGCTGGTGATTACGTAATGTATGGTATTGCTGGAGATGATGATATAAGTACAACTTATGATTCACCTGCAATATTTCCATATAACGGTGCTGGTTATGGCGGTTTACCTAATATACCCGGTGGTGCATTTAAAATGAGTGATACTCTAATGATAGCTTATAAACCAGCTACCAATGAAGTATTCTTTGGTAAAAATGGTGTTTGGCCAGTTGATCCAGTTAGTGGTGCTGGCGCTACCATTCAAGGAATTCCTGCTGGTGGTGCACCTCGAATGTGTTTAATGCAAAGTGGTGGATATCCATATTCTCAAAGCGAAGCTGGTTATTTTAAATCAACAAGTTTATCCTATCCGGTACCTACCGGGTATATTGCATTGGCATCTTAAAAGGAATTATTATGTCGATACTTATGCAAACTAACTTTATGCATGGTAAGAAAACACTTGCTCCATTCAATATTGTTGCTGACTCAGTTAAAGTAATAACTGGATAAACTATCAAGAATGGGATAGTCCATATACTGATTTTGTTGGATCTAATGGTGTAGCTGCATTTAGTTATATAGCACCCAATGGTCAGCGTTTTCTTAATACTGGGTCACGTACTAAACCTTTACTGTTTGATCCAACTAAAAACTACTATTTCGAGATACATGCAATAACTGCATCTAGTTCTGCTTATGGCCCAGTTGTTACTGCTATTTTTTTAGTTGCAACCAATACAAGTTATTTAACTAACTATACAGATGCTCCAGGTATTTATACTTATGATGGTAGAGGTTATGATGGTGTCCCTAATTTAGGTGCAAAATTAGCACCTGGTGGGGTATTACAAATTGCTTATCGTGGCGATAATCATCAAGTATTTTTTGGTTTAAATGGTTATTGGCCTAATGATCCAACGAATGGAACAAGTGGTGTGCTGAATAATGTGAGTGTTATTAATCCACCGTGTTTGTGTTTTGCAGCTGCAGGTAATACAGGATCGCAACAATTTACTGGTACGTTTAATACAGCTGGTTTATCTTATCCAGTACCAACTGGATATAACGCTTTAGCATTTTAATAAGCTGTTTCTTTTTGTTTTTATTTTTATAGGATGTTTTCATGAGTGTAACAACTTCAACAAATTATGGTTACCCTATTCCTGGGGTAACCAGTAATGATAGACGGATTCAAGATATGCAAGCTGTTAAGGCTGCATTAGTAGCAATCGATGCAGATCTCGCTAATGATAAACTCTCAGCGCTACAAACTTCTTTATTAGGTTCAAACAACGGTATAGCTCAATTAGATTCTACTGGTAAAGTACCAGTTGCTCAACTACCTAGTTATATAGACGATATAGTTGAAGGGGCTACTTTAGCTGAATTCCCAGTCACTGGTGTTCATAATCACATTTATATAGCACTTGATACCAATAAGCCTTATCGTTGGTCTGGTACTACTTATGTATATATTACATCTGGTGCTGTAGATTCAGTGGCCGGTAAGACGGGTGTGGTATCCTTAGTAAAAGCTGATGTTGGATTAGCTAATGTAGATAATACATCAGACATTAATAAACCAGTAAGTACTGCTCAAACTGCAGCTATTGCTGTTGTTCAGGCTAGATTAGATGTTACAAATGCTTATAATACTGGTGATGAAACAGCCGCTACTATTAAAAACAAATTAGGCGTTACTACCTTAAGTGGATCTAATACGGGTGATCAAACACTAGCATCGTTAGGTATTCCTAATGTAGAGAATAAATCTTCAGCCACTATCCGTAGTGAATTAACTGGTGCTAATGTTACTACTGCTCTCGGATATTCACCAGTAAATCCATCTATATTAGGTACTGTTAATGGCATAGCTCAATTGGATGCAACAGGTAAAGTACCAGCTACTCAATTACCTAGTTATGTAGACGATGTAATTGAAGGTACTACATTAGCTGTCTTTCCAACAACAGGTGAGACTGGTAAGATTTATATCGCACTCGATACCAATAAAACTTACAGATGGTCTGGTAGTACTTATATTTACATTACCAGTGGTGCAGTTGATAGCGTTGCAGGTAAGACTGGCATTGTTAGTTTAGTAAAAGCCGATGTAGGTTTAGGTAGTGTAGATAATACGTCAGACGTAGCTAAACCAGTATCCTCTGCACAAGCAGCTGCTATTTCTGCAGCACAGACTGCTGCTGCCACTGATGCCACTACCAAGGCTAATGCAGCTCAAGCTGCTGCCACAACAGCTGGACAAACTGCAGCTTATGCAGCTCAAGCTGCCGCTGCTGCAGACGCTACAGTAAAAGCAAACGCAGCCCAAGCTGCTGCTACGCTAGCTAACACTTATACATTACCAACCGCTTCTAATACCGTCTTAGGTGGTGTTAAAGTTGATGGTACTTCTGTTCTTATTACCAATGGTGTTATTAGTGTATCCTCATCAACTGTTAATACATCTGGACTTGCACAAGTTGCTATCTCTGGATCATATTCAGATTTAGTAGGAAAGCCAACTATTCCAAGTGCTCTTAGTACATTAACCAATGATTCTGGTTATCAAACAGCTGCCCAAGTTAATACAGCAATTCAAACTGTAGTCGGATCAGCACCAGCTGCTTTGAATACTTTAGTAGAACTTGCAGCTGCTTTAGGTAATGATGCTAATTTTGCAAGTACTATTACAAATACGTTAGCTACAAAATCTCCAATATTACCTAATGCTACTCTTTTAGAAATGCAAACAGGAATAAGCTCACAGCCTCGCACTATGTCACCTGCTGACATAGCACATGCTATTGCCGCTCAAGCTCCTCTTACTGGTTTAATAAAAGTTTCAAAGTATGTTATTCCAGGTACAGTAGCAATTAAAACTGGAACAAAGCGTTGGTATCCTGAGAATAGTATTAGCATATCAAGTGTTTATTTTTATATGAGTTCTGCTGCACCTGTAGCTGGTCCTATAACTATAGATGTCAAAAAGAATGGAGTTTCTATTTTCGGTATAAATTATCCTACCTGTGTTCCAAATGTATTTACATCAAGTTCAGTCTCTGTTGCATGTGATATGTTACAATCTGATTATTTGACTGTAGATATAACTTCAGGAACAGATGGTACTGATTTAGTTGTAGGTATTAGTTACAGCTAATAGTTTTTTATAATTTTGGAGTAATTCATGTCAGAACAATTTTCTAGCTACGACGTAGCGCGTTTAAACTTTAATGCATCTGGTACAACAATTACTGATGCATTGGGTCATGCTTTCACATGCGCGGGTGGCGCAACTCAGAATAGTACTTTTGTAAAGTATGGTACAAACGCATTAACTTGTAGTGGTATTAATAACAAAGTGTCATCACCCAATCATGCTGATTGGAATATGGGCAGTGGTAATTTTGGTATTGATTTTTTTATTGCATTTAATAACCTTACATTAAATCAAAATTTATTTGATATTGGTGATAGTAATAATGCTGCTATAAATATCAGTTCATGTTTTTTACCAGGTGGCAAAGGTGGTATTAAAGTAGTTGTTCAATTGCAAAATGGAAATAAGATATCTCTTATTTCAATGCCTTCAATATTGAATGCATTAGCTACTACACGTTATGATCATGTTGCTTTAGTTAGAAATAATAATGTTATTTCTCTGTACATAAATGGAACTATACAGGATTCAAAAGCTATTACTGGTTCATTAATTTGGACTACTAATATGATTTTAAGTATAGGCGATAGTACTATATCTAGAATAGGAAGTAATGGTAACGTTGGTTCAAGTGACTTCTACATGGATATGCTGCGTATCACTAAGGGTGTTGCACGTTGGACTAAATCATTTATACCTACTTTAAATTTAAACTTTGATTCTGTTAGTAATAATATTTTTTCTAATAGACTTGGACCAAACACCAGTACTATATCTATCAGTGGTGAAACAAATTCAGATAGTATAATTGCTGCAATTATTGTTGAAGTAGAAAGTAATGGCAATTGGTCATTAGTAGATCAAGTTTATGGTGGACAAGTAATGCTTGTCTTTAAATGCTTGAATGCTGATAATCAAACTTATAAATACGCAATTTTTGTTATTGATAGAATTCGTCGGTCAATGTGTCTTACGTCATGTGAAGCATATTCGATTAATACAAAACGTGTTATTAATGAATGTTATAATCGTGGACGCACAGCTGGTGTAGTGGGTTGGTCTACTGAGACATGTGACATTACTTTATTTTGCGGTCCAGGTTGGTTAGGTGTTAGTTCTACTTGTCAAGGACAAATGGGTAACTGGTCTATGGT
>OCZT010003217.1_pt1 | contig 16774 bp, 16 predicted proteins | sample 1539031 | NCBI WGS metagenome assembly OCZT01 (sample SAMEA3539308, study PRJEB22396) | soil metagenome | biome: tundra; feature: field; material: soil | place: USA | collected 2010-05 | depth 0.15 m | reverse complement strand
CGTGAGCGTGAGGCTGCGATCGACTATTGGAACAATCGAGTTATGGCTCGCAGGGATTTTTGGGATGCACGTACACGTGAGGCGTTTGATCGAAATCTGCAGGTGATCAACGATTCCGTCAACGAGTACACGGTCATTCTGCAGCGTGACCCGGAGGACGAACTCTCGGGCGAGATGCTGGATTCGGTACTTACCGAAAAGATGAATTTATTGCGCGATTTCTCGGACCTCTAGTTTTTTAATGATCTGTAGATCAAAAACTCGTATCGGGCTGATAAGGCCCATAGCGAAAACTACGATCCTCCTAAGCGTAGTTTTTTTCTTTGTCTTCTTTTGCGGCGAGGCATCGGCGCAGAGGAAGTTTTCGCGCAATTACCCGGCGGGCCAAAACATTCGGCTTGAGCTGACAAATCGTACCGGTACTGTAACGGTGATCGGTTGGGACCGCTCCTTGATAAATATTTCCGCCGATATCGAAGAGCCCGCGGCCGTTATTTCTCCGCAAAACCTTTCGGGCGTGATAGTGATAAATCTGCTTCGCGACAATCCCGAGCGGGAGATCGGCAACGTAAATTTCACCATCCGGCTTCCATATAATTCCGCCATTGATATCGAAACGCGACTCGGTAATTTGAACGTTTCCAATATCCGCAGCGCGCTTGTAAGGGCGCATATATCAAGCGAGGGCGACATTACGTTGACCAACATTATTTCAAACGCGGTGCTGGCGGAAAATGGATTAGGCGATATCTTTTTCGACGGTGAGATCCAGGAAGGCGGCAGCTATCGGTTCTCGTCGATGCGCGGCAACATTAACATCAGGATCCCCTTTAACTCCCCTTTTAAGTTTGTTGCGACCGCCCCGTCAACGCGAAATATCACGGTCGGCTTTTGTGCGAATCCGAATATGGGGTCCGTCGGTGACGGACGTCGCATTATTGGCCGCTGCGGCGACGGGACCGCGACGATGAATGTTATAAATCAACGCGGCAATATCAAGTTTCTTCCCCGTTAGAGGTCATTGTTTGACCCTCTTTGGCTCGCCGTCGTAAGATACTCACGGCCACTACCCACTCTTTAGATAACCAAAATGCGAAAAGCGATCCTTGTTCTTATTGTGTTGGGCCTCCTGGGGCTGCTGGCGCCGGTCTACTCGCAGCCGCCAATGCTCAAACGGACCACGACGAAGACCGATCATTTTGATTTCGGAGCGGGAGGCACGATCGCTATCATCGGATCTCCGACTGGCTCTATTCGTGTCGAAGGGTGGAACAAGAATGAGGTTGGCATTTCGGCCGAGATCGAAATGCAGGCAACGAGCGAAGCCGATCTGGCACGGCTCGCCGATGTTACGGGTTTCGTGACGGATGAATCCGTTGGACGCACGGCGATCATCAGCGTCGGCGCACACGACAAGCAGGCGCTAAAGAAATCGGGAAAAAAGGTGCCTAAGGAGTTGATCGGGTTACCGTTCCGCATCGATTATGTGATAAACGTGCCGCGGTACTGCGACCTGGAGATCAACGGTGGTCATGGCGACCTTACCGTAAAAGGTGTTGAGGGGTCAATGAACATCAGTTTTCTTGAAACCAATGCAAAACTTGAGATAATTACCGGCAGCACGACGGCGACGATCGGGAGCGGAAAGGTAGATGTAGATCTTGGTGTGCGAGGTTGGCGCAGCCGGGCAGCAACGATCCAGCTTGCCACCGGCGACCTGACGGTGCGTCTGCCCGTGAACACAAATGCGGAGATCGATGCCGCCATCTTGAAAAACGGAAAGATCGAAAATACGCTTGTCGGACTAAAACCGCGGGACCGAAAGGTGGATTTTACCGATAAGTCGATCATCGCCAAAGCAGGCGTCGGCGGCACGCCGCTTAAATTCACGGTCGGTGACGGTACTCTTCGGTTGGAGCCGCTTACTAGCCCTTAACGTTTATGACGATCAAATCAGATATCTGGCTGCGGAGGATGGCCGAAGAAAAGGGAATGATCTCGCCATTTCTCGCTGATCTGGTTCGCGAGGTCAACGGGAACCGGATAATCTCAGCCGGGTGTTCGAGTTATGGCTACGATATGCGATTGGCGGATGACGGTTTTCGCATTTTCTCGTCTGTCCATGCCAAAGAGATCGATCCGAAACGATTTGACGAGCAACATTCGCTGATCGAGCCTGAAGTGCAGACGGCGGATGATGGTGCCAAATTCTATCTCTTGCCGCCGCATCATTACGGTCTTGGCGTTACCGTCGAGACTTTCAAGATGCCGCGAAACATTACGGGGGTCGCCCTCGGCAAATCAACTTATGCTCGTGCCGGGCTGCTCGTGAACACGACGCCGCTCGAAGCCGGCTGGACCGGGCGTCTTGTCGTTGAGATCGCCAATCTCGCCAATCTTCCGCTTCGGGTGTATGTCAACGAAGGTATCGGTCAGATCCTCTTTTTCGAATCCGATGAAGACTGCAGCGTGTCTTACGACGATCGCGGCGGCAAATACCAGGGACAGACCGGGTTGACCTTTGCAAAGGTCTAGGTTCGGAGTCCCGCCTTTGTTCGGAGTCCCGCCTTTAGGCGGCAAGAATATTTACCCACGAAAGACACGAAAAGCACGAAAATGATAGCAGGCCTATTGCCACGATCGTTTCTTGAGTGCGGGATGATCAATTCTTCATTCTCCATTTTCAATTCTCCATTCTCCATTTTCCGATTGCGACCGATCTGTGCGGTTCTTATACTTACAGCCTTCTGGCAAACGATCGTCTGCGGTCAGATCAAAAGTGACGACAGCCGGCTAAAGCCGGGACTCCAAACGCCGGGACTTCAAACGCGACCCCGCTCAAAAGATATCGGTCTTAAGATCGGCATTCTGCCGACAGGTGCCCTGGATACGATCACCGACGTTGTCGGAGTAACCGTCGGGCACACCACGATAGTGCGCGGTGACAGCATTCGGACAGGCGTGACTGCCGTCTTGCCGCACAACGGAAATCTTTTCCAGGAAAAGGTACCCGCCGCGATCGTCGTCGGAAACGGCTTTGGTAAGCTTATTGGGTCGACGCAAGTCAACGAGCTGGGCGAGATCGAGACGCCGATCGTGCTGACATCGACTCTTAGCGTTCCTAAGACAGCCGACTATTTAATGGACTACATGTTAGGCCTTCCGGGCAACGAGAACGTTCAATCAATAAATCCCGTCGTTGCGGAAACAAATGATGGTTTTCTAAACGACATTCGCGGGCGTCACATTAGCCGCGACGATGTTTTTGCGGCCATAAAGAATGCAAAGAGCGGCTCCGTCGAAGAAGGTTCGGTTGGAGCGGGGACAGGAACGGTAGCATTCGGCTTTAAAGGTGGTATCGGAACCGCATCGCGAAAGCTGCCGGTAGGTCTTGGCGGGTACACGGTCGGTGTTTTGGTACAGACGAATTTCGGCGGCATTCTATCTATTGACGGAGCTCCCGTGGGTGTAGAGCTCGGAAAATATTACCTCAAAGAAGCGTTGGGCCAACGCAATGCCGCGGTTTCGGACGCAACTGCTGATGGTTCCGTCATTATTGTGATCGCAACGGATGCTCCTGTTGACGCGCGTCAGTTGAAACGAATGGCCGAGCGCTCATTCGCCGGTCTTGCGCGAACCGGATCGTCGATGTCAAACGGCAGCGGCGATTACTCCATTGCTTTTTCGACGCAAAATAGGATAAATGCCGTGGACAAGCTCCGCGACGTAACCGTGATCGGCAACGACGCGATGTCGCCGATCTTTCAGGCAGTCATCGAAGCTACCGAGGAAGCGATCTATAACTCTTTATTGAAGGCCACGACCGTGACCGGGCGCGACAAGCACACGGTCGAGGCTTTACCGATCAATGCAACTGTCACGATCCTGCGTAAGTACGGCAAGATCAAATAGGATCTCACGCAAAGGAGCAAAGACCGCAAAGGAACGATAGATAAGGTTCTTTTCTAACGATGAAATGGTCTATGAATTGCCTCCGGCTTGAGCCGGAGGTTAGGAGATCAAGAGAATAACTGGGCTTTAGTCCAACATAACGCAACAGTGAATTTGGTTTGGAACAGGTATTTCTGTTCACCAGTCAATTGGGCTAAAGCCCGACCATATATTCATCCCCAACCCTCCACCTGAAGGTGGAGGCAATTCATAAGAGAGCACGTAAGAGAGCTCATAAGAGAGCACAAAAGGATCGTAAGAGCGAAGCTGTTAATAATGGGCATCTCATCTTGGCGTGCTTTGTGAGCTTTGCGTGAAACCTCCTTATCGGGCGTCGCCCTTCGGGAACATCACTTTCTCGGGCTCTGCATTGAGCCGCTCAAGCATCTTCTTTATTAGACGGGTTTTAGTTGCGCCGGCACGTCTCGGCTCAACTAGATAGCGAACGATCGCTTCGATCCATGTATTCTCGCCCACGCGAAAGACCACCACCGGGTGTTCCTTTACCTCTAATTCGTTCACGGGCGTCTGGCTGAGCAGCTCTCGGTATACGCGAACTCGTTCCATCATGATCTCGCCAACATCTTCCTCGGCTGTTTCGCGCATAACGCGCGAGACAAATTCCAGATCACTCTGGTACGCGATTTGAAACTTGATATCGTCCCATATGTATGGAAACAACGACCACGAGTAGTTGAAAACCGTCGTATTGAGTACCTTCGAATTTGGGAACTTGATGAGCCGCCCGCTCGGATGGTTCTTTGTGGAGAGATGCTCGCCTCCGAACTCCCACAGGGTTGTGTCCAGATAACCAACGCCTATGACATCGCCGCTGGCCTCGCCTATCTTTACACGGTCGCCGATCTTGTATGGACGCCTTACGAGTATGTAGATCCACCCGATAAAGCTCGTGATGGGCGTCTGCAGAGCAAAACCCAATATAAGCGAGATCAAACTGAATGATACGACCGCCGTATACCAGTTCCTGAAGAGGATCGAAAGTACGATAAAGAAGATACTTAGGCCGCCGAGGAGATTTGCTACCCGTTTAAGATTGTACCGGGCCACCCCATCACTCAACGGTTTTATCAGGTAGATCTTTATTACATCCAGAACGATCAACACAAAGACGATCAGGATGCCTCCGAGAGCCGGCGATTCCAGCTGTGTAGCAAACGAGATAGCGTTGTCAAAAAACTGCAGACGGAGCAAATAATAGGTTATGCCAAAAGCAGCGAGTAGGATAGCGTATGTTCCCAATCGAAGTTTCTCTTTCGGCGGCACGGGCGGCTTCTTGGCGACCTCCTTGCCGATCGTCTCCTCAAGCGCCCGGCGCACGTCCTTGTCCTGCTTTAGTTGTTCGACCTTCGCTTTATCGTCCTTCATCTAATTTGGGCTGGTACCTCTCTTTATACATAATTCCGGTCACTAGTGTCCCAACGTTAGTCGAATAGAGTCAACTGTTTACAAGGATCGTGGTTTAGGTTTATGTAGTTCATGGCTTCAAAAGCCTGTAAAAGCGGGCTTTTCTCGAAAACCGTCACGCTTATAATTTGTAGAATTGTGTAGAGACTCGAATCGAGATTGAGCAAAGAAACTGATCCAAACATGAAAAACTCTGGATTTTGTGATTGTCGTCGTAGCGTTCCACGCAGCGGCGAAACTCGTATAAAGGAAGAAATTCCATCAATTGAGAGAAAATCGTTTTGCCGGAATTCATCAACAGCCTCCTTCCACAATATTGTGAAAGGTTCGCTTTTGATGACATCCAAATTCAAATCGATAGATCTCTCAACGGAATCTAACATTTTATTTCTCAATACTTTCCGGCTATCCCAAGAACCAACGTTGGGACACTAGTGAATTTCGGTAATTTCTAACAGTTAGCTGGATTACAAAAGTGCTTCGTGTTGCCAGGGCCACTTTCGCGATATCATTTGTGGTAAAGGCGGGTTCCCAAATGGACACGATCGAAAACTATATCGGCGGAACGCTTGTAAAGCCGGCATCCGAGAACTATCTGGATAACGTAAACCCGGCAACCAGTGAGGTTTATTCGCAGGCGCCCGATTCCGATGACCGCGATGTGCATCTGGCGGTCGAGGCGGCAAAGGCTGCTTTTCCTGTATGGTCGACAATGCCGGCCGAGGAGCGTCACGATTCGATGATGCGCCTCGTTGGGCTCATCGAGCGCGACCTCGAATCGCTTGCCGAGGCAGAAAGCATCGATAACGGCAAACCTGTCTCGCTTGCCCGCACTGTCGACATTCCGCGCTCCGTCTCGAATATCAAGTTCTATGCGACCGCCGCGATGCATATTGCGAACGAATCGCACGACACGTTACTCGCCGGCGGTGCTCGGGCTATAAACTACACGCTTCGTCAACCGCTCGGTGTTGTCGGATGCATCAGCCCATGGAACCTGCCGCTTTATCTGTTTACCTGGAAGATAGCTCCGGCTCTCGCCTCAGGCTGTACCGTCGTCGCCAAACCGTCCGAGATAACGCCGATGACGGCCTTTTTGTTCTCGAGATTATGTATCGAGGCCGGATTGCCGGCGGGTGTATTGAATATCGTTCACGGCAGCGGCCCTAAAGTAGGCGCGGCGATCGTGGCGCACAAAGACGTCAAAGCGGTCTCGTTTACCGGCGGTACAAATACCGGTGAAGAGATCGCCCGGACCGCGGCGCCGATGTTCAAGAAGCTATCGCTCGAGCTTGGCGGTAAGAATCCGAACATCATCTTCGCCGACTGTAACTATGAAGAAATGTTGGCGACCACCGTCCAATCGTCATTCTCGAACCAGGGAGAGATCTGCCTCTGCGGATCGCGGATCTTTGTCGAGCGGCCGATATATGAGCGGTTCAAGGGCGATTTTATCGAGCGTGTCTCAGAGCTTAAAGTCGGCGATCCACTAGATGTTGATACGGACGTCGGCGCGATCGTTTCGCGCGCACATTTCGACAAGATAATGTCCTATATCGATCTTGCCCAACGCGAAGGAGGAACGATCCTGACCGGTGGAAAACAAGCCGTGCTGGAAGGCCGCTGTGCGGAAGGCTGGTTCATTGAGCCTACTGTGATCGATGGTCTGTCTTTCGATTGCCGAACTAACCAGGAAGAGATATTCGGTCCCGTGGTGACATTAATGCCTTTTGACGCCGAGGACGAGGTCATGGCCTATGCAAACTCGGTCCGTTATGGATTATCCGCCACGGTTTGGACCGAAAATCTTTCCCGTGCACATCGCATTGCCGCGAAGTTGGAATCAGGCATCATCTGGATCAACTGCTGGATGCTTCGCGATCTGCGAACGCCGTTTGGCGGTGCAAAAGATAGCGGCATTGGCCGCGAAGGAGGTTTCGAAGCGCTCAGGTTCTTTACGGAAGAGAAGAATGTTTGTGTGAAATTTTAAGTCAGAACTAATCTCGTTTCGCCGGACGTGAGTTAACAAGCCTCCTTGGTCGCCAACGGCGACATACACTAAAGCCTAGGGTGCAGGCGAAGCCGGAACCCTAGGTGAACGCCCAATCCACAACCCGTCGCTGAAGGCGACGAACAAATATGCCACAATCCCTCGTCAAGATCCTTGTTCACATAGTCTTCTCAACAAAAGATCGTATCAACCTGATAACGACCGATATCGAGGATGATCTTTACAGCTATATACATGGAATAGTGGAAAAGAACGGGGCTCGTTTAATAACTGCGAACGGCACGATGAATCATTCCCACTTTCTAGTTTCGCTTGGCCGCAATGACGTTTCGGAATTGATCGGCGACATGAAACGCGATAGTTCGCTTTGGATAAAGAAACACGGGATCCGAAAGTTTTACTGGCAGCGCGGTTATGGTGCATTTTCGATCGGCCAATCACAGGTGCCGGCTGTTACACGATATATCCGCAATCAAAAAATGCATCATAAGACCCAAAGCTACGAGGATGAGTTTCGTGCGTTGTGCCGAAAGTATCAAGTGGAATTTGACGAGCGTTATTGTTGGGATTGAGTTTTGTACGTCGCTTTCAGCGACGGAATTTTATGTTTGCGCATACCTAGGGTTTCATTCGCTTCGCTCATTGCACCCTAGGCTTTAGTGTTCGTCGCCGTTGGCGACAAGAAGTTAGAATAACTAACTAAACGGTTTGCAATCACAATGACCGCAACGAACAATTATAGTCATATGAAATCACTAATAACCTTTTGCGCTGTTCTCGCATTTCTATTACCGGTTTCGGCTCAACTCAAACCTCCCACTGAACCGGTGCTGTCTCGATTTTTGCGGTACGTGAAGATCGACACCCAATCGGCCGAGGACCAATCGACGGTCCCAAGCACGAAAAAGCAGCTCGACTTGGCAAGGATGCTTGAAAAGGAGCTGAGGTCCATACCGGGTGTGAAAGACGTCCGCATGAGCGAATACGGCATCGTTTACGCTATGCTTCCCGGCAATATGCCGAGCGGCTCGAATGTGCCCACAATAGGGCTTATGGCCCACATGGACACTTCGCCGGCGGTTTCCGGTGCAAACGTCAATCCGATCATTCAAAAGAACTACCAGGGCGGCGACATAGTGCTTCCGAACGACAAGACACAGGTTATCTCAGCCGCGAAAAATCCGGACCTTAAGAACTTGATCGGGGATGACATCATTACGGCGGACGGGACGACCCTGCTTGGCTCGGATGATAAATCGGGCTGCGCGGAGATCATGACCATGCTCGATACACTCGTTCATAATCCGCAGATAAAGCACGGTTCGATCGCCATCGCCTTTACCCCGGACGAAGAGGTCGGCGGGGGCATCGAAAAATTCGACATTGAGGGCTGGGGAGCCAAGTTTGCGTACACCGTTGACGGCGAGCAGCTTGGCGATATTTCAAATGAGACGTGGTCGGCACGCACGGCGACCGTTACGTTTCATGGTGTATCGACACATCCCGGGACTGCAAAAGGCATTTTGGTCAACTCGATGTATGCGGCCGGCGATTTTCTGGCGCAGTTTCCAAAGGTGCCGATCAGACCTGAAACGACCGAGGGCCGGGTGGGCTTTGTACACCCGTATGTCGGTTCACTCGATATCGAAACGTCGACGGTTAAGATCCTGCTTCGCGATTTTGATCTAAGCGGGATCGCAGCCGAAGAGGTATTGATCAAGAAGATGGTCGCTGTCACACAAGCGCGGTTTCCCCAGGTGAAGATCGATTACGACAGCAAACTCGGCTACCTGAATATGAAAGAGGTGCTTAAAGCTTACCCGCAGCTTACCGATTATGCCATCGAGGCGTCGCGGCGTGCGGGTGTCAAGGCTGAGATCACGCCTATTCGCGGCGGTACCGACGGATCAAACCTGACGGCACGTGGGCTTCCGACCCCGAACCTCTTCACGGGCGGTCACAACTTTCACGGAAAGCTTGAATGGAACTCGGTTCGAGGACTAGAAAAGACGACCGAAACGCTGCTTGATCTGGTTCAGGTCTGGGCTGAGAAGGGAAAGTAAACAAAGCACCCGATTTCGCACTTTGGCCGGTACATTTGAGAAGCCAATCTCCTCGATTCCAGATTTTTCCACGTGTTTTCGCGTTCGAAACACGTGTTCCTGAGAATATTTCACGTGATTTTGTCATTTAAACTCGTGATAAAGTGACTTTATTACGAGTTTCCGGGGTTATAACACGTGTTTTCGGAACCGTTCTACGTGTTTCTGCTACTGGATTACGTGATATCGCGACTTTTTCACGTGTTTCTGGCGTTGAAACACGTAATATTTGCAAGCAATCATGCACTTCCTGCGATAAGTTGACGGATCCAACCCGGAAAACTCACTTCTCAGTGTATAGGTCCGGAAACTTCTGTTTCAGCGCCGCCAGCTTTGGCAGATCATTATAAACGATATAAGGGTCTGTCGGATGATTTGCTAAATAATTCTGATGATATCCCTCGGCTTCGTAAAACTCTTTTAGCGCCACGACCTGTGTGACCACCGGTTTCGAGAATATCTTTGCCTTATTGATATTATCGATAAACGCCTGAGCCAGGTTCTTTTGGTCGTCGTTCGTGTAAAAGATCGCCGAACGGTATTGCGGTCCCACATCCGGACCTTGTCGGTTGAGCTCGGTCGGATCGTGTACGACCGAGAAAAAGATCGTCAGCAATTGGATATAGGTAAGTTTTGTCGGGTCGTACGTAACCCTTACCGATTCGGCATGGCCGGTATCGCCCTCGCTAACACGCTCGTATTCGGCCGTTTTCTTTTCGCCGCCGGCATACCCCGACTTGACGTCGACCACTCCCTTCACGTGTTTGAACACTGCGTCGACTCCCCAGAAGCAGCCGCCGGCAAATACCGCCGTCTGATTGTCTTTTGTCGAGACGTTCTCATTGTCATTTAATGGCGCCGGTGCTAATTGACGCAGATCGGCTTCATTTGCCGAGCTCTCGGCGACACTGCACCCGACGGCTAGCGCAAAAGCGAAAAATAACAAGATCTTTAACTTCTTTGACATGATAGGCCCCCTCAGCCGGTGTTATTTATTTATACAATAATATCATTCGACATTGTTAGATGCTCGGATTCACAATGGCGATGAGTCTGTCATAATTAAGGGATCGTTATGAACGAGATCAACGATTCGGAAAGAGCCCCCGAGCCCGTCGGTTTGTACCCGCACGCACGCCGCGTAGGGAATTTACTCTTTCTTTCCGGTGTCGGACCGCGAAGACGCGGCTCGAGAGAGATTCCCGGCGTTGAGATGAATGAAGCGGGCGAGATCGTTTCGTATGATATCGATGAGCAGTGCCGGTCAGTGTTTGAAAATGTTCGTTTTATACTCGAAGATGCCGGATCGTCCTGGCAAAATATCGTTGATGTGACAGTTTTTTTGACAAACATGAAGGACGATTTCGACAACTATAACGAGATCTACGCCGAGTACTTTGCCGATAACCGGCCCTGCCGGACAACCGTCGAGGTCGGTGCTCTGCCAACGCCGATAGCTATTGAATTAAAAGTAATTGCCAAAATAGACTAAAGAGGGAGAAAGGATGATACCAACACAAGGATATGCGGTAACCGGACCCAAGGCGGCATTCGAGCCGTTCAATTTTGAAAGACGGGAACTCGGATCGCGCGACATTTTGATAGACATACTTTTTTGTGGCATTTGCCATTCGGATATTCACCAGGCGAGAGGTGAATGGGGAAATTCGATCTATCCGATGGTGCCGGGGCATGAGATAGTCGGCCGTGTGGTGAGGAAAGGCAGCGATGTCAGCAAGTTTAACGAAGGCGACATCGCGGGGATCGGTTGCTTTGTCGATTCATGCCGCAAGTGCGAGAACTGCAAGCGCGGTCTCGAACAATGCTGCAAGGTGCACTGCACGATGACGTATAACGGCACCGAGATGGACCTCGTAACGCCGACATTCGGGGGTTATTCAAAGAACTACGTTGTCGACGAAGCGTATGCATTAAAGGTCCAGCCGGATCAGCCGCTCGCAGGCGTTGCACCGCTGCTTTGTGCTGGTATAACCACATATTCACCCTTAAGAAAATTCAAAGTTGGTGAAGGACAAAAGGTGGGCGTTGTGGGTCTCGGCGGCCTTGGACACATGGCGGTCAAGCTTGCCGCGTCGATGGGAGCAAACGTTACTGTATTTAGCACGTCGCCATCCAAAGAGGCCGACGCCCGCGCCCTTGGGGCCCACAATTTTGTCGTCACGAGCAATCCCGATAACATGACCCCGCTCGCCGGGACTTACAACTTTATCCTCGACACCGTGTCGGCAAATCACGATCTCAATATGTATTTGAACCTGCTCGCCTACGACGGCGTGATGGTGATCGTGGGTATCCCGACCAAACCGCATGAGATCCAGGCCTTTTCGGTGATCGGCAACAACCGCGTCCTCGCCGGCTCCGGTATTGGCGGTATCCCGGAAACGCAGGAAATGCTCGATTATTGTGCGAAGCATAATATTACGTCCGATGTCGAGGTGATCTCGATAGATCGAATTGCAGAGGCGTACGAGCGGACCATTAAGTCAGATGTCAGGTATCGATTTGTTATCGACCTAAGTTCAATGCCGGTATGAGATACGTCGCGTTTCTTCGAGGAATAAACGTCGGCGGTAATAACATGGTTGGCACGGAGCGGCTGCGCGGCGTCTTTAGTTCCCTCGGGTTCGAAGACGTCAAAAGTTACATCAACAGCGGGAATATTGTGTTTGATTCACGAAGGCAGGCCGATGACAAGCTTTCGTCGCGTATTCACGACGCGGTCAAGAATGAGTTGGAGATCGATGTGTCGATAGTTGTGCGGACGATGGATGAGATCGAGGATGTTATCGGCAACAACCCATTGGATGGCGAGTTTGATGATGACAAAAAGATGAACGTCTTTTTTCTGATTGAAGAACTGCCGAAAGAAAAGGAACGGCTTCTTATGGAAAACAGCAGCGAGGGCGAGCAATTCGCTGTCCGGGGCCGCGAGATCTTCTGTCATCTGAAAAATGGATTCGCGAATAGTTTGATCGCAAAAGGGTTTATAGAGAAAAAGCTCAAGGTCATGGCGACGGCACGAAATTGGCGGACAGTTAAAAAGATCGCCGAAATGTAAGGCCGTCTGTTCATTGAAAGTGTGTATGTCTGATGTGTATAGTTCAACTATGAAAAAAGGCACATATAAACGAATTAATATAACTTTACCCGAGTCTACGGTTGCGATGCTTGATACTGTGGCCGATAAAGGATCGCGTAGCGCGTTTATCGATCAGGCCATTAGAATGCAGCTAAAAAGTGTAAAGCAGGAGAGCTTGCGCGAAAGACTAAAGGCGGGTGCGATCGCGCGAGGAGCGAGGGACCTTTCCATATCGGAGGAGTGGTTTGATGTCGAGGAAGAATTATGGCGAAAATAACTTCCCCTCGCCGGGGCGAAGTCTATTTCGTCAATTTTGATCCGACTGTCGGTGCTGAGATCAGGAAAATACGTCCGGCTCTTATAATTCAGAATGACGTATCCAATAGGCACAGTCCGATAACTATTGTGGCGGCGATAACGTTGAAATTTGATGACATGCTTTATCCGACGGAGGTATTGATCCGAGCCGGCGAGGCTGGCTTGAAACAGGATTCGGTCATTTTGTTGAATCAAGTCCGATCGATCGACCGTAAGAGATTGGCCAAGAGAACCGGTAGCGTGAAGGAATCTACGCTTAAACGAGTAGATGCGGCGATAAAGCTAAGCCTGGGATTGATAGAGATTTGAATGGGTAAGCTGATGCCGATAAGACGACCATTCAATTTCAAACAATGGATCGATGAGCATCGCCATTTGCTCAAGCCGCCGGTCGGAAACCAGTGTGTTTATGATGCCGAGGACTTTATTGTCATGGTCGTCGGCGGCCCGAACTCTCGGAAGGACTATCACTGGGACGAAGGCGAGGAGTTTTTTTACCAGCTCGAAGGCGACATTACGGTTAAGATCCAGGAGGACAGCATTGCCGTGGATGTGCCTATCCGCGAGGGCGAGATGTTCCTGCTTCCGCCGCGGATTCCGCATAACCCTGTCCGCGGGCCAAACACGATCGGCATGGTCATCGAGCGAAAACGTCACAAAGGCGAACTCGACGGTCTTCTCTGGTTCTGCGAGAACTGCAATGCAAAGCTTTATGAGGAATATTTCGAGCTCGATGACATTACAACGCAATTCCAGGGCGTGTTCGCCCGCTTTTATGGCAGCGAAGATCTTCGTACGTGTAAAAACTGCGGTACTGTGATGGAACCTCCGCCAGTAATAAGCTGATCATCTTGTTTGAGAACAGCTTGGTGGCACTTGATTCGAAGTTTGGCGAAAGCTGAATGTAAATATTTGTAAACTCGCATCGCGCTCCCCGCCTACCTGTTGCTAAATCCACGGAATTGTCCTAAATTTGTTCTCGATCAAGCTAAAAATCAAGGGTTTCTGTATTCCGGCATAATTAAACTACGACTTAGGTGAGGTTCAGATCATGAGATTTCCGAGCGCTCGAATGGGCACATTCGGCTATTTGTTACTAGTTTTGTCTCTCGTTTTGCCTGTCGCTGCACAGGAAAAGCCCAAGGACACCAAATCCAAAGAAAAGCCCAAGACCACAACACCAGCCGCGGCACCGACTCCCGCGCCGGCCGCAACAGCGACTTCTTTTCAGTCGGCCCTTGCAGGTCTACGCTTTCGTGAGATCGGCCCGGCAACAATGGGCGGCCGCATTGACGATATTGAGGTTGTTCCGGGAGACCCGCGTACTATCTATGTCGCGACAGCCGCCGCGGGCATACTGAAATCGACAAATGGCGGCACGTCATGGACGGTTATCTTTGATAAGGAGGCCGTCTCAAGCGTCGGTGATATCGCGATCTCGCCGTCAAACCCGTCGATCATCTGGGCGGGCAGCGGCGAAGCAAATAACCGGCAGAGCTCGTCATGGGGTAACGGCATTTACAAATCTCTGGATGCCGGCAAGACCTGGAAGAACATGGGACTCGGCGGTACGATGCACATTGCCCGCATCGTAGTTCATCCAACCAACCCTGACATCGTTTACGTGGCTTCGACCGGCAACCTATGGGCCCCAAGCCCCGAGCGAGGCGTATATCGCACTATGGACGGCGGTAAGACGTGGCAGCACGTGTTGAAGGTAAATGACGACACGGGGGCCTCTGACATCGCGATCGACCACGAAAGCCCAAACATTCTCTATGCAGCGACCTACCAGCGTCGACGTACCGTTTGGGGTTTTAACGGCAGCGGCGAGGGCAGCGCTCTTTATAAATCAAATGATGGCGGCGAGACCTGGAACAAGATCGTCAAGGGAATGCCTTACGATACGGAAAATGCTCCGACACCGCGGCCGGACAATCTCCTGGAAACCGGTCGCAACGCGATCGCCATCTATCCCAAAGACACCGACATCGTCTATGCGTTGATCGAACATGCCAATGGCGGCGTCTATCGTTCAAACGATAAGGGTGAGACGTGGACACGCACGGCGGATATCGCCAGCAACCCGCGTCCGATGTATTTTAGTCAGATACGCGTTGACCCAAATAACGATCAGCGGATCTGGGTCGGCGGTGTCACAATGCAGTATTCCGAAGACGGCGGCAAAACGTTTACGACAAACTTTGCACGTGCACCGCACGCCGACACACATGCCATCTGGATCGATCCCAATGATTCGAACCACTTAATGACCGGTAACGACGGTGGCATCAATATTACCTACGATCGTGGCCGCACATGGGATTACGCCAATACGGTTCCGATCGGACAGTTTTACGAAATAGGTGTCGACAATGGGATGCCGTACAAGATCTGCGGCGGTCTGCAGGACAACAACGCCTGGTGCGGGCCAAGCATGTCATTCAATCCGCGCGGCATCACCAATGACGAGTGGTACACGATCGGCGGCGGCGATGGGTTTTATGCAAAACCGGACCCGAATGATACGAGTATCGTTTATACCGAATCGCAGGACGGTAACGTGATCCGCCGTAACACAGTGACGGGTGAGAGCAAGAGCATTCGTCCGCGTGAAGATGACGGCGAAAAGTTTTATCGCTTTCAATGGAATTCGCCGATAACTGTCTCGGCTTTCGATTCGAACACCATCTATTACGGCGGTAATTTCCTTTTCAAATCGACGAATCGCGGCGACAGTTGGACCAAGGTCGGCGGCGTCGATCTAACCACGGGCGTTGATCGAAATTCGTTGGCGATCATGGGACGCGTCCCGGACAAAAACACGCGCTCACGCCATGACGGGGTTGAGGCGTTTCCCGCTATAACCACTATCTCGGAGTCGCCGGTAAACAAGAGCGTTCTCTGGGTCGGCACCGATGATGGCAATCTTCAGGTGACACGCGATTCGCAAACCTGGAAGAATGTCGCCAGCAAGGTACCGGGTCTTCCAAAGGGTACATACGTAAGCCGTGTAACAGCTTCGCGCGAGGGCGAGGGATCAGCTTACGCGACTTTCGACGGGCACAGGATGGGCGATTTCAAGGTCTATGTTTACATGACCAATGATTTCGGTGAGACGTGGAAATCGATCGCCTCAGATCTGCCCCAGAATACCGGTATCGTACATGTGATCCGTGAACATCCGCGTAATCCGAATCTTTTGTTTGTCGGCACAGAATTCGGACTTTTCGCGTCCTACGATCGCGGCGGGCACTGGTACCAGATAAGACAAAATCTTCCGACCGTGCCGGTGGCCGACATTCTGATCCATCCGCGTGATAACGATCTGATACTAGCGACACATGGCCGCTCTATCTGGGTAATGGACGACATCACACCACTGATGGAGTTGAACCAAGGCGTTCTCGACAGCAAGATCTTTCTGTTCGATCCGCGGCAGGCGGTTACCTGGCGGACTTGGAACAACCGGGCGCTGACGTCAGACAAAGCATTTTATGGACAGAATCCGCCTAACGGTGCGCCTATCAATTTTTATCTCAAACAACCCCTCGCCGAGAGAGAAACTGTTGCGATCACGATCCAGGATTCCAGCGGCGCGACGGTTCGGACGATAAACTGCACGCGTCCGAATCCGAGACCGGCGCAGGCTCCGGAAGGCGCTCCTACCGGCCGTGGCGGCGGCGGCGGCGGCGGAGGCGGCGGTGGAGGCGGAGGCGGCCAGTTTGGCTTCGGCGGCGGCGGTGGCGGACAGTGTACCGCAACCGCCGGTATCAACCGCTTCGTTTGGGACCTTCGATCGCGACCCCCGGCAACTCCTGGAGCTGAGGCTCCGGCTGCCGGCGGTGAAGGCGAACCGGGCGGACC
>OCZT010003216.1_pt1 | contig 16775 bp, 13 predicted proteins | sample 1539031 | NCBI WGS metagenome assembly OCZT01 (sample SAMEA3539308, study PRJEB22396) | soil metagenome | biome: tundra; feature: field; material: soil | place: USA | collected 2010-05 | depth 0.15 m | reverse complement strand
GGAATAAGTATTTAGATGCATAAGGCTAGATTGTAGGAAACTTTTAAAAAAGAAATCTATTCTTTTTGTAGAGAAATCCTGACAGAAATCTTAGTCAAGTAATTGTCCTGCATAAATTAAAAATTAATGCAGGAGGTGGTTATTTGGTATTGCGCTGAAATCAAATTTATCACTTGACAGAGCTCAGAGGAAATATCGTTAACAGCCTTTTTCATGCTGTCCGGTGCCTGAGAAGGAAAGTTACAACAAAAAAGTTGTTCCAGAGAGTTGGATTATTTGCACTGGGGGTTGCAGCAATCTGCTGGCAGACAATAATCACGTTGCCGATAAAAGGTACAATAGCTGCCGGGCAGCTGACAATTACCAGTCAACCACTGCCTCAGACCGATTGCTATGGAAACCATGTGGAATTTTCGGTAGCTGTAACCGGATCTGTGGGAACAGTTTACTACCAATGGCAACAAAGACCACCTGGTGGTAATTTTTCAGATATAAGCGGTGCAACCAGTGCTTTGCTTTCCATTGACAATATAGGTGTTAACGGTCACAATGTAAATGGCACTGAATACCGGGTTTTGATCACAGATGAATTCGGGACAATAAGTTCTGATCAGGCTTTATTAAGCATAAACTCTATTACGTCTCTTACGCCTGTAGTTGTAAATTCGACCATCTGTAATGGAGGAAGCATAACTTATAAGGTATTTACTGAAGGGAATGTAACCATTAACGGATACCAGTGGTCGTGGAATAACGGATCAGGGTGGACTTTTTTATCAGACGGTGGAGCATATTCAGGGACAACTTCATCTCAACTAACTATTTCAAATGCAACAACTGCTCAAAACGGTTCATACCGGGTATCTGTTACTTTTCCGACTCTTAACCAACCTCCAGGTGATCCAACTTGCATTGAAACAAGTTTCACAAGGGAAAGGAATCTTGTAGTCAGGGAGCCACTTTTACCACCTGTAGTTTCCAACAGCCAGCAGATTTGTAATGGTAATGTTCCTTCCGCACTCATGGCAACATCAGCTTCAGGTGGTTCGGGTCCAAATTATACATATCAATGGCAAAGCAGTCATGATGTATCCACATGGACTGATATTCCAGATGCAAATATCCTTTCATATTCACCTCCTGCACTTACTGCAACGACCTATTACAGGATTGCCGCTATTGATGGAGGGACATCTCATTGCGGCACTGTCTACAGTGGGTCGGTAGTGATTACGGTTAAACCTTTACCAACTACCTCTTCCATTTATCACCGATAGATATAAACCAAATAATTAACCAAATAAACATAAAGACAATGTACACACAGAAACAACTAAAAAGAAAGCCCGGCTTGCTTAACCAGAGCAACGGGCAGAAGCTCAACAATCCAGATGCTGAACGCTTATCACAAAGCTGTATACGACCTGAACGGTCCGGGAAAGAAGTTGAAACAGATAAAATGATAAAATCCAAAAATCTTTTTTCTGTGAAACCAAAATTATTAATGCTTAGATGGACGCTCCTGATCCTACTACTTGCATATGCGGGTGGAGCATGGGCTCAGAGTGATCCAAGTCCGATACAAACAGTTTCTACAGGTAACGAACCATACTTAGTTACAGCTACTCCTGGTTCCACATATACCTGGACTGTAACACCAGGTACTTCCGGGACTGAATGGAGAATAAACGGAACCGGAAACAATATTACAGTAGATTGGAATATCACAGGAGTTTATACTCTATCCGTAGTAGAAAGAAATGCTGCAGGGTGCGATGGACCACATCAGGAGGTTGTGGTTACTGTAAATGAGAGAGCTGATGTAATAGCAACACCTGCTTCTGAAGCTATCTGCAGTGGTACTGCAACAAATATTGCATTATCAAGCAGCACCGGAACTACTACATTCGCCTGGACAGCTTCTTTGACAAGCGGAACAGCATCCGGATTCTCTGATGGAGCCGGGTCAACAATTGCTCAGGCGCTGACCAACACCACAACTTCTGTAGCAACTGTTTCCTACACTATCACTCCTACTACTAATGCTACTACCGGAACTCCGATTACAGTTGTGGTAACGGTTAATCCATTGCCGGTACCAACTATCACACCAACAGTCAATCCAGTCTGTTTCGGAACTGCAGATGTAGTTTATACAACTGAACCTGGCATGAACAACTATACGTGGGTAACAATGGGCGGACTTGTAACAGCAGGGGGAACTTCCACTGATAATACTGTAACTGTAACCTGGAACGGTTCCGGACCTTACTCAGTAAGTGTTAATTATCATAATGCCAACGGATGTACCTCAACCAGGCCTGCAATACAGAATGTCACTATAACACCGCGCCCGGTCACATCTCCCATTTATCACAATTAGTTGGTCAGGATGAAAACAGATGCTTAAAAGGTACCTGTATATATTATTATCTGGCATAGTTCTGTTCCCTGCCTTCAGGTTGGCAGGGCAGATAACTATGCCGGATAATGTATGTACCGGACAGTTCAGACATTATAAGGTTGATTCTAATCCAGGGTCAACTTATTCATGGTGGATTGATGGGGTAGTTCAGGCTGGGTTTACTTCCAATGAATTTGTTCATACCTGGAATGCCTCAAACACTTATTTACTGGAAGTGCAGGAACGTTCTACAGACGGATGCCTGGGGCCGGTGAGATCAGGGCAGGTGTTTGTAAGTCCGATACCAACCCTTACCGCTTCTGGCACGGATGCTGTTACATTCAGCGACGATGGAAAAATAGACTTTACCTTTACCAATGTTCCTGACGGAACCTATACAATCTCATATAGTACAGGCAGTTTCACCAATGTTACTGTTGCCGGTGGAAGATCCACATTAACAGCTCCAACAGGAAAATACAATAACCTGTCGATCACTGTAAATGGATGTACTTCAGTGGCATCAGCAAATGTTGTTCTGAGCGAACCAAAACAACTTATCCTGAAAATTCCTGAAGCTTTCTCTCCCAACAGTGATCTTATTAATGATGTCTGGGATATTGGTAATATCCATGCTTATCCGAATGTTGAAATCACAATCTACAACAGATGGGGTCAGTCAGTGTGGAAATCAGAACGAGGCTACCCTCATCAGTGGGATGGAAAAAGTAATGGCGTTAATTTGCCAATTGACTCATATCATTATGTCATTAATTTGCATAACGCATCAAAACCAATTGTTGGAGAAATAACAATTGTAAGATGAAAAAAAACATTTCAATAGTTGTGAAAAGGCTGGTTTATATATTGATATTTGTTGTTATGGGGCAGACATCATTTGCCCAGCAACTACCTATATATGACCAGTACCTTTATAATAAATTTCTGATCGACCCTGCACAAGCAGGTAGTGACGGATATACCAGCTTTAACATAACTGCACGGGAACAATGGGTTGGCTACTCAGGTGCACCCAGGACTTATTCCATAAGCTGGCAAACCAGAATACTTAAACGAGGCTATAAAATTAAAAAGACTATTTTTAACCAAACAGTTTTCACACCAAAAAACGATGGGAAGGTAGGCTTAGGGGGCTATATCTTCAGCGACAAGAACGGACTTATTCAAAGAACCGGTTTCCAGGCAACCTATTCATATCACATGTGGCTTCAGAAATCTATTCAACTATCTTTGGGTCTGGCTTTTACCGGATACCACTTTATTATTAATGCAAATGAACTAAGTTTTGAAGACACGAATGAACCATGGTTAACTAATAATTTGCGGAGAGGAATATTTGTCCCGGATGTTGATTTTGGAATTTATCTTTTAAATCCCAGATTCGACTTTGGTTTTTCCGCCCAGCAATTGTTTGGCGCCGCTGTCAAAATTGGTGATTATGCATACAGGAATTTCAGGATGGACAGGCATTTTTATACGTTTGGATCCTATAATTTCTCATCTGGAAGCAGAACTGAGCTCGAACCTTCGGTACTCATTAAAATATCAGAGCAGTTTAGACCCCAGGCTGATATTGGGTTTACGTACATCTATATTGAGAAATTATGGGCAGGATTAACATACAGAACCGGTGGAGGTTTGATAGCTAACATAAGGTTTAGATATATCCCTGACCATTCTAAATGGGCTGCTTTGTATTTTGGATATGCTATCGATTTTACTCTCAACGAGATTCAAACCGTGACATATGGAACTCATGAATTGACAGTCGCGCTGAAATTCGGTGACAGTACAAGAAAATACAGGTGGCTGGATCGATATTAAATTGAACTTTATTTATCGATCCATCTCTTAAATTCAGCAACTTTATCGCGGCTTACAACGAATAAATCACTTTTTTCCTTCTCCTTCAGTGTAAGCTGTAACCTGCTTGAAGAGTAACTGTACATAAGAGCAATAGCTTCAATATTGACAATACATTCACGGTTAATTCTGAAGAATTTACGAGGATCAAGCAAGGTCTGTAACTGATCGAGAGAATAATCAACCCCATAATCTTTACCCTGATTATCACTTAGAAAAACACTCCGTTCATTTATGTAAAAATGGCTGATTTCTCCGGCTGGTACCGATTTATACTTTTCACCAATTTTAATAAGAAACCTCGATTTATGTTGATTCCTGAACTCAAACATGAGTTGCTTAAAGTCTTTTTTGAATGGATCATTGTCAGCATAAAGTTTTTTAAATTTAGCCAGAGCCGATTTAAGCAAACCCTCATCGATTGGTTTCAGGAGATAATCAATACTATTCACCTTGAAGGCCTTAAGTGTATACTCATCGTAAGCAGTAGTAAAAATTACCGGGATATCTATATTAGCTGTTTCGAAAATTTCAAAACATAGTCCGTCATCGAGCTGGATATCCATCAGGATCAGATCCGGTTGTGGCTTTTCCTGAAGTCTGTTTATCGCTTCTTCAACAGTTTCAATTACACCCAGGATAGTTATTGAATTATCAATTTTCATTAATAAACTGACTAACCTATCGGCAGCAGGTTTTTCATTTTCAATTATCAGTATATTCATTAAAGCAATGGTATTTTAACAATAAAATCAGTATTTGTTTCTTCAACGATAAGGACTTTCCCTGTAATAAGATTTACACGTTGAGCAAGATTTTTTAACCCGGTTTGTGTCGAATTTAATTGCGCTGCCATTTTCTGCAGGTTGTTTTTTACAATAACATGATTATTTTCAATGTAAATTAAAATTTTCAACGGACTTTCTCTGGTTGCCTTATTATGCTTGATTGAGTTTTCAACAAGAATCTGCAGGGATACCGGCAGAATTTCAGAATTATCAGTTTCATCGACTCTTATTCCGAGCTCAATTTTTCCATCATCGCGTATTTGATGTAAGTAAAAATAATCTTCGATAAATGATAATTCTACTCTAAGCGGTACTTTGTCTTTGGAACTGTTCTCAAGAATATAGCGGTAAATTGATGACAACCTGTGAATAAATTCTTCAGCAACTTCCGGCTGGGTAACTATCAATGCCGAAAGTGTATTCAAACTATTAAAAAGGAAATGAGGATTAACCTGGTTCTTTAATGTTTCATTCTGAAAGATAAGTTTTTCCTCTCTTAGCTTCTGCTCTCTCTTTAAGGAAGCCTGCCATAGCATTATAATAAATATTATAGCACCAAAAGATAATCCTGCAATTGTCGATTTGAACCAGATACGGATACTATAATGAATAAAATTATTAACCACCATCGAAAGATCTTCTCCTTTTATCCAGAATCCTGCATATTGCAAGAGGATAAAGAGGACCATAGAAAACGCCAGACAACCGGCCAGAAAGATCAAAAACCTGAAAAGCACGATCCGGGTAATTTCCCCGGGACTTCTGTCAAAGTTCAAATCAGCGAATAACCTTGTCCCTAAATATATGAAGACTTCAAGTTGGACAAATAACATGATAAGAATACCAAATGAGAATGTCCCGCGGGGGGTTCCATATTTCCCTGTTATACCAATAATAAAAGTCACCAGTAAAGAAAAAATAAGAAAAGTGATGTGCGAAACGGGTTTCCGCAGATTGAGAACATTATAGAGTCCAGGTGTTTTCATCTCAGCAAATTTAATGGTTCCTTATTGAATTCTCCTGATTTCCAGCTCTCTTATGGTTTTCATAAGAAATTTGTCTTTCATCCCTTTAACCTCAATCTCCTGTATTGTTCCGCTGTACATATCTGCGTGTTCAATATTCTTGGTTTTAATTGATACCAGAATAGATCCCCAGTACTGTTCAGTTCCCTTTGTCTTGATCATGTCCATGGTTATTTCTAACTTATTATCAATTGCATTGAATTCGATTAAAGCGCATAACTGGCCATTTATCTCTGATATCCCCCTCCAGCATAATACTATTTTATTATGAGAATAATTCCCAATATCAGCCATATTAAACTCACCTTTTATATCCGGAATTATATAGGGTACATTCAACTTCAATGAGTCATAATAATTCCATGCAAAGATATCTGCCGACATCATATCCCATATGAGGTTTCTGGCAAATACGTTTTCAACCGATTTAGGAAAACTCTTAAATGACTTTTCTTCCATCATCTTATCTGAAGGAATATATCTGAAGTTTTCCATATATTCCTGTTTTGTTCCGGTAGGGAAAGGATCAGAAAAATTGTTTGACGATGAGATATAAACATTATTCCACATAGAACTATCGCCTGGCAGCCCTCGGGTATAATCACCGGAAACCATGGTTTTTCCTGTAAAATTCCCGTATAGATCCCGGTTTGTATAGATAGCAGTCATCCTGTATTTCTGTACTGTTTTAGCCATTTGGACTTTCGGCAGTTCACTTAAATACTTCTTTTCAACTGCTCTTTCGCTTTGACCTTTTGCAATAGAAGGTACAATAATCAGCAGGCTTATAAGTATTCCCGCACAACCTGAATTCAATTTCTTTTTCATAGTCTTAATTTTTAAAGTTAGATATCAAATTAAGATCAAAGGAAAAGCAGACCGGCACCTAAAAAAAATATATTATGCAGAGTGGTCAGAATATCTAGCTGAATGGTAGAATATGATGATTCAACCGGAAGCCCCTCAGGTCAGATTTAAATTATATTTATTTAATTACATCTATTTCCAGTGTTGTTCCCTTCAATCCAGGTGAAGACAATTTAATTTCAGCCTTCCCGGGCTTATCAAGCGATTGTAGATATATCAGCAATTTTCCATGATAAGCATGCTGCTTATTATCTTTATAATACTCGATATTCTTTGGATTCGAATCTTCCATTCCAAGAATTCTTGCAGGACCGGTTACTTCACAGGTTATCTCATTCTCAGCGGAATAGACAACATTACCAGCCTCATCGCAGAGAGCCAAAAAGATATTTGTAAGATCATGTCGGTCAGCTTTCAGATTTATAACATCACTTTTTGCAACAATCCTTACCGGTTTGCCGGTTGTATTCAATTCATATGATGTCAGCTCTTTACCGGATATCCGTGCAACAGCTCTCAATTTACCCTTCTCAAATGGCACTTCCCAGGAGATAGTCCTGTTTTTAAAATCTGCCATCTTTTTAATACCTAGCGACCTGTTATTCAGGAATAATTCAACTTCTTCGCAATTTGTAAAAACATTAACTATTACTTGTTGTCCCGGTTTCCAGTTCCACACAGGATCGACCATTTTATGTGCCCATAAATCAGCTGCATCATCTTCTGTTAAATGATCGGTTGTTCCGATAAAAACCATCGGTTTGTTGCTCCACAAGCTCTGACGAAAATAAAATTCCGGCTTCTTGTTTCCGGCAAGATCTATAATCCCGGAGGTGCTGTGCCGACTTGGGAATTGTCCTGCTTCACCCATATATTCAAACCCGGTCCAAAGAAACTGTCCGAGTACGTAATCGTTACCGTCAACAGCCTCCCATGCTTCAAGGCTCATCCCGTTTTCACTCCCGTAAATGATACGCTTAGGATATTTCTGATGATCAGCAGCATACCGGAATTCCTGATAATTATATCCGGTCACATCAAGCGCTCCGGCATAACCCGATTCATTAGACATTAAAACTGAAGCCAGACCGGCAGTAACTGGTCTTGATGTATCTATTTGTTTTATTACACCAACAAGTTCCTTCGCTATTTCACCCAAACGGTCAGCATTTGGCAGTTTTGCATCATACTTTGCCCACGACTGAGGATTCGCTTCGGTGTTCAGAACCGGATGCGTATACGGATCATTTGGATAGTCTATTTCGTTTCCAATGCTCCACATGATAATCGAAGGATGATTACGATCTCTCATAATCATATCCTTCAGGTCAGTTTTGGCCCAATCTTTAAAATTTTCCGAATATCCGTCTTTCCCCGGGATTCCTACATTCCAACCCTCAATCCATTTTCTCTTAGGAAGTTCCCATTCATCGAAAGCTTCGCCGATAACAAGAAATCCCTTTTCATCGCAAAGTTCAAGGAAATCGGATGAGAAAGGATTATGGCTTGTCCGGATTGCATTACAACCTGCCTCTTTTAGTATGTTTAACCTTCTTTCGATCACCTTGCGGGGAACTGCGGAACCGAGTGTTCCTGCATCATGGTGCATGCATATTCCTTTCAGTTTCATGTTCTTGCCATTAAGAAAAAATCCTTTGTCCGCATCAAACCTGATACTTCGGAAACCCACATGGGTGCTCTGACTGTCAAGCATATCACTGTCCTGCACTACTGTAATCAATGAATAAAGGTTAGGATTATCTATGTCCCATAGTTTTGGACCATAAATATCCATATTCTGAGAAATGATCCTGGAGGAAGAACCATCCATTGATATTTTTTGTGTTGCTTTTTTCACGGTATCTGCCGCATATAACAAATAATTTGAAACTGTTATCTCAGATTTTTTTCCTGATTCATTTATAACGCTGACTTCAATATTGAGTGAGGCTTTTTCAGCAGATACATCTTTCGTTACAGTTGAAATGCCCCATTGCTTAATATGTAATGGAGAGGTTAAAATAAGTTTAACATCGCGATAAATACCCGAACCTGTATACCAGCGCGAATCTCCATATTTTGAATGGTCCACTTTGACAGCTATGAGATTTTCTTTCCCCGGTTTAATGTAAGGGGTTAAATCGTATTGAAATGAGATATATCCGTTCGGCCTTTTACCCAGATAGGTTCCATTAATCCAGACTTCACTATTGTTGTAAATGCCATCAAAACTGATAAATACCTTACGGTTTTTCTCATTGGCAGAAATTGTGAAAGATTTACGATACCATCCGATACCTCCGGGTAAATATCCTGTGGAACTTGAAAATTTTTTATTGAAATGACCTTCAATGCTCCAGTCGTGAGGGAGATCCAATTTACGCCAGCCCAAATCATTCAATCCAGGATCCTGACCATTGGCTATGTCACCTTTGCAAAATTTCCAGTCGAAATTAAAATTCTGTACCTCCCTGCCTGATGGTTGTCCATAGACATTGTTGTTTTTTAATACTGCTATAGACAGCAATAACAGTATAATTACTAATTTCCCTGGTTTCATACTTATACTTTAAATTTAAATAATTATCAAAAATACTGAAAAAGAACCACTTCAGGATTGAGAAATTTTTTCCCGCCTGATGATTTAACTTATTTCATTTGAATTTAAATATTTTAATCTTTATCCTTTCAGGTCTATTTAAATGATTTTGGTAAATAATTAATAATAAGTAGGTTTACACAACATGACCATTATCTGATCTTTGCCCGGCAGCTCCATCAGATGAGGGTCATATTGCCCGGGCATTGGCAATAATCCGGAGAATAGCCAGTTATTATCTATATCTTGTTATATGTGCTATGTTTGTTCCGGATTGGACAGAAATAAAATTTATTTAACCAATGATAATAAAGAAATAGTTTTTTATAACTTCGGTACTTAGGAACGCTGAATTTCGCAGCTAATTTATGAGTGAGGAGATTCTAAAGGCATTAATGGAATTATTTGCCCTGATTGTAAAGCAGGACAGGGGGATTCTTTTGAAGGAACGCGAGTATGTTTCAGGCTTTCTGAATAAACAGCTTACCAGGGAAACCGTTCAGGAATATCTTGCCCTGTTTGATGAGCATGCCGGCCCTGTTATGGAACAATTAATGCTGAAAGAGCCATCCGCCCCATCTGTAAAAGATTCTGTAAAGATCCTTGGTATATGCAAAAAGATCAACCGTACTCTTAACCAGGAACAGAAGGTAGTCGTTTTGATGCGGCTTTATGAACTTGTTAATACTGACCGGCAGTTTACACTTCAGAGGATGAATATAATAAATACAGTCGCTGAAGTGTTCAAAATATCGGTAATAGAATTTGCAGCAATCGAACAATTCGTGAAAAATGATAATCCCGAAGATCTGAATAATTCTGCAATTCTGGTTCTCACACTAGGAGACGAAAAGTGTGATTTGTGCAGAAAAATGCTTACCGGTTATCAGAATACAAAAATAATCATTCTGAGAGTAGCAAGTGTTGACCTTTATTTTGTAAAGTATATATCGAATGATCAGTTATATCTTAATGGTTTGCCGATAAGATCAAATCAGGTCTATACCTTTGCCAAGGGAGGCTCAATAAAATCACAACAAGGACATTCTATCTACTATAGCGACATCAGTTCAAGTTTCCTCTCTGATATAATAATCCATAAAATTTCATTCACAGTTGAAAATCTCACCTATCAATTCAGGGAGGGTCATGCAGCAGTAGATAATGTAAGTTTCTCAGTTGAGGAGGGAAAGCTTATCGGAATAATGGGTGCAAGCGGTTCGGGAAAGACAACATTAATGAACCTGATGATTGGAATTCAGAAACCATCCTCAGGCAGTGTAAAGATAAACGGATTAGATGTTGGAAGGGAAAATAAAGGACTCGAGGGTGTTTTTGGATATGTACCTCAGGATGACTTGCTTATCGAAGATCTGACAGTATTTGAAAATCTTTTTTATGCAGCTTGTCAGTGCTTCAGTGATAAAACCAGGAAGGAAATAGGTGAACTGGTTGATCACACTTTGTCAAATCTGGGTTTGCTGGAAAAAAGAGAATTAAAAGTAGGTTCTCCGTTTAATAAGGTAATCAGTGGCGGACAGCGAAAAAGGTTGAATATTGCATTGGAACTGATCAGGGAACCATTGGTTTTGTTTCTTGATGAACCAACATCCGGACTATCCTCAAGAGATTCAGAAAACCTGATGGACCTTCTGCGTGATCTTACACTTAAAGGGAAACTGGTATTTACTGTCATTCATCAACCATCGTCGGAGATATTCAAGATGTTTGATAAAGTTGTTATCCTCGATCAGGGGGGTTGTATGGCATATTTTGGTAATCCGGTCGATTCTGTGATTTACTTTAAAACCCTCGATGCCCAGATCAACTCAAATCAGGGAGAATGCCCGTCGTGCGGGAATGTGAATCCCGAAACCATCTTTAATATTATTGAAACGCAGGTTGTAGATGAGTTCGGAAAATATACTGAAAAACGGAAAGTCAAACCAAATGAATGGTCAAATGCATTTAATTCTAAGCAGCCTTTTGTACAAGTTCCTGAAATTAAAGAGCCTCCACATAAAAATCTCCAGAGACCCAGCCTGTTGAAACAATTCCGGATCTATTTTTCCAGAGATCTCAAGAGTAAAATTTCAAATCGTCAATATGTTCTGCTAACATTGCTTGAAGCTCCGATCCTGGGATTTATTCTCTCATTCATTATAAGGTATATTCCTGACCCTGATTCTAATGTTTACATTTTTTCGGAAAATGAAAATATCCCTATTTACATTTTTATGAGCCTGATCGTTGCCCTTTTCCTGGGTTTGACAATCAGTGCGGAAGAGATTTTCCGCGACAGAAAAATACTTAAAAGAGAACAATTCCTTAATCTTAGCCGTAACAGCTATCTTCTTTCAAAAGTCGCAATTCTTATATTTATTTCTTCTATACAGATGCTGCTTTTTGTTTCAATTGCCAATCCGGTTCTTGGAATAAAAGGGTTGTATTTCCATTACTGGCTGGCATTATTTACAACAGCATTTTGTGCCAATATGATTGGGCTGAATATATCAGCATCTTTTAATTCGGCCATTACGATATACATTGTAATACCACTTTTGATTATCCCGATGATGGTACTCAGCGGAGCTATGTTCTCCTTTGACAAACTGAACAGGAAAATAGGCAATGTTGATAAAGTGCCCCTTATTGCTGAATTGATACCCACAAGGTGGACTTATGAAGCGCTAATTGTGACTCAGTTTAAAGATAACAAATACAGTCAGACTCAATTTACAAAGGAAGGTGAGACATTTTATGAACTTCAAAAGGAAATCAGTGAGGCTGACTTCAATAAGGTTCATAGAATTAAAGCTTTACGTGATGCTCTCGAGACTACTCTGTTTGAATTCAGGAGTAACCCTAAAAACATCGGTAACAACGAAGATCTTTTTATAAAGAAAACTACCCGGAATTTCAGTAAACTCCTGCTTCTCAAAAATGAATTGGAAAAAATGGCTGCAGTCTATCATGTTCCATCATTCTATTATATTTCGGATCTGACACCATATGAATTCAATCCCGGAGTTGCTGATTCCCTTACAAAATATCTCAACAGACTCGACAAGACATGCAGCAGAATTTCTAATTCAGCAAGCGACAGGAGAGATATTTTTTACAATATGAATGATTTAAAGCTGAAGAAACTTGAGGATGATTATTATAATTATAAACTTCTTGAAATTGTAACCAAGCCTTATGAACGGAAAAAAATTCTTGTTTATAATAACTCTCTCGTACAGAATACTGATCCTATATATCTTGACCCTTACAAGAGAGGATTCTTTGATTTCAGAACACATTTTTATGCCCCTTCAAAATATATTTTTGGATTAAAAACTGATACCTTTGTGTTTAATATTTCGTTCGTCCTCCTTAGCTCAATCTTTTTTTATCTGACGCTTTATTTTGATTTGCTAGGCAGAGCAGTCAGGTTTTTCGAAAATTTAAAATTCCGAAATTAGTTTTTTAATAGATTGTTAATAAGTTTTTTTGTATTTTTGTTTTAACTTACCCATCATCCTAAATGAAAGGAAAAGTACTATCATTACTTATTATCGTGTTTTTTGGTTTCTCATGCAGGAATTCAAAAAGCAAAACATCTGAGTTCGTATTCCCACAATCTGATTCAATTCCTGTTTCGGAAGTTGAGAAATTAAGTCCTGAAGCAATTGCTGATATCTCAAAGAATATTTCATCACCTGTTGAGATTGCAAATCTATTACAGACACTCCAGGTTCCTTTTTCTCAGAACTACCTTGCTGAATCAATTGATGCCAACAGACAAAGCACAAATTTTGATAAGGCACTTAAACTGGGTATTCTTGGGGCTGATCTGGGGTATCTGAATATGTACGAAAAAACAGGTTCTTCCCTTGATGTACTCTCATCGATAAGGAAAATTGCCGAGGATATTAAAGTCGGTCAGTTTTTTGATTTCGAAGCAATAAAAAGACTGTCAAAGAATAAATCAAACCTTGACTCTCTCCTTTTCATTTCAGTCGATTCATATAATAAAATAGATAATTATTTACGTAGTAATGACCGGGGTCAACTTTCAGCTCTTATGATCATCGGGGTTTGGATCGAGGGCCAGTACCTGGCAACTCAGGTTGTGAACGTCTATCCCAATAAGATGCTTAGTGACAGGATCGGAGAGCAGAAAATAATTTTAAATGATCTTCTGCTTCTTATCAGTCCCTACTGCAACCGCGATGCGGAATTCACCAGTCTTTGCAAAGATATGCAGGATATTAAAGATAAATATCATGACATAAGAATTACTTACACTCAGGGAGATCCTGTAAGTGTGGAAAAAGATGGTGGTCTGACAATTAAACAGACCGAAACAAGTGTCGTCACGATGTCTAAAGAACAACTAAAAGGTGTTATCGAAATTACCAAGAATATCAGGGACCGGCTAATTTTAAATAATTAGAATGAAAAAGACCATTATAACTCTGACCATTTTATTTACTTTCGGGTTCCTGTCATTTGGACAGGTCACAGATCCCTTGATAAGTAACTGTGCTATAAATGCCGGGGCCAACGCCAAATACCTGAAAGATTTCAGGATACAGCTCGGGAAAGCCGGAGCTCAGAATGACTTAAGGTTCAAAGCTAATATGTCGCTCTGGAAGAATACCAAATACCGGTTTACAATGTGCAATGCAGAGAATTCCAAAGGTCAGCTGATCCTCGCAATTAAAGATGACACCAATAAACTAATCCTCTCTTCATTCAATAAGAAAACCGGTAAAATATTTTCTTATGTTGATTTTGAATGCCAGAAAAGTGGAATCTATCAGATAAGTTATGACTTCACAAACGGACAGCAGGGATCAGGTGTCGGAGTAGTCTCAATGATAAAGTAATCACATCATCTAAGGTACCATATCTGTATCAGCAAAACAAAAAGAAATAAAAGATAAAAGAAAATTTCAGGTATCAGTTTCTTTTTTACAATTACAAAATAGTGAGTCAGGAAATAACTGGCTGGTATGCTTGTCAGCCATACTATCTCTACTGAAACCGAAGGAAGTGCAAAATAGACTACTAGCGAGATTAAAAAGGTCCATATCAGAAGTGAAAATGTTTTGCGCGATTTTATCTTTTTAGTGTTCATATGCTTAATCAGTTGAATTATACTGACAAGTATAAATGCAACACTAAAGACCAAAGCCACTATTGTCACCCTCGGGAAAGGGAAATATATGGCCTTTGTGAATAGGTTATTTCCTAAAAGCTTCATCAGAGCGACTGTGTCTTTTCCGAGCACATAGTAAATACCAAAAGTAATAAGATACGGAGTTAAAAGTCCAATAATTGAAATTACAATTTCTTTCAGGTTACCTGTCCTTAGCAGTGCAATCCCTATTATCACGAGTAATCCAAACCATATCAGGTTCGCATAGAACAAACTGCCGGTACTTATCAGAATCCCCGCATCAAAATAATTGTATGCCGTCCCGGTTTTATGATAACTATCTATAATTCTAATAATAGCCAGCATAAGAAAAATTGAGGCCGGAAGAACCGGATTCAGAAGCTGATGGTCAGGAAAAAACCCGCCAAACAAAACATAAATCAATGCAGGAAGAAAAGTCCTTTCATTTATAAAAAAAACTGTTGTGTTGAAATTTACCATAAGGAACGCCATCAGGGATACTATCAAAAAGGAGAGAATTACTCCAAGACTATGATTATTGTGTAACAGGAACTTCATAAATCCATAAAGAGGCATAGGGTCAGTCTCATAGATAAACCTTGGGTGTAACCGTTGATTCAGAATCGCACTGATCCAGACAGTAATAAGAGTAATAATTATCAGAAATATTACTCCGGGACCGGTTCCTTTGAATATTCTTAGAAGCATTTGCTTTATAGATCAAATCCAATATCAGTCCTGTAATAAATGCCTTCAAAGTCTAACAAACCTGCATTCCTGTAACATGTATTAAGCGCCTCCTTCATTGTATATCCCCAGGAGCTGACTGCAAGAACGCGCCCTCCGGAAGTAACTATTTTATCAGACTCCCTCTTTGTGCCGGCGTGAAAAAGTACACTTCCTTTAATATTATTCAGTCCATGAATAGATTTGCCTTTATCATAAGTTCCGGGATAACCCCCAGAGACTAGCATAACCGTCGTTACAAATCTTTCATCAATCTCAATTTTTCTCTTAGAAAGATCTCCTTTAGCAACCCCTTCTATCAACTCGAATAAATCCGTTTTTATTCTTGGTAATATTACTTCCGATTCCGGATCACCCAATCTGGCATTATATTCAATCACGTATGGATCACCCTCTACATTTATCAGGCCGAAGAAAATAAATCCTTTATATATAATTCCATCATCAGATAATCCTTTCATCGTTGGATTGATTATCCTCTGCTTCACCTTTTTCATAAACTCTTTATCCGCAAAAGGTACAGGTGAAACTGCTCCCATTCCCCCTGTATTAAGTCCGGTATCTCCCACGCCTATTCTCTTGTAATCCTTTGCCTCCGGCAATAATTTATATGTAAATCCGTCAGTAATAATAAAGACCGATATTTCTATTCCCTTAAGAAACTGTTCAATAACAACTTTTTGGCCTGCCGCTCCAAATTTACCGTCCAGCATTGCTTCGACCTCTTTCTCAGCTTCATAAATATCATCAACTATTACCACGCCTTTCCCCGCCGCGAGACCATCTGCTTTTATAACATAAGGTGGGTTAACTGTCCTTAGAAAATCGCGAGCTTCTTTCAGCGATGTCTTATCAAAGCTTTTATAGGCAGAAGTGGGAATTTTATGACGGGTAAGAAAAGCTTTTGCAAAATCTTTGCTCCCTTCCAATTGTGCAGCGGATTTATCAGGACCAATTATTGGTATGTTTCTAAGGGCGATATCGTTCACAAAAAAATCATGAATTCCCATTGTCAACGGAGCTTCAGGTCCAACAATTACAATATCTATTTTGTTTTGTAAAACAGCGGTTTTAACTTCAGTGAAGTTTTCAGGGTTGAGCTTCAGGTTTGTGCCTGATTCAAAGGTTCCGGCATTGCCCGGACCAATAAAAATCTTATTGACCTTTTTACTTTGGGCAAGTTTCCAGGTAAGTGCATGTTCCCTGCCTCCGGATCCCAGAATGAGAATATTCATCTTTCAGGAAATATTTTATCATTTCAAAAGTAACATTTCATTCTGATAAACAAAAT
>OCZT010003214.1_pt1 | contig 16778 bp, 13 predicted proteins | sample 1539031 | NCBI WGS metagenome assembly OCZT01 (sample SAMEA3539308, study PRJEB22396) | soil metagenome | biome: tundra; feature: field; material: soil | place: USA | collected 2010-05 | depth 0.15 m | reverse complement strand
GTCGTGCGCGCGCGCGAGCGCGCCGCCGCCGTAGCGCTCGTCATCCAGCGCCGCGAGCAAGTTCACCGCCATCGCGCTTTACGCGCTGCGCACGGGACGGACGATGACGCGCGGATCGCCGTCGCGCCGCGGCTGCACGAAGCCGGCGACCTTTGCGCCGGGCGCCGCACGTAGGGCTTTGTCGATGTCGGTCATCGGCACGATCAGCGTGTACCCGATCCCCATGTTGAGCGTTCGATAGCGCTCCTCGTGGCCGAGACCGCCGCGGCGCACGAGTTCCGCCATGATCGGCGGGACCTCCCAGCGCGTCTGCTCGAACACCGCCGCCGCGTGCTCCGGCAGCGTGCGCGGCACGTTCTCGAGCAGACCGCCGCCCGTGATGTGCGCCATCGACTTCACGTCGGCGACGCTGCGGATCGCGCGCACGGGTTCGAGATACGAAGGGTGCGGTGCGAGCAGCGCGTCGCCGTACGTCGTGTCACCGAACGGCGCCCCGTACTCGTCTTCGGCGATCAGCGTGCGCGCGAGCGTGTAGCCGTTGGTGTGCAGCCCGACGGCCGGCAGCCCCAGGATCGCATCGCCCGGGATCACGCGGTTGGGATCGGGCATCGCGTCGATCTCGACCAGGCCGACGATCGTGCCGGCGAGGTCGAAGTGGTCGGCGCGGTAGACGCCCGGCATCTCGGCGGTCTCACCGCCGAGCAATGCGCACGCGTTCTCGCGGCAGGCGCGATGAACGCCCGAGACGACGAGCGCGGCGACCTCCGGATCGAGCTTACCGACCGCGAGATAGTCCAGGAAGAACAGCGGGTCCGCACCGGTGACCAGGATGTCGTTCACGCAGTGGTTGACCAGGTCGGCGCCGACCGTGTCGTAGCGCCGCAGCGCGGCCGCGATCAGGATCTTCGTACCGACGCCGTCGGTCGACCCGACGAGGGCACGCTTCGGATCGCCCGGCAACCTGAACAGCCCGCTGAAGCCTCCCAGGGAACCGAGCTGGTCCGGATGCGTCCAAACGGCGGTGACGTCCCGATAGCGCTGCACCGCACGGTTACCGGCGTCGATATCGACCCCCGCACGCGCGTACGCGTCGTCGCTTCCGCCCGAGGCGCTCACAGCCTGTCCTGAGCTTGTCGAAGGGGGCAGGACGCGCCAACGGCGCGCGTAAACGCGAACAGGTTGTCCATCACGGTCGCTCGACCGCTTCTGTCCTTCCGGAGGAATCCATGCAGGTCCACGTCTCGAACGACGCTGCGACGTCGGTCGCGACCGGCGCGCTCGTCGTACCGGTCTTCGCGGGCGGCGCCGTCACCGGCGTCGCGGCCGAGGTCGATACCGTCCTCGGCGGCGCGATCGCCGATATCTTGGCATCCGGCGAAATCGCCGGCAAGCCGAACGAGACGTCGCTCGTCCACGCGAAGGATGCTCCGTTCAAGCGCGTCCTGGTCGTCGGGCTCGGAGAACGCGAGAAATTCACCGTCGCCGGCCTCGCGAAATACGCGGGGACCGCGGTTCGCTCTCTCGGCAAGCGCGGCGTCGTAACGCTCGCCATCGCGCTGCCGGAGGGCATCGACGGCGCGCTGGCCGCGTCGTTCGTCGCCGAAGGCGCGATCGCCGCAACGATCGACACCACGATCTACCGCACCGAAGCCGACAAGCCGGTCGTCACGACCGCCGTCACCATCCTCGCCGGAACGCACGAGCGCGCGGCGGTCGACGCAGGCGCGAAGCGCGGCAGCATCCTCGGCGAGGCGGTGAACGCGGCCCGTATGATGGCGCTGACCCCGGCCAACGACATGACGCCGACCCACCTCGCGAAGCGCGCGAAGGAACTCGCGAGCGACGCCGGGCTCGAGATCGACGTCCTCGACGAAGCGCGGATGGAGCAGCTCGGAATGGGGTCCCTGCTCGGCGTCTCGCGCGGCTCCGACGAGCCCGCGACGCTGAGCGTCATGACCTACAAGGGCGACCCGTCGTCGACCGAAACGATCGCGCTGGTCGGCAAAGGTCTCACGTTCGACTCCGGCGGCATCTCGATCAAGCCGGCCGAGAACATGCACGAGATGAAGTACGACATGTCGGGCGGCGCGGGCGTGATCGCCGCGATGTGGGCGATCGGGAAGCTGCGTCCGAAGGTCAACGTGATCGGCTTGATCCCGTCCTCGGAAAACCTTCCCGGACACCGCGCGATGAAGCCGGGCGACATCCTCAAGGCGATGAACGGCAAGACGATCGAAGTGATCAACACCGACGCCGAAGGGCGGCTGATCCTGGCCGACGCGTTGTGCTACGCGCGCACGCTCGGCGCGACGAAGATCATCGACGCTGCAACGCTGACCGGTGCGTGCGTGATCGCCTTGGGCCACGCGGCGAGCGGCGCGATGTCGAACGACGACGCATTCGTGGAGCGCTTCCTGAAGACCGTCGCCGATTGCGGCGAGCGCTACTGGCGCCTCCCGCTCTACCCGGACTACGATCAGCAGATCAAGAGCGACATCGCCGACCTGAAGAACACCGGCGGTCGCGCGGCCGGCGCCGAGACGGCCGGAACGTTCCTCAAGAATTTCGTCGCCGAAACGCCCTGGATCCATCTCGACGTCGCGGGCACGGCGTATCTCGATGGCGAGTCGCCGTTCATGGCAAAGGGCCCGACCGGCACGCCGGTGCGTGCGTTCGTGAACATCGTCGAGGATTTCGCGAAGAACGGCGCCCCGGCAAACGGCGTCGCGAAGAGCGCGACCGCAGCGTCGGTGGCATGAACCCGCAAGAGCCGGTGATCCCCGACCCCATGCCGCCCGGCCAGGACCCCGTCGCGCCGGTCAAGGACCCACTGGACCCCGATATGCCGACCGAGTACGACGCCTACGACCAGGCCGAGGCCGACTCGTTCCCCGCCAGCGACCCGCCGGCCGCCTCGGAGCCCGGTCCGGCTTAGGCCTTGAGCGCGGCCTGGCGGTCGGCCTGGAGGTTGCCGTTCGACGAGCCGGGCTGGCTCGGGTAGCGTCCGTTCAGACAGCCGAGACAGAAGTCGGTGCGGTCGCGGCCTGTCGAGGCGACCAGGTTCTCGATGCTGAGGTAGCCGAGCGAGTCCGCGCCGAGGCGCTCGCAGATCTCCGGGACGGTGAGGTTCGCGGCGATCAGCTCGGCGTAGGTCGCCATGTCGACGCCCAGATAGCACGGGTGGACGATCGGCGGTGAAGTGATCCGCAGGTGGACCTCACGCGCGCCCGCGTCGCGCACCAGCTTGACGATGCGCGGCGTGGTGGTTCCGCGCACGATCGAGTCGTCGACGACGACGACGCGCTGGCCGCGCAGGTTCTCGACGATCGGGTTGAACTTCAGCTGTACGCCCTGCGCGCGCAGCTTCTGATCGGGGCTGATGAACGTGCGCCCGATGTAGCGGTTCTTGATCAAACCCTCGACGTACGGTAGCCCGCTCTCCGCCGAGAACCCGATCCCGCCGGGGATCGCGCTGTCGGGGACGGCCATCACGACGTCCGCGTCAACCGGGTGCTCGCGCGCCAGCGCGCGTCCCATCTCGTACCGTGCCACGTAGATGGAACGCCCGCTCAGCACGCTGTCGGGGCGCGCGAAGTAGATGTACTCGAACATGCACAGCGACGCCGGTTTCACCACTTCGGTGTGTTCGGTCCGGACGCCGCGCGCGTCGACGCACACGACTTCACCGGCGTCGAGCTCCCGCAGGTAGTGCGCGCCGACGGTGGCCAGCGCGCACGACTCCGAGGCGATCATGTAGCCGTGGTCGCCGTAGGTTCCGATGCAGAGCGGACGCACGCCCCACGGATCGCGAAACGCGTACACCGCGTCCGTCGTGCACATTACGACCGAATACGCACCTTCGGCGATGCGCATCGCGGCTTTGATCTTCTCCGGCCAACTCTCGCCCGGCGCGAGCGCGATCGTCAGCGCGAGGATCTCGGAGTCAGACGTCGCTGAGAGCCGCACGTCTTCGGGCAGCCGCGCGGCGAGATCGTCGGTGTTGGTGAGGTTGCCGTTGTGCCCGAACGCGAACCGGCCGAGGTCGGAGTCGAGCTCGAACGGCTGCGCGTTCACGATGATCGAGCTACCGGTCGTCGAGTAGCGCGTGTGTCCGATCGCGACGTGGCCGACCAGACCGCCGAGGATCTCTTCGTTGAAGATCCCGTTGATCAGGCCCATCTCGCGGTGGCTCTGAAGCCGCTCTCCGTCGCCGACGGCCAGCCCGGCGCTCTCCTGCCCGCGGTGCTGCAGTGCGTACAGGCCGAAGTAGGCAAGCCTCGCGACGTCGTCGCCCGGCGAGTACAAACCAGTGATCCCGCACGCCTCGTGCAGGACGTCACCGGCCGGTTGTACCGCTTCCTGATCGTACGCCCGGGCCATCGCAGTACCTTCGCGGCCGATGACCCGGATTCACCCTAGTCGCGGCGGCGCGAACCGAAGATCTGCAAGAGCGCGATGAAGATGTTGATCGCGTCGAGGTAGATGCTGATCGCGAGCTCGACCGGCGTGTGGCGGTCGCCGCCGGCGCGGATGCGGCTGAAGTCGACGAGCGTGAGCAGCGTGAACACGCCGAGGATCAGCCACGAGTACGTCGTCGGATGGACCCAGTGGGTGAATATCGAGATGATCCCCACGATGAGCAGCGCGACGAGGGCGCCGGTCGCGATCCCTTGGAAACGACGCCAGTCGACCGAGAACACGAACGCGACGCCGCCCAGCACGAGCATGCCGAAGCCGGTCGTGACGGCGGCATTGACGACGACGTCCGGGCCTGCTGTTGCCGCGTAGAACGCGACGATCGGTGCAAGCCCGATTCCCTCGACGAACGTGAACGCGTAGAACCACAGTAACGCGACCCGCGGGTTGGTGCGGAACGCGCTCATGACGAGCAGCAGGACGATGCCGCCGATGAGGGCCATCTGCCCGGCCCCGAATGAGATCCCGCGGAACAGGTACGCCGCGAGGGCCGTGATCAGGAATCCGACCCCGGTGATCCCCAGGACCTGACCGAGCAGACCCGGGACGCTGGCCGTGGCGCCGCCCGACGGAATGACCATTCGGTACGGGCCCGGCGAAGAAGAACGTGGCTGGTACATCGCGATTCCTAGTACCGCACCGGCGGGGCCGCGGTTACGTCCGGGCGAACCGTCGCGCCGATGGTCGCCGCGTTCCGCTCACGGGTCGCGGTGGCGGCGATACGCCGGTTCCCCGGCGCCCTGGCCGCTGCCGTGGTCGCCTTTCTCATGATCCTGGCGAGCTCACACCTGCGCTCGACCCACCAGAACAACTACGTCCGCGTCGCGTACGCGTGGCTGCACGGCCACATGTGGATCGACTGGCCGGGGCGCTGGATGGACGCCGTCCAGTACAACGGGCACTACTACGGGGTCGACGGTCCGGTCCCGGCGATCTTCATGCTGCCGTTGGTCGCCATCTGGGGCAACGCCGCGAACCAGACGCTGGTCGCGATCGCGTTCGCCGCGGTGGCGACCGGCCTCGCGTGGGCGCTCGCCGAGCGGCTCGGGGTCACCGATCTCTCCACCAAGGTGTTCCTGGCGATGTTCTTCGTCGCGGGCACCGACATCTGGTGGTGCGCGGAGCTCGGCGACGTGTGGTTCCTGGCGCATCTCTGCGCGGTCGCCTTCATCCTCGGCGCGCTGCTCGAGCTGTGCGGGAAGAACCGCGGATGGGTCGTCACGCTGTGCGCGGTGCTCGCAGCCGGCGCGCGCTTCCCCGAAGTCGCCGCGTTCCCGATGTTCGCATGGGCGCTGTGGACCGGCGCCTTCAGCGGCAAGCGGCCGACTCGCTTGGAACGGTTCGCCCGCATGCGCTCGGCGAGCATCGTCTTGGCCTCCGCCGTCGTCGTCTTCGTCGGCTACGACGAGCTGATGTGGGGCACGGTCTGGGATATCGGCCACACGGTGTACTATCACGCCGACGCATGGGGCGCGCCGACCGGTTCGCCGTTCCAGCTCGCGTACGTGCCGTACCAGATCTACTCGTTCTTCTTCCGCGCGCCGATCCTGGTCGAGTGGATGCAGCACGTCCAGTGGCCGTACGTGAAGCCCGATCTCAACGGGATCGCGCTGACGTACACCAGCCCGGCGTTGATCCTGGCCTTCTTGGCGAAGACGCCGCGCAACGTCGTCACCGCGCTGTGGATCACGACCGCGCTCGTCGCGGCACCAGCGTTCTTGTACTACCTCAACGGATGGGTGCAGTTCGGCAGTCGACATTTCCTCGACTTCATGCCGTACGTGTTCGCGCTCATGGCGATCGGCGTTCGAGAGCGTCTCCCGCGCTGGGGCGTCGCGCTCATCATCTGGTCCGTCTTCGTCGGCGCCTGGGGCGTCTGGTACTGGAACAACTTCGTCCGTACCGGCACCTAGGCGGAGTAGACGAACACCTCGTAAAACGGCAACAGCCCCGGGATTGACTCCCAGGGCTGTTCTCCGCTGACGAAGCGGGGTGTAGCTTGATTCTACACTGACGCGTTTCAATCCAGCCCGTCCGCCATGGTCGCGAAAAACTCGGAAACGACGCTCAGATCGCGCTCCGCGTCTTCGCGCAAGATCAGCGATACTTCCGCATCAAGCCGCTCGTGGCGACGGCGGTCGGCGAGCTCGTGCGGCAGCGACGATGAACTGCGTCCGGTTTTTACCGGCCTCGGCATCGATGAGCGCGAGGTCCTCGTCGGGCACGCGCAGCCTGATGATCGCCATGCGTTTATGATACGCGAACCAGCATAGAGGGATGCCTTTCGCGCAATCGAACATATGTTCGATGGACGGGCTTCCTGTCGCTCGGCGGCCGAGCGAGCTTCGGGTCACGGAGATCGCGGCGAAGAGCGCACTCAACCGGGTGCGCGGCATGGGGTTCACGTGGTCGCTGAACCCGTTCACCGGCTGTCAGCACCAGTGCGTCTTTTGCTATGCGCGCGGGACCCATGCGTATCGTGAGCTCGACGGCGTGCGCGAGTGGGGTTCGGTCCTCAGCGTGAAGGTCAACATCGCGGCGGCGCTACGCGCTGACCTGGCGAGCCAGACGTACCGCGGCGAAGAGATCGCGGTTGGAACCGCGACCGATCCGTATCAGGCGCTCGAGGGCAGCTATCGCCTGATGCGTGGGATCTTGACGGCCTTGCGGGACGCGCGCGCGCCGTTTCACATCACGACGCGTTCGCCGCTGATCGTGCGCGATCTCGACCTGCTTGCGCAGTGCGCGCGGCGTGCCGACGTCGGCGTCGCGGTGAGCATCGCGACGCTCGACGAAGCGTTGGCGCGCGAGATCGAACCGACCGTCGCGCCGCCGCGCCAACGGCTACGCGCGGTGCGCGCGCTCGCCGACGCGGGGATCCGCGTCGGCGTTGCGGTCGCGCCCGTCTTGCCCGACGTCACTGACGACGCCGCGTCGCTCGCGAGCGTGGTGCACGCCGCGGCGGGCGCGGGTGCCTCGCACGTCTGGCACAGCGCCCTCAACCTCGGCGCGATCACGCGCGACGCCTATTTCGCGTTCCTCGCAGCGACCCGGCCGGAACTGGTCGAGCGCTATACCCGGCTTTTCGGGCGGGGCCGCTACGCGGAACCCGGCTACGTCCGCGAGGTCGCCGAACGCGTCCGTGCCGCCTGCCGCTCGAGCACGTTCGTGCGGAGCCGCTCGCTGCCGCCGGATCGGACGGGAGCCCAGATCGCCCTCCCTCTAGGGCGTCGTGCCCGGCGCGCGGAAGGTGCGCGCGATGACCAGACGGGCGTGGTTCGTCGGCGCCGCGATCGCCATACTCTTCGAGCCGCTGGCCCTGCCGGTCGCCGCCGACACCGTCCCGGACCTTGGGGTGCTGCGCGAGCGGATCCGCGCCTCCGGCGGCCCGATCCCGGATTCGTGGCGCGAGACCGATGAGACGGTCACCTCGGACGAAACGACGACGATCGAGCACGACTACCGCCGGGGCAAGGACTTCCGGTACACGTTTGACACCGGGCCGTTCCATTCGGAACGCGGCGTGAACGGCGGTCAGCTGTGGCACATGAACGACAACGGTCAGCTGATCGTCGACCAGCCGGATCCCGGAAAAGCGACGCGCGAGGAGACCACCACGACCGTCGAGGCGATCCACACGCCGGTCGAGGGGTACGTGATCGCGACGCTCAACGCGCAGGGCCACGGCCAGAAGGAGTACGTCGACGGCACAACCTGGCGGGTAATGCGGCGCGAGCAGCTGACCACGAACGGCACGATCGTGACGACGCTCGACGACGTTCACGCCGATCACGGGCGCACGTTCGCGCACCACCTGCACGTCGAGAACGGCTACGCGAAAACGACGAGCGATCTGCGCGTGATCGACTACGCTCCGGACGACGTTGCGGTGAACGAGGTCGCCATTCCCAAGCCGCGCCGCGTGCTGGTGAGCTTCCCGAACGGCGCAGGACCGGTGGAGCTGCCGGCGCGCTTCGGCCGCTCGCACATCTACGTCCGCATCAACATCGGCGGCCGCGGGCTCGACTTCGTGCTCGACAGCGGCGCCGGCGGGATCACGATCGATTCCGATGTCGCCCGCGAGCTCGGGCTCAAAGAGTACGGCAAGCACTCGGCGGTGACGGCGCGGCGTTACACGACGGCGCGCACGATCGTCCCGATGATGCGCGTGGGGTCGCTGGTGATGCGCGACGTGGCGATCCAAGAAGTCCCGCACGGCTGGAACACCGAGCCTGGCGTCAAAGAAGTCGGGTTGCTCGGGTTCGACTTTTTGGCCGAGCTCGGCGTGACCGTCGATTACGAGCACCAACGTGTGACCGTCGTTCCGGGCAACGACTACGTGCCGCCGGCCGATCCGGCGACGATCCCGCTCGACGTCCGCGTCGGCGGCGGTCAGCCCCGGGCGAGCGTCGCGGTCAACGGCGCCATCGGCGAGCGCTTCATCATCGACACCGGTGGTGCCGGGACGTTTCTGATCTTCGACTACTTCGCGCGCCGGCATCCGGAGGCGATGCGCGATCGCGGCGGGGGCGGCGACCAGCGCCAGCGCAGCCGCTTGAACGGAATCGGCGGTACGTTCGACGTCGAGGCGTATCAGATCGAATCGCTGAAGCTCGCCTCGGTGAACTTCACCGACTTCGTCGGCTATCGCGTCAAAGGCAGTTCGTACGCACAGAACGACGACGGCATCGTCGGGGTCGAGTTCCTGCGCCTCTTCACGCTCGGCTTCGACTACGGCAACAGCCGCCTGTACCTCGTCCCGAACTCCCGCGGCCGCGCGGCGATGGGGCTCAAGTAGGCGATTCGCGCTTACAGGCGCGCGATGTCGCCGCGGTACGTCAGCGGCGTGCCGCTCGGGAAGCGCGTCTTGAGCGCGGCGATCGCCTCGTACGCGCGAGCGCGCGCCGCAGCGAGATCCTCAGCTCGCGCCGTGACCGTGAGGACGCGCCCGCCGGGCGACGAGACGGTCCCGTTCTCGCGGGACGATGTTCCCCAAAACGCGACGACGCCGTCGCCCAGGTCGAGATCGGCCGGGAGCCCGCTCACCTTCGTGTTCTCGTACGGATAGCGCGAGGTCGCGATGACGACGCCGACGCACGCGTCCGGCGACCACGTTGCCGCGTCGTTCTGGAGCGCGCCGTTCGCTGCGGACGCGAGGTAGCGCGCAAAGTCGCCGTCGACGCGCGGCATCAGCACCTGCGTCTCAGGATCGCCCCACCGCGCGTTGAACTCGATCACGAAAAGCCCGCGTTCGGTCTGCATCAGGCCGCAGTAGAGCACGCCGCGATACCGTTCGCCGTCGGCGACGAGCCCGCGCAGTACCGGGTCGACGACACGCTCGCGCACCACATCGAGCAGATCGTCGGGGAAGCCCGCGGGCGGTGAGTATGCGCCCATACCGCCCGTGTTCGGTCCCTGGTCGTCGTCACCGGCGCGCTTGTAGTCGCACGCCGCTGCGACCGGGATCATCGTGCTCCCGTCGGCGATCGCGAAGACGCTGACCTCACGGCCTGAGAGCCGCTCCTCGATCACGACGTCGGAGCCGCCGCCCGGGATCTTGTTCTTCGTGTACCAGTCGGCGAGGACCGCCAGCGCGCTGCCGCCGTCGTCGGAGACGACCACGCCCTTTCCGGCGGCGAGCCCGTCGGCTTTCACGACCGCACCGCCGCGCCAGCCATCCAGCGCGCGCCTCGCTTGATCGAGATTGTGCACGACCTTGAAGCGCGCGGTCGGGATCCCGTGCCGCTCCATGAAGCGCTTCGCGTACACCTTGCTGGTCTCGAGGCGGCCGGCGCCGCGGTTCGGCCCGAACACCGCGATCCCGGCCTCGCGCAACTTGTCACCGACTCCGGCCGCGATCGCGGTCTCCGGCCCGAGCACGACCAGATCGATCCGTTCCTCCTGCGCGCGACGGACGATCGTGCGTGCGTCGGTCGCCGCAACATCGGGCCAGTTCGTTCCGCGCGTCAGCGTGCCGGCGTTCCCCGGCGCGTGGAACAGCGCTTCGCACGACGCCGAGGCCGCGAGGCGCCACGACAGCGCGTCTTCGCGAGCGCCGCCGCCGACGACCAAGATTCTCATGAGCCGACCGCCGTGCGCCGGGCCATCCCGGAATCCCTGCGCCGTCTCGCGAAGCGTCGGCCATGAGACGACTTGCCGCGATCGTGCTGCTTTCCGCGCTGGTTCTTGCGCCCGGTGTGCGCGGGGGCGCCGCCCCGCCGCAGACCGCAACCGGGATCGCGCTTGACGCGCCGTGGAAAGTCACCGTGTACGAGCTGGCGCGGGCGAAGTTCAAGCATCCCGCCTGGGGTTGGCAGCACTCCGAGCGCGACTACCGTCTCGCGGTCGAGGTGGCGCAGGGCGATCGCCTCACGGTGGACACTGACGTGCTGTTCGCGGCAGCGTTCCTGCACGACATGGCCGCGTTTCCGCCGTACGCGAAAAAAGGGATAGAGCACGGCGACCGCGCCGCCGAAACGAGCGAAGCGATCCTGCGTGACGCCGGCTTTCCGATGGCGAAGTTCGCGGCCGTGCAAGCCGCCGAGCGCGGGCACATGTACTACAGTAATGCCGGGACGGTCCCCGAGGCGATCGCGCTGCACGACGCCGACTCGCTGGACTTTCTCGGCGTCATCGGCGCGGCACGCATCCTGGCGCTGACCGGCGAGGAAAAACCTGACGCGACCGGTGCGATCAAGACACTGCGCGGTTTCGTCAAGGACATCCCGCCGCGCTTGATCACCAACACGGCGAAGAAGCTCGGGGCGCAGCGCGTCTTAGAGCTGGTGACGATCCTCGACCGCCTGCAGGCCGAGACCTACGACGGCGCGGCGACCTGACTCGCGCGGCGCTGCTCCTCCTCCTGGAGCGCGCGCCATTGCACCTTGCCGGTCGGCCCGCGGGGCAGCGCATCGACGAACACGATCTCCCGCGGCAGTTTGTACGCGGCCATGTGCTCGCGCGCCCAGGCGATGATCTCGTCCGCGGTCGCACTCGCGCCGTCGCGGAGCACGACGAGCGCCTTCACCTGTTCGCCGAGCCGTGCGTCGATCGATGCGATGACGCAGGCTTCTTTGATCGCCGGATGCGCGAACAGCTTCGTCTCGACCTCGGCCGGCCAGACCTTGAAGCCGCCGGCGTTGATCATGCGCTTGACGCGGTCGACCAAAAAGAAATATCCTTCGTCGTCGGCGTAGCCGAGGTCGCCGGTCCGCAGAAAACGCTTGCCGTCGCGTTCGATGAACGCTTCGGCGGTCGCCTCGGGCTGCTTCCAGTACTCTTTCATCACCTGCGAACCCGCGATGACGATCTCACCGGTCTCGTTCGGCCCGAGCTCCCGCAACGTCTCCGGATCGACGACTCGCGAGTCGATGCCGAACGTCGGGACGCCGAGGCATTGCAGCTTGGTGCGATCGGGCGGGTTTGCGTGCGTCATCGCGATCGTCTCGGTGAGCCCGTAGCCTTCCATGTAGTTCATGCCGAGCCGCTCGCTCAGCTCCGTGCCGACCGCGGCCGGAAGCGGCGCACCGCCGCCGCCGAGCGCGACCAGCGAACGCAACGCCTCGGCGCGATAGCCGGGATGCGAGAGCAGGTCGACGACCATCGTGCTGATCGCGGTCAGTCCCGTACACTGGTATCGTTCGATCAGCGTGAGCGCGGTCGCAGGATCCCAGCGCGTCATCATCACGATCGTTGCGCCGTTGCACAGCCCCGCGTTCATGTCGCCGGTCATCCCGGTGACGTGGAAATACGGCAGCACCGAGAGAATCCGCGCGCCGGGACCGGTACTGCCGCCCCACATCGGCGTCGCCCAGGTCGTCGTCTGCACCGAGCGGTGGGTGTGGACGCACCCTTTCGGACGTCCGGTCGTCCCGGAAGTATACAGGAGCAGCGCCATGTCCGCGCCGCCGGTGACGATCGGGCTTGGCATCGCCGTGCCGCGAACCGCGTCGGCGAAGCGGACCCAGCCGTCACCTTCGACCGGCGCAGCAGGCGCAGCGACAGCGGCCGGGAGCGCGAGATCGGTCTCCCGCTCGAGGTAGTCGGAATACGCCGCGACGACGACGTGCCGCAGACGATGGGCGTGCGGGCGCAGCCGTGACGCGAGCTCCTGGCCGGTGATCGCCACCACCGCGTCGCTGTCGTCGAGGTACGTTTCGAGCTCTTCGGCGACCAGCATCGGATTCAGCGGAACGACGACCGCGTTCGCGCGCAAGATCGCGTAGTACGCGATCACGAATTGCGGCGAGTTCTGCATGTGGAGCAGCACGCGATCGCCGCGCTTGACCCCCGCCTCGTGCTCCAGGTGTCCGGCGAGCGCTTCGACCTCGCGCCACAGCCGCGCGTACGCGATCGGGGTATCGTAGTACACGATCGCCGAATGATCGGGCCAGCGCGCGGCGGAGGTCGCGAGGTTGTGCGCGACGCTGGTGGCCGGTACCGGAAACTCGCGCGGCCGGCGCTTCGGCCAGTACGCGAAATGACGCTGTTCCAAGGGGAGCGGGTTCCGCCGGTCTAACCGACTAGTCCTTGTCGATTCCCACCAACCTGCCGCCGGTCACGCAGATCGGCGACCGCATCGTGCAGATCCGCCTGCCGATGACCGGCAACCCGATGCGCTACATCAACGGCTACCTGCTCGAGGACGACGACGGGTTGACCCTGATCGACTGCGGGTGGAAGGCCGACGACGTGCTGGCCGCGCTCGAGGAGGGCCTCGCGCTGTGCGGCCATACCGTGCGCGACGTGCGGCGGCTGCTCATCACGCACTTCCATTTCGATCACTACGGGCTCGCCGGGACGCTGGTCGCCGCCGGTGTCCCGGAGCTAGGGATGCACGCCCTCGACTGGTCGTTCTTGCGCGCACGGCGCGAACGCCGCGGTGACGACGACTCGATCGTCAACGCCTGGCTCGAGCGCAACGGCTTGCCGGTCGAGCTGGAAGACGATGACGACTCGTGGGGCCGGTTCGACTACGTCGAGCCGACGCGGATGGTCGAGGACGGTGAACGCATCGGCCGCCTGCGCGCGATGTGGACCCCGGGCCACTCGCCGGGGCACCTGTGCTTCGTCGACACCGTCTCCGGGCGGACGTTCACCGGCGACCACGTGCTCGATCCGGTCACCCCGCACGTCGGCATGTGGCACGACGCAAGCCGCGACGCGATGGGCGAGTACGTCGCCTCGCTGCGGACCGTCGGCGCGCTCGAAACGACCGGGGCGCTGCCCGCGCACGGCGAGGCGTTCCCCGATCTCGCCCGGCGCGTCGACGAGCTCCTCGCGCACGAAGCGGTGCGCGAGACCGACGTGCTGCACGCACTCGACAATGGCCCGAAGACCGCCACCGAGGTGGCAGGTATGCTACGCTGGCGCCGCCGCGGCGACCGCTTCGATCAACTGCATCCCGACCACCGGCAGTTCGCCGTCGCCGAAACGCTCGCACACCTCGATCACCTGCGCCGGCGCAACGAGGTAACCCGCAGCGATTCACCCGCGCGCATCACCTGGACCCGCGTGTCCCCCTGACGTTGGAGGTCACTCCCACTCGACGGTTGCGGGGGGTTTCGAGGTGATGTCGTAGGCGACGCGGTTGACGCCGGAGATCTCGTTCACGATGCGAGCGGAGATGCGCTCGAGCAGATCGTGTGGGAGACGCGCCCAGTCGGCGGTCATCCCGTCCTCGCTGGTGATCGCGCGGACGCCGACGAGGTTGCCGTACGTCCGTCCGTCGCCCATCACGCCGACGCTCTTCACGGGAGTGAGGACGGCGAAGTATTGCCACGGCCGCGGCGAAAGGCGGCCTTGCGCGATCGCCGCGTCGATCTCGCTGGTCACGATCCAGTCGGCCTCGCGCACGACCTCGAGCCGCTCGCGCGTGATGTCGCCGATGATCCGCACCGCCAGGCCCGGGCCGGGGAACGGCTGTCGCTCGACGATCGCGTTCGGGAGCCCGAGCACGCGTCCGGCTTCGCGCACTTCATCCTTGAACAGCGCACGCAGCGGTTCGACGAGTCCCAGCGCCATGCGCTCCGGCAATCCGCCGACGTTATGATGCGACTTGATCTTGTGTCCGGCTTTCGAGCCCGGCGTCTTCGACTCGATCACGTCGGGATAGAGCGTCCCCTGCACCAGGAAACGCACGCCGGGGATCTTCTTCGCCTCTTCTTCGAAGATCGCGATGAACTCGTGCCCGATCCGGATGCGCTTCTCTTCGGGGTCGCCGATCCCGGCAAGCCGCTCGAGGAACCGGCGTTCCGCATCGATGTGGATGACGTTCAGGTGCAGCACGTCGCGGAACGCGGCGACCACCCCCGCCGACTCGTTCTTGCGCATCAGCCCGGTGTCGACGTAGATGCACGTCAGCTGCTTTCCGATCGCGCGCGCGACCAGCGTCGCGGCGACCGCCGAATCGACGCCGCCAGAAAGCGCGCACAGCACGTTGGCGTCGCCGACCTGCGCGCGCACCTTTTCGATCGCGTCATCGACCCATGAGTCCATCCGCCAGGTCGGGGCGATCCCGGCGATCGTGTGCAGGAAGTTTTCGAGGATCGCGGTGCCGGCTTCGGTGTGCACGACTTCAGGGTGGAACAGGACGGCGTACAGCTTGCGCGCGTCGTCGCTCATCGCCGCGATCTCGGAGCTGGCGGTGTGCGCGAGCGGAGTGAAGCCGCGCGGCACGCTCTTGACCGAATCGCCGTGCGACATCCACACCCGCGACTCGGCCGGGACGCCGAGGAAGAGCGGCGAGTCTGCGCGGTCGACCACCAGCTGCGCCGGACCGAACTCGCTGTGCGCCATGCGCGCAAGCTCGCCGCCGAAGCGCTTCACCAGCAGCTGCATACCATAGCAGATGCCCAGCAGCGGCAAGCCGCTCTCGTACACGCGAGGATCGCACTCGAGCGCGTCGTCGCCGAACGTCGATTCCGGACCGCCGCTGAGCACGATCGCAGACGGCTCGCGCTTCGCGATCTCGTCCCAGGACGCGTCGAACGGCAGCAGCTCGGAGTAGACGTTCGCCTCGCGCGCGCGGCGTGCGATCAGCTGGCTGACCTGCGAGCCGAAGTCGAGGATGACGACGGTCGCGGGCTTCGCCTGCACGGGAGTGGTCATTCCGGCCAGAGTTCGTCCACGGCGAAGCCGAACCCCGGAAGGATGTCCGGGAACTCGATGCGCTCGCCGGGGGTGACGTTCAGCGGCGCAGCGCCGGCACGGTGGATTTCAACGATGCGTTTCCCGGGGTCGACGTAGACAACGATGTCGATGCGTTGCGACAGAAGCAGGTCAAGCTTAGCTCGGCACGCTCTTTCGCTCTGTTTGCTCGACCGGATCTCGAACACGAGTTCCGGCACGACACGTGCGAACGAGCGCGGGACTTTTGGCATACGAACGCGCGAAACATAGGTAACGTCCGGCGCCATGAGGTCGCCATCCGCGAAGAGAATACCGCCATTCGAATCAAAGACGTAGCCGAGCTTCCTCTCCTCGATCCATGCTTGGATGCGTGAGCCTATCAGCATAACGAGATGGGCTGATACGAAATCGTGGGGCGGCACGACAACATACTCGCCGTTTCGAATTTCCAGATCGTAAGCGGGATGTTTCCGCTGGATTGCGTCCAGTAGCTCCCAATACGTCGGATCGTCTTTGTGTTCCAACCGAACGGCGTTCACGTCAGTACCTCCTCGAGCCGGCCTTGGTCGCGGGCCCAGACCAGTTCCATGGCGATCCGTTCGCCGACCGAGACGTCGCGTCCCCACCGGTAGGCGGTGTAGGGCGTGTAACGCGTGCCGGGCGAGCCCGGGATGCGCAGGCTCACGTCGTAGCAGACGAAGTCCTTCGGCGGGCCGCTGACGATGACGCACTGCAGCGCGAACGGGCCGATCACGCCGACGCCGTCGACTTCGCGCGCGGCCCGCACGAAGCGTTCGCCCATGTCGAACGCCTTCTCCAGCATCGACTCCGTCAGCGTCGCCGCGATGTGCCCGGCCTCTTCCATGCGGACCGGCTCGTCGGCGAGGTCGCGCGCCTGTTTGAACGGGAGCCCGACGAAGCCGTCGCGATTCGTCTGCCGCCGCGTGTCGGTGCCGAGCAGCTCCAACTCACCGAGCACCGGCGACCAGAAGAAATTCAAGTTGACCGTCGGGCCGAGCAAGAACTCCTCGATCACCGCGCCGCGCAAGCCTTCAGGCGTTATGATGCCGTCGTGGAGCAGCCGGCCGGCCATGTTCGTGTACTCGTTCTCGTCGCGCGCGAGAAAGAACGCGCGCTCGAACGAGACTTTTGCGTGCGGCGCCTTGATCATC
>OCZT010003213.1_pt1 | contig 16778 bp, 19 predicted proteins | sample 1539031 | NCBI WGS metagenome assembly OCZT01 (sample SAMEA3539308, study PRJEB22396) | soil metagenome | biome: tundra; feature: field; material: soil | place: USA | collected 2010-05 | depth 0.15 m | reverse complement strand
AGGAAGCCAAACACCACCATCGGCGTCCACGGCTTTACAAAGTGGAACCCAAACATCGGGAACGCTGCCGACCCCACGATCGACGCCAGGGAAACATAGCGCGTCAGCGCAAACACCGCCAGAAACACCAGAAAGATTGCCAGTCCCGAGGGCCACGTCAGCGCCAGGAACACGCCCAGCGCGCTGGCGACGCCCTTCCCGCCACGAAACCCCAGCCACACCGGAAACACATGGCCCACCACGGCCGCGACCGCCGCCGCCACCGCCACGTCATACATGCCCGGCGCCAGATACCGCGCGATTATCACCCCCGCGTACGCCTTGCCCAGATCGAGCAGGAGCGTCATGACCCCCAATCCCTTGCCGCCAGATCGCGCTACGTTGGTCGCGCCGATGTTCCCGCTGCCCTGCTCCCGGATGTCCTCATTGCGGAAGATCCGCACCAGCAAATAGCCGAATGGAATCGACCCAAGCAGGTAAGCAATCGAAATAGGGAGTATCCAGGGATTCATGGTCGACGCAGTTGCCTTTTCTTTCTTCGACCTAGAGTCTACCAAGAGACAGCCGGGCGCCTTGCATAAACCCAACGCCCACTCAGGTTCGCTCCAGCAGACTCCGCCGCAACTGCTCCAGCGCATGCTGACTCGCCCACAACCGAATCCTCTCCCGGTCGCCCATCAGATTAAGCTCCACCGCCTTCGTCTTGCCATCGTCGGCAAACGAAAGAGCCACATACACAAGCCCAATCGGCTTCTCCGCGTCCGGTCCCGGAGCACCACCCCCAGGCCCCGCGATACCCGTAATTCCGATCCCCACCGTCGCGCCTGTCCGCACGCGAATCCCCTCGGCCATGGCCCGCGCCACAGCATCGCTTACCGGCCCCTCGGTCCGCACCATCTTCTCAGGGACATCCGCGAACGTGGTCTTCAGCCGGTCCGCATACACCACCGCGCCGCCGAGAAAATATCGCGAACTCCCCGGCACCGCCGTCAGCCGCTCGGCCAGCAGACCTCCGGTGCAGCTCTCCGCCGACGCCAAAGTCATGTGCCGCAGCCCGAGCATTAGCAGCACAACCTCCTCCAGCGACTCGCCGTGCGACGAAAAAATAGCGTCGCCCATCTCCTGCTCAATTTTCTCAGCAAGCTCGTCGACCCTCGCCTGAGCCTCCACACCGCTCGCCTTCGTGCACACAAAATGCAGTTGGATCTCGCCCGAGCCCGCCAGAATCGTCGACTCCACATCCGTGTACTTTTTGTAAATCGGCGCCGTCCGCGCATCCACCTGCGACTCCGGAAGCAGCGCCATCCGCAGCATCCGCTTCGCCATATGCCGCTCCGGAAGCGTCGCCGCCAGCCGTGACCGGCACTCGGCCTCATACATCGCCTTCAACTCATTCGGAGGTCCGGGCAGCATGATCACGATCTTCCGGTGCCGTCCCACTACCGTGTCGATGTATTGCCCCGGAGCGCTGCCATTGGCGTTCTCCAGCACCTCCGCCCCGTCCAGCACGTCGGCCTGCCGCGAATTGTTTTGCGGCATCTTCATCCGCCGCGCCGCGAACCGCTTATACATCCCGGTAAGAATCTCGGTGTCCCGCCGCAACTTCAGCCCCATCGCCGCGCCGACCGCCTCACGCGTCAGGTCGTCTTCAGTTGGCCCCAACCCGCCCGAAAAAATCACGACGTCGGCGCGCGCGATCGCAATCTTCGCCGCACCCGTCAGGTGTTCGAAGTTGTCCCCAACAATTGTCTTGAACGCCACCGACACACCCAGCTCATTCAGCCGGGCCGTCAGATATAGCGAGTTCGTGTCCTGCCGGAACGGTGTCAACATCTCCGACCCGGCAGCAATAATCTCAGCAATCATGGTGTTCGCTGTCGCTCGTCCTTTTGTTTGTCATTCCGCAGCGCAGCGGAGGAATCTGCTTTTGTATTTCGACCAGCCAGTCGTCACACCAGTCTTCTGCCCTCAATATCCAAAGCAACATGGTACAGCGCATCCCGAGTAGCCAGCGCCGCGCATCCATCCTCCAGAAACGCCAACCCCACCAGATCGTTTCCCGACACCACTACCGAAGCCTCCCGCCCCGGCGTAATCCGCACAATCCCGCGCTGCCCTTCAAGCGACGCCGCCACATATAAATTCCCATCCACGTCGAATGCCAGCCCCTGTGCCCGCCCCAGCCCCTGGTAGAACACCGTCGTCCGCCCGTCGCGGTCGATCGCATGAATCGCCTGGTTGCTCGAAGTCGTCGGCCCACTCACAAACAGTGTGCCTTCATCGTTGAACGCCAGATGATACGCCGCCATGCTCGGCTCAAGCGTCGCATACACAAAAATTTCCCTGTCTGCTGGAAATCCGCGCGACTCCCCAACGTCCCCCCCGGTCCGGTCCGGTCCGACCTTGAAAATCGTCCCCGAACGGTCGCCCACAAACAAATTCCCGTCACCGTCGAAAGCAATCCCCGTGGCAATCCCCATCCCCTCCGCGTACGTCGAGATCGCGCCCTCGGGCGAGATACGGTACACCGTCCCCTCCGCCCGCGAACTTGCGTACAGATACCCATCCGCACCGAACGCGAGCCCCGTAGCATTCAGCAGATCGCGCACAAACGGCCGCACCTGAAAGTCTCTCGCGATCGAAAAGATCGACACCGGTACGCTCTGACCGCGTCCACCCGAAACCGTCACATACACATTCCCGTCCGCATCGACAGCGGGATTCGCGACCGGATGCAGACCTTCAGCCATAGGCACAGCGACCCGCAGTTCGAGCGCATTGCTCACCGTGCCCGGCCCCGCCAAATCGCCGAGCGCAAGCACCACGTCCCCGGAAGTCGCCCCCTCGGGAATCCGAATCACCGCGCGCCCCGGCCTGCTCATCGTCAGATACACCGGCGTATCGCCCACGGTCACCTGCGGAAGCACACTCCCGCCCCGCGCCTGCAGACCGCCGCCACTCAACTCCACTTCACCCCCAGGCATCGCCGCCGGAGGGTTCAACGATTCAAGCCGCGGTGTATCAGATTTCAACCCATGAAGCAGTGGACTCATATCACCCTCAGCCTAGCCTTGCCAGCGCCCCAGCGCAAACAACATCCACACCACAAAATCGGGTGCCCCACATCTCGATTCTGAGATGTGGGTTCTCGCGCCACAAATTCGGGCGCCCCCACATCAATTCGGGTGCCACATTCACCGCTGTCCCATCGCGATGAGTGGGCATTCGCACAAATTTGGGTTCTTCTGCCACAAAATTCGGGTGCCACATTCACCGCTGTCCCATCGCGATGAGTGGGCATTCGCGCGCATGCACGAACCCCTTTGCCGCTTCGACCAAAGACTGCCCCGAACCCTAGATCCACCGACCCACGAGTAACCCCACCCCCAGCGCCAACCCCCCCGCCGCCACATCGTCCAGCATGATTCCCGTCCCTTCCGGCAGGCGCTCCAATCGCCGTATCGGCCACGGCTTCCAGATATCGAACAGCCGGAACAATGCCAGCGCCAACAGCGCATGTCGCCAGTCCGGCCGCACGGCGATCAGCGCAATCCACTGTCCCGCCACCTCGTCGATCACCACAAAACCCGGGTCTTCCCGGCCAGCTTCGCGCGCCACAATCGTCGCCGCCGGAATCCCAATCAACGTCGCCACCAGTGCCGCAACCGCCGTCCCCACAGTCAACCCCATCCAGCCCGGCTGAACGACATGCGCAGCCCCGTACCAAAGCAGCAGCGCCGCCACTGACCCATACGTCCCCGGCCCCGGCTTCAGCATTCCCGCGCCGAACCACGTCCCCACAACCCACGCCCACCGAGTCTTCTTCACCGCATCCCCCGGAACTCTCGCCGTCATCGGAGAGTACCAAGGGGATCGGCAACACATTCGGCGCGTTTGCCTCTGAGATAGGTCCGGGCTTCAGCCCGGACATTTAGGACCATCGGCAATCGGGCTTTAGCCCCCGGGATATGCTTCCCTTCGCTCCGCCGCAAAGCTGCCCATCGTTCCAGCACGCGCTAATCCTCGTCCGTCCGCGTCTTCTGCTGACGATCCCGCAGCCCTTCAAGTTCATCCAGCAGCCCCGGATCATGAATCGGCGAACTGATCACGTACCCACCCGAAGCCCACTTGCCCAGATCAATCAACCGGCAGCGGTCCGAACAAAACGGAAAATCCTCGCCCTTCGGCAGAACAATCGTCCTGCACGTAGGACATCGCAGTGTCTTCGACTTCGCCATACCATCCATTCTAAAATCACAGCCGCCACAAGCAAAGTCGTGCCCAACCTCGCCCCGCTCGATACCAACAACCTCCAACCTTCCAACCGACACAGTCCCTTACAATCCATAGACCTCAATCGCCGTCCCGCCAAACACCAGCGCGCGCTCAGCCTCGCTGAATCCCGCAAAATAGCTTCGCAGCACCTCGAACCACTGCGCATATCCGCTCGCCACCAGGCACACCGGCCAATCCGATCCGGCCATCAGCCGCGCCGGCCCGAACGCCTCCACCGCCACATCCAGATAAGGCTTCAGACCCTCCGGCGACCACGCCTTCCAGTCAGCCTCGGTCACCATCCCCGACAGCTTGCACCACACGTTCTCCCGCAGCCCAAGCTCCCGCATCCGCGATGCCCACGGCTCCAACACGCCACCCGCAATCAGCGGCTTCGCCACATGGTCCAGCACAAATACCTGCTCGGGATGCTCATCGACAAACAAAATGGTGTCCGGCAAATGTCGCGCATAGATCAGAATGTCGTACACCAACCCACTGCCCTGCAGCGTCCGAATCCCCGAGTTGAAGTCCTCGCGCAGGATGTAGTGCTCGTCCTTCTCGCCCTGGATCACATGCCGCAGCCCCTTCAACTTCGTCCGGCCATCGAACTCTTCCATCACGCCGGGAAACTCCTCCCCCGCAATCGGAGCCCATCCCACCACACCACGAATCGCATCGGTCTGGTCGGCCAGATCGAGCAGCCAATGCGTCTCCTCCATCGTCTGCCGCGCCTGCACCGCCACCGTCCCGTCGATGCCCGCCGTAGCCATCGCCGCAATCAAATCCGCCGGCAGAAAATCCCGCCGCAGCGCCTCCATGCCTTCGTCGAGCCACCCGTACTCCTCCGGCGTATACCGCCAAAGATGATGGTGCGCATCGATCCTCTGTACCTCGTCCATACCACCTCCATCGTTCCCCAATCGTACCGCCAAGCCCACGCGGGTGCCCATGATCGGCGCACTCTTATCCCACCTCTCGTGGGACTGATTTCTTCAGTTCCCGATACGACCTATGCAACAATTCCGCATGACCCGCATCCTGACCATAGTCTGCATCTGCGTCGCAGCATCCCTTTCCGCCCAGACCATGCCCCCGCCCGCAGACCAGCAACTCGCCCACGACATCTTCAAGCAGTTCGTCGAGATCAAGTCCGGCTTCACCACCGGCTCAACCACGCCCATAGCCGAAGCCGCCGCCGCCCGTCTCCGCGCCGCCGGCTTCCCCACCTACGGCGTCCAGGGCTTCTTCCTCGACCGCGACAATATCCCCTTCCACAGCTCCAACGAAAGCCTCGGCGTCACCTCCTTCTACGAAGGCCAGACCTTCCTCTACACCCTAGTCAAAAGGTTATCGACCAATCTCCCATAGCCCGTTGGCAACATTTGCAACGCCGTTAGGGTCACAGAAAGTGTGGGTGTAAGATGAGCAGTCGTTAGCAGGACCAAAAACAAACCTACCCAATGCACCGGAGAGAACAAAAATGAAGTCTCACTGGATACTCGGCCTGGCGATAATTACCTTCTCGTCCCCACTCCTTTCGCAGACCAATTCCGCGCCCTCCACCTGCCCCATCAACTTCCTGAAGCTCAACCCAGATGCCGTAAGCACGCGCATTCAAAATACAAGCGGCAAAACCATCGTGGGGCTAACCTTCTATGCCGCACTCGCCGATGCAACCGAGCATTGGAAGTGGGTTCACTACGACCTCGACGACTCCAGGCCCCTGCGAGAGTTCGGCTGGAACAAGCAGATCAACCCCAGTCAATCCAAAACCCTCTCCTGGGATCGTGCGAATCTCGACTTCGAGCATGGCGGCGGAGGGGCGCTCGTGCTCACCAGCGTCCTCTACGAAGATGGATCCTCCTGGGAGGAGCGACCGGATCAGGCAACCTGCAGAGCCCTCTGGTACAACAGCCATAAGAAGTCATTCACCAGGCCAATCGAGTTGCCGCGTCGCCCGTAAGACGGTGCTCACTCGCTTTGCGATCGTGGGTCACTTGTCGACCACACAAAAGACGACCCCATGATCCCCACCCTCGAAACCCGGCGCCTCATACTCCGCCCGCTCGAACTCGCCGATGCCGAGCGTACCCAACAACTCTTTCCCCAATGGGAGATCGTCAAGCATCTCGCCGCCCGCTTCCCCTGGCCCTTCCCGCCCGACGGAGCCCTCATCTACTTCCGCGACGACGCCCTCCCCGCCATAGCTCGCGGCGACGTCTACTTCGAAGAAACACCCAGCATCCACGGCCCTTCCGGAGCCAAAGGGATCGGCGAGCTCCCCATGGACGGCCCCGCCCTCGCCATCCTCAACGCCATCGAACACGCCACCGGCATCGCCTTCACCGATATCCCCCTCCTCCCCGAAGACATCTTCGAACGCATGACAAGAGCTGGGGTGCCCCATCCATCACAGTCCCTTCGCGATGGGTGGGACGTAAACACTCAACCAGCCCGGTCCGGCGGCACCGAAGACCTCGACCCCACCATCGACCTCGACACCAGAGTCGAGGCCACCGCATGAAATTTTTCAAGCACTCTCTAGCCACACCACAAAACACCGTCATCCCGATTGACCCACAAAACACCGTCATCCCGATTGACCCACAAAATACCGTCATCCCGACCGGAGCGCAGCGAAGTGGAGGGACCCCCGCATTCTGTCCGAGTCGCCACGGAATATCCCGCTTAGGGGCACGGCTCCTCCAAAGTTCCCGCATGACACCTATCTATGCGAATTTGTCCTTCGGATTAGCAGGGGGCTTTAGCCCCCTGAACAGGACAGCCCACAAAAAAAGTTCAGCCCCAGGCCTCCCGACCCCACCCCAAACTCGTCATCCTGAGCGCAGCGCGCAGCGCGCAGTCGAAGGACCCCGAGAGACCTGGAGTCGCCAACGCGCTTCGGACATTTTCGACCACCCGGTTCGTTGCCTCTGCTTCTGAGATAGGTCCGGGCTTTAGCCCGGACATTTACCGGTCCAATAAAGAAAAGGGCTTTAGCCCCCGGGAGACCACCCGCTCAGTTCAGCGCAGAAAACTGTACGCGTCGTGCGCAGATTCTTCGTCTTCGTTTGCATCTCGTGCTTCTGAATGCTGATTCTGGACCTGTGGAGACTGCTGCGATGACCACCATCACCCTCACCATCAACAACGAAACCCGCACCATAACCGCCCCGCCCATGAAGCGCCTCCTCGACGTCCTCCGCGAGGACCTCCACCTCACCGGCACAAAAGAAGGCTGCGGCGAAGGCGAATGCGGCTCCTGCTCCATCCTCATGAACGGCGAACTCGTCAACTCCTGCCTCGTCCCCATCCTCCAGGCCGAAGGCGCAACCATCACCACCATCGAAGGCCTCGCCAACAAAGAAAAACTCCATCCCATCCAGCAATGCTTCCTCGAACAAGGCGGAGCCCAATGCGGCATCTGCACCCCCGGCATGATCCTCGCCACCCAACACCTCCTCGACAAATATCCGCAACCAACCCTGTTACAAATCCAGGAAGGCCTCGCCGGAAACCTCTGCCGCTGCACCGGCTACATGCGCATCTTCGAAGCCGTCCAACAAGCCGCCAACCATACGGGCTAAGCTTAAGTTCGTCATTCTGGCCGAAGGTCAGAATCTCCGTATTGCCCTTGTCCTTGTTCTTGCTTGTCATTCTGAGCGCAGCGAAGAACCCCCGTATTGGCTTTTGTCGTTGCCCGTTCTAGCCTTTGCTTTTCAACGAACAACCAGCAACTGACAACTAACAACTGTCCTTATGCGTTCCAACGTCGCCGACTACTCACTCATCGCCCCCCCCACGCTCACCGCAGCCCTGCAAACCCTCGCCGCCGACCCCATCCGCATCGAACGCCGCTTCTCCGCCTACCGCACCTACACCCGCAAAGTAGGCACCCGCAGCACCCAGGCCATCTCCAAAGTAGCCCTCGCCTGCCTCGCGCTCGTATCGGACAACCCCGCCAACCCATCTGCCCGCATCATCACCGACATCCGCATCGGCGCCGCCAGCCTCCGCGAAACTCCCATCCGCTGCACCGCCGCCGAGCCGCCCTCCTCAACCAGCCCATCACCCCTGAAACCATCGCCGCCGCCCGAGCCGCCCTCCTCAACCAGCCCATCACCCCTGAAACCATCGCCGCCGCCCGAGCCGCCCTCGCCACCGAAGCCCGCCCCATCGACGACATCCGCTCCACCGCCAAATACCGCGCCGCGGTAGCCGCCAACCTCCTCGAGGAATTCCTCCGCACCCTATAGGGCACGGTCGCCTTTTGTTCCTGTTGTCATCCTTGAGCGAAGCGAAGGACCCCCGCATTTCGCCCTTGCCCTTGCCCTAGCCCTTGCCCTTGCCCTTGCTCCTGAGATAGGCCAAGGCTTCAGCCTTGGCGCTCCTTCAGGACCTGCGATCAAGGGGGCTTCAGCCCCGGGCCTTCGCCTCATCCTGGAGTGACCCCCTAAACTGAGACATTGCAGGAAAGCCCCATTTTCATGGAATGGAGGCATGGGATGCGACGAACCTACCGTCATTGGACTGCGGCGGAGAAGCGTGCTGCTGTGGCGCAGATGGCAGTCTGCGGTCATGGGAAGATCGCCGCTGAGCTGGGGATCTCGAAGCGGCTGTTGTACACCTGGCGGGCGCATGAGCTTCGGCTGGAGAAGGCGGCCAAGGCCGAGAGCAGCCGGGAGCGCGCTCTGGAGCGGGAGAACCGGCGGCTGAAGCAAGCGCTTGCGACCAAGGTACTTGAAGCGGATTTCTTACAAGGTGTGTTGCGCAGAATCGAGGCTCAACGCCGGCCGATCAGCGGCTCCGGCGAGACTGCATCTACGCGGAGGTCCGAGTGATGCGGCCGCAAACACACCTTGGTATCGAGTCCATGTGCCGTCTCGGGCAGGTCAGCCGGGCGGGGTTTTACCGTCACTGGCAGCAGAACGAGCCGCATGTCGAGGAGACGGAGTTGCGGGCGAAGATGCACGAGATCGTGGTCGCCAACCGGCGCGACTACGGCGACCGGCGGGTGACGCGCGAGCTGCATAACCAGGGCTGGGCGGTGAACCACAAGCGGGTGGCGCGGCTGATGGCGGAGGATAATCTGCTCTGTCTGCGCAAGCGAAGCTTCGTAGCGACCACCGACTCCGGGCACGATCTGCGCGTCTGGCTGAACCTGGCCGGGCGCATGGATCTGACCGGGATCGACCAGCTCTGGGTGGCCGACATCACTTACCTCCGGCTGGCCGAGGAGTTCGTGTATCTGGCGGTGGTTCTGGACGCCTTCAGCCGCCGCGTGCTGGGCTGGGCGCTGGACCAGCGGCTCGATGCCGGCCTGGCGGTGGCCGCTCTGCGTCAGGCGATCGACGCGCGCCAACCCGCGGCCGGGCTGGTCCATCACTCCGACCGCGGCGTGCAGTATGCCTCGAACGCGTACGTCAACCTGCTGCTCGAACATGGCATCCAGCCCAGCATGAGCCGGGCCGGCAACCCCTACGACAACGCAAAATGCGAGAGCTTCATGAAGACTCTGAAACAGGAGGAGATCCACACCCGGCAGTATCGCGACCGCGCCGACCTGGAAGCTCATATCGGCGAGTTCATCGAGCGGTATTACAATCGCAGGCGGCTGCACTCGGCGCTCGACTACCGCTCGCCGGAGGCGTTCGAGCGCGACCTGCTCGACCAACCGGCGGCAGTGCCAGCCGCAAGCATGAGTTTTTTCAGGCATGAGGGAATCTATCGTCCCGATGCAGCCGGACAAGCTGGGAAGGAGCCGTCATGACCCCTCCCCGGCCCCTCGGTTTACAGCCCATCGCTGCGATGAGTTCCAGCCGGGTAATCCTCGGCGAGTTGCTCTCCAGCAGAGCTCGCCTCCGCTTCCCCGGCCAACCTCAGGCTCAACCATCAACTCCCGTTCGCCAAGAAAAATACAGCGAACGGCACACAGGGCTTTTCCAATCTGTCTCACCCAAGGGGGTCACCCCACCGCCCCAAAATCCTGTCAAGCCCCCAACCCTCTGCAAATCTCGCCAACCAACACAACCCAATAGGCTTGCCGAAACAAAATAGTTGGCATACTAGTTATGCCCGATCCTGCATACTTAAAGTAGTGACAAAAAGAAAAAAGTCCGGCATCACCCTGGGCTGTTGAACCAATCAACGAGCTTCGGCACACCCCAAGCAATTCAGGGCATCGCCCGTATCTCGAGCAGGTTCTTAATCTTAGGCTACTTTTCCACAGGGGGGGGTACACCTACCCAAACAGCTTTACCGCAGCAGCCCGGTCCGCATCCGTGTCCACATCCAGCTCACCGCCAACCAGGTCCACGGTTCCAGCCTCGCGCAACAGCTCCCGCGCTCCGGCATCGCCCCGCAGCGCCCTCAAGGCCGGAAACGAAGCCGCCGGAAAGTACGCCGGAACGCCACGCCGCCCCGCATACGCCGATGCAGTCACCTCGCCCGCCGCCATCAGCGCGAGCAGATGTTCAGCCGTCACCGCCGGCTGATCGCAAGTCATCAGCAAAACGCCGTCCGCACCTCCGACGGCGCCAACGCCAACCCGAATCGAGGAAGCCATCCCTTCCTCCCACGCGTCATTCACCACCACAACAGCACCGGTCAGATTGCACCGCTCAAGAATCCGTTCCACCTCCGCACCAAGCACCACGACAACCGTCTCGCAACCAGCCTCACGCGCAGCCCGCACCGAACGCTCCAGCAAGGTTTCGCGGCCCACCATCACCAGTTGTTTCGGCTCGCCAAGCCGCGTCGAAGGGCCCGCCGCAAGCACCACCGCGGCCGTCACGAACCGGTCGCGCCCATCGCGCACTGCGTCTTTAGATAACGCGAGCCGCCACCCTTCTCGATCTGCTTGGCGACCGTCTCTGCCGTGAGCCTGCGCGAAGAGCCCAGCTTGCCCTGCACCCATGCCTGCACCTCGGCGACTACAGCCAGCGCAATCGCCTCGGCGCCATCGCCGCCCAGATCGAGTCCAACGGGCGCCCAAACCCGCTCGCAGCACTCGGCAACGCTCAACCCAAGCGTCGCCGCAGCCTCGCTGACAAGCAGGCTGCTGCGATGCGAAGCACCAAGCAGCCCGATGTATCCGGGAATCTCGCTGCGCTCGAGCAAGCCGGTGAGCAGTGCCCGATCCTGCTCGTAGCTGTGCGTCATAAGGACAACCGCGTCCTCCGCCTTGATTCCGAGGTCGTTCACAGACACGGTCGCAAGCACGCGCTCCGCCTCGGGGAAACGTTCAGGCCGAGCCAATTGCGGACGCCCATCGGCGACGGTTATGTTCCAGCCGAGCAGCACGGCCATCGTCACGACAGGCTTTGCATCGTCACCCGCGCCCAACACAAACAGTCGCTGCGGAGCCGAGAGCGTTTCGAAGTAGATGCCAGAATCGCAGCCGAAAGGAGTCACAGTATGGGCCGTAATCGCATCGAGATCGCCGGAACTCAAACTGCCGCTCCGAAATACCAGATCGCCGTTGGCCCGGAGTACAGCACGACGCAAAGGCTTCCCCGTAACAGGCAGCCAGGTAACGACCCGCACTTCGGTCCCGCCAAGCGACGCCTCCATCGCTTCCACCAACGTACGGCATTCAGGAGTGTCAGCAGGTTCGAACAGCAGGTCCACAACGCCGCCGCAACCCAGTCCGAAAGGCATTTCTGCCGTGTCGTCGAACAGGGTCGAATAGCGCTCCACCGTCGCCCCGTCTCGCACCTTCCACGAGGCCTTGCGCACTACCTCCGCTTCGAGGCAGCCTCCGCTGATCGTGCCTGCATATTCCCCATCAGCGCCGATCAGAAGATGCGCGCCCGGCTTGCGATACGACGAACCCTCGGCATGAACAAGCGTGACCAGCACCTTCCCGGCTCCCTGCTTCCACTGCCCAACGATTCGCCTTCGGTCGACCATCGATTCCTACCCGCGAAAGAGTTTATACCTTCTCGGAGAAGGTATGGATACCGCACTCAAGCTTCTTTCCGCCCCAACGGCCACCGCGCGGGTTCGCGGGATCATCCGGAATGGCCGTGCAAGGCTCGCATCCAATGCTGGTATATCCGCGCGCGTACAGTTCGAGTTTCGGAATCGCGTGCGCCTCCGCGTAGGCGTCAACCTGCGCCATCGTCCAGTTGGCCAGGACACTGACCTTCTTCATCTGCTTGCCGGTTGGCGTCTTGTGGTCTTCCACCTTGCGCAGACCAGCGCGTGTTGGCGACTGCTCCCGGCGCAGCCCGGTGAACCACCAGTCGAACGGTTCGAGCGACCGCATCAGCGGCTCAACCTTGCGTATCCTGCAGCACTCCGTCGGCTGGACGATGTGCAGCAATCCGAACTGCGCCTCGTGCTCCGCAAGCGTCGTCAGTGGCAACGCGTTGATCAGGTTCAGTCCCCACTCGGCGGTCATCCGATCGCGATATGCTAGCAGTTCTTTGAAGTGGTATCCAGTCTCGAGAAAGATCACCGGCACACCCGGCAGATGCTGGCGCAGCATGTGCAGCACCACCATATCTTCTGTCTGGAAACTGCTGGTCAGGCAGATCGGCTGGCCTGCAGCCTCATGCACTACCTGCTCAACCAATGCCTCGGCGGTCAGCGTCTCGTAATTTGTCACGGCTTCAATAATATTCATGGCCTCACCGCGAGCGACTTGAGAATCGCTTCTTCGTCCGATCCGACTTCCAGACGCACAGCACCTGGCGCGGAGCCTTCAATCTCAGCGATCGCGGCTGTTGACAGTGTGCGCGATGAAACCGCGGTCACGCCTGCAAGATGGAGGGCACGAACCACCGCAGCCACGGCGGAATCAGGGATCAGAGGATCGTCGATCACGACGGCACGCTCGCCGCGCGCCAGCAACGCATCTCTAACCCGAGCAGCGAGTTCCTCTCTTCCCGGCAATAGGATGAGCGATGGCTTGAACGTACTACCCAGCAATGATTCAGCCGGCTCTGCTACCGGGCCGACAATCATCGCCGCGCCCACCGTCGCGTTAGTCAGCGCGTCGATGAGAATCAGCGATCCTGTCCATCGGCATGCGCGATAGCTGTCGAAGAACAACGGCAGGTTTGTCTCGAACTCCACCTCCGCAATCTCGTTCATCGCAATCGTGCCCGAAGCCAAGTGGTCGAGACTGTTCACGTCCACCCGATAGCGAATCGCCCGAACCGTCGCTCGCACCGTGCGCGTCGTATGCTTCGCAATGTAAGTGCGGCCAACGACAAGCGGGTCTTCGTGCATCCACACAACCATCGCGCGAAAGTGGTTGCTGACATCGGGTAACGCTTCGCCTGCTGAATCTGCGGCGACGAGCATCTCGCCGCGACTCAGGTCGATCTCGTCCTCCAACTCGACCGTTACGCTCTGCGGATACGACGCAGCCGCAAGGTCGCCGTCGTACGTAACAATGCGCCGCACCGTCGATTCGCGCCGCGAAGGCAGCGCCATCACACGATCGCCGGGGCGCATTGTGCCGCGCGCGACCTGTCCGGCAAAGCCGCGAAAGGCCGCATCCGGCCGCAACACGAGTTGCACCGGAAACCTCATCGGCCCGGTAGTCTCGGCCAGCGCCAGAGGAACCGTCTCCAGGTATTCGAGCAGCGTCGGGCCTTGGTACCACCGCATCGCCGCGCTTGGCGTCACCACGTTATCGCCTTCGAGGGCGCTGACGGGAATCATCTCGACACCCGACAGTCCAAGCTGCGCGCAGAGCGCCTCAAAGTCGCGTCGAATCGCCTCGAAGCTCTGCGGCGAATAGTCCACCAGATCCATCTTGTTCACCGCGGCGACGATATGCGGAATACCGAGCAGCGAAGCGATGTATGTGTGGCGGCGCGACTGCGGCAGCAACCCTCCAGCCTTCGCAAACGCTTTGGCGTCTATCAAGATAATCGCCACGTCCGCGGTCGACGCGCCAGTCGCCATGTTCCGTGTGTATTGCTCGTGGCCCGGCGTATCCGCGATGATGAACTTACGCCGCGCGGTCGAAAAGTATCGATACGCCACATCAATGGTGATGCCCTGTTCGCGCTCAGCTTTGAGACCATCTGTCAGGAGGGAAAAGTCGACGTGCCCATTCGCAGCACGATTTACGCGGCTCTTCTTCACGGCCGCAAGCTGGTCCTCGTAGACGCTCTTGGTATCGTGCAGCAGCCGGCCGATCAGCGTCGATTTGCCGTCATCCACGCTTCCGGCCGTCGTAAAGCGCAGCATCTCCTGCCCAAGATGCGCTTCGAGAAAATCCTCGAACGAGCGAACCGGGCCAGCCTCGGAGGGCGGCGTAACAAGATGAGCGCTCACTTAGAAGTAGCCCTCCCGCTTCTTCACTTCCATCGAACCCTCTTCATCGTGGTCAATGGCCCGGTTCTCACGTTCGCTACGCCGAAAGGTGATGAGTTCTTCGATGATCTTCGGCAGCGTGTCCGCATCGCTCCGCATCGCGCCCGTGCACGGCGCGCATCCCAGCGAACGCATGCGAACCTTGATCTGTTCCACTTTCTCGCCGGGAAACAGCTTCATGCCCTCATGCACAAGCGTCAGCGCACCGCCACGCATGGTAATCGGCCGCTCCTTCGCAAAGTAGAGCGGCACAATCGGAATCTTTTCCGCGTAGAGATACAGCCAGATGTCGAGTTCTGTCCAGTTAGAAAGTGGAAACACACGAATGCTCTCGCCCTTGCGCAGCCGCGAGTTGTAGAGACTCCACAGTTCGGGGCGCTGGCTCTTCGGGTCCCATTGGCCGGCGCCGTCGCGGAACGAATACACGCGCTCCTTAGCCCGGCTCTTCTCCTCGTCGCGCCGCGCGCCGCCGAACGCCGCGTCGAAGCCGCCTTCCTCCAACGCATCCAGCAGGCTGCGCGTCTTCAGCAAGCCGCAGCAGTTCTGCGTGCCAAGCGTATACGGATTCGCCCCAGCTGCGATTGCCGTCTCGTTGCGATGCACAATCAAGTCCGCCCCGATCTCGCGGGTATATTCGTCGCGAAACCGGATCATCTCCGGGAACTTGTAGCTGGTATCGACATGCAGCAGCGGGAACGGAATTCTGCCCGGATAGAAGGCCTTCTGTGCCAGACGCAGCATCACCGAGGAGTCTTTGCCGATGGAGTAGAGCATCACGGGCCGCGCAAACTCGGCCACTGCCTCACGCAGGATCGAGATGCTCTCCGCCTCGAGAGCTTGCAGATGATTCAACCGGGCGGGATGAACCTCCTGTGTCGCGGATTCCATCATTGCCAGCGTCGTCATCGAGGTCGGTATCTCCGTCGGGGCCGGTTTAGGAGATGCTGGCCGCGACCGCTAAGAATCAAAAAGTAAGATGTGGGGGGTCCTGAAGAGATGAGATCGCTAGAGTCGACAGAGGTCGCCCGAGATTGTCAGGCAACAATAATTCGCGCAATCTCGGGAGGGATTCATCAACTCATTATATCCAGGCCTCGGCCTTGCTGCAACGCGAGCCAGTGGGCAAGCCCCCAACGGCATCCACGGGGAACCCGAGTATCTGATAGAAAATCGGAGACGCTTCCGCTCCGCGGACAGCGGCCCGAAAAGTCTAGAAGAGCCAGATCTTGCTCGCCAGCACATCGAAGACGCAACGGAACCCAGTAGGCGAAGCCCACGCCCATCGCTCGCGGAATCTCTGCTAGACTTATCGAGTCGGTACTGCGATCGATTGGGGCCTCCCACGGCTCAGGAATTGACCCTTACACCGGCGACCAATCAGCATCACAGTTCGGGGCGTAGCGCAGTCTGGTAGCGCACCTGGTTCGGGACCAGGGGGTCGGAGGTTCGAATCCTCTCGCCCCGACCAATTAATTCCAACTGAGCTTGCGGTGGAGTCCTGAATGCTTACACCAGCGCGGTTCAGCGGGGCATCGGGACGTGGATGACCTGGGGAAAGTAAATCTTCCGGTTGGTGACGAGGGATGGGACGTCCATGGTGTTACAGACATAGGTGAAGATCAAATCTCCTGGCTTTTCAAACTCAGGATGCTCTTTCCCCGCGTAACAAAAGACGTTCTTGTCGCGAGCGGGCCCGGGCTGCATTTCCGGGATGTGGTAAACAACCTCGCCCTCTGTCCACGGGCCGGTGAGATCCGGCGCCGTCCGCAAGAGGATTTTGTCGGAAAAGCCATTCGGTTCGAGCATGATGGCAAGCCATTGTTTTCGGTCAGGGTGGTAGCGGATGGAGAGTTCCGTTCCGCCGTGCGGCATCACCTCTCGCGCATGTGCGGGATCAAACCCGTGCTTCCAGACGCCGTCGGATGCCAGGTATTCAAGGTGATCGGCGGGATGGTCAAGGCCGTTTAGAGAGATGCGGGTCGCGAGCAAGGGCCTGGTTCCAGTCTCATAGAGAGCGAAGAGGTAAGCATAGCCGTCATGCACCACGGTCGTGGCAGAAGGGTAGGCCTTGACTCCATCGGGGACGAGGGGATGAATGGTGACCTGCCAATCTTGCGGATCGCGTTCAAGGTGGCTGACCTGGGCCAGGTCTGAGCCGCATGTCT
>OCZT010003212.1_pt1 | contig 16780 bp, 11 predicted proteins | sample 1539031 | NCBI WGS metagenome assembly OCZT01 (sample SAMEA3539308, study PRJEB22396) | soil metagenome | biome: tundra; feature: field; material: soil | place: USA | collected 2010-05 | depth 0.15 m | reverse complement strand
TGGCGATCGAGCCGATTCGCAACCGGCTCGACGCGGTCGAGGAGCTGGCGTTCCGCGTGACGGACCGCGGCAAGTTTCGCGACGCGATCAAGGCGGTGCAGGATCTCGAGCGGCTCGTCGCGCGCGCGGCGCTCGGAACGGCAGGCCCGCGCGATCTCGTCGGCCTCAAGGTCTCTCTCGCGGTCATCCCGCGCGTGCGCACGCTGCTCTCCGAGCTGCAGGCGCCGCTCGTCCGATCGCTCGCCGCCGAGCTCGACGACCTGCCCGCCGTCCGCGGCGCGATCGAGGCCGCACTCGTCGACGAGCCGCCCGCCCTGGCGCGAGACGGCGGCTTCACGCGCGACGGCGTCGACAAAGAACTGGATGAGTTGCGCACCATCAGCCGCTCGGGCAAACAGATCATCGCCGAAATGGAAGAGCGCGAGCGCGCGCGCACGGGCATCGCCTCGCTGAAGGTCCGCTTCAACCGCGTGTTCGGGTACTACATCGAGATCTCGAAATCGAACCTGCACGCCGTGCCGCCCGACTATCACCGCAAGCAGACGATCGCCGGCGGCGAGCGCTTCATCACGCCGGCGCTCAAGGAGTACGAAGAGAAGATCCTCGGCGCCGACGAGCGCATCGTCGAACGCGAGCTGGAGATCTTCGAGAAACTGCGGATCGCGGTCGCCGCCGAGGCGCCGCGGATTCAGGCGTCCGCGCGCGCGTTGGCGGCGCTCGACGTGCTGGCGGCGCTCGCCGAGACCGCCGCCGTCAACAACTACATCAAGCCCCACGTGCACGACGGCGACGAGCTCGCGGTGGTCGACGGCCGCCATCCCGTGGTCGAGCGACGCACCTCCGCCGACGCCTTCGTGCCGAACGACATCACGCTGAACGCGACGACCTGCCAGCTCATCATCCTGACCGGGCCCAACATGGGCGGAAAATCGACGTATCTGCGCCAGACGGCGCTGATGTGCCTGATGGCGCAGGCCGGCTCGTTCGTGCCGGCGCGCGAGGCGAAGATTCCGATCACCGACCGGATCTTCGCGCGCGTGGGCGCGTCGGACAACATCGCGAAGGGCCACTCGACCTTCATGGTCGAGATGCAGGAGACCGCCAACATCCTGCACACGGCGACCTCGCGCAGCCTCGTGGTGCTCGACGAGATCGGCCGCGGCACGGCGACTTTTGACGGTTTGAGCATCGCGTGGGCGGTCGCCGAGCATCTCGCCACGAACCCGAAGATGCGTCCGAAGACGCTTTTTGCCACGCACTATCACGAGCTGACCGACCTGGCGGATGCCACGCCCGGCGTTGTCAACTTTCACGTCTCCGCGCGCGAGTGGAAAGACGACATCATCTTCCTGCGCAAAATCGTGCCCGGACGATCCGATCGCAGCTACGGCATCCAGGTGGCGCGTCTGGCAGGCTTGCCGCTGCCCGTGATCGAGCGAGCGCGCGCGATTCTCGCCGCCCTCGAACGCGACGAGCTCACGCGCGGAGGACGGCCGTCGGTCAGCGGCACGCCGGTCGAACCTCAGCAGCAAATGGGTCTCTTCCAGGCGCCCCCTGGTGAAAATGTCGAGGAGGCCGGCCGCCTGCGTGAGAAGATCGCCGCCATCGACGTCGATCGCCTGACGCCAATGGACGCGCTGACGCTGCTCGCGGAGCTCAAGAAGGAGCTGTGAAGCCTGCCATCCGCAAGCGCGACGTGATCGCGTCGCTCGGTCAGCCGAAGGTGGCGGTGATGCTCGCGCTGGGCTTCTCGTCCGGCCTGCCGTTTTTCCTGAGCGGCAACACGCTCGGCTACTGGCTGCGCGACGCCGGCACCACGCTGACGGCGATCGGCTTCCTGTCGTGGGTCGGGCTCGCGTATTCGGTGAAGTTCCTCTGGGCGCCCATCATCGATCGCGTCGACGCGCCGGTGTTCGGCCGGTTCGGCCGCCGACGCGGCTGGTTGATCGTCAGTCAGATTCTCGTGGCCCTCGGGCTGGCAGGTCTCTCCGCGGTTGGTCTGAAGGCCGGCCTCACGGCCGTCGGCGTCCTCGCGCTCGTCGTCGCGTTTTCCTCGTCGACGCAGGACATCGTGGTGGACGCGTGGCGGATCGAGGCAGCGAGCGACTCCGACGAGCTCGGGCTGCTCTCGTCCGCGTACCAGCTCGGATATCGATTCGCGATCATCGTGACCGACGCGCTGATCCTGATCATGGCGAATCATTTCGGCTGGCGCCTGTCGTACGCGGCGATGGCGGCGCTGATGGTGGTCGGACTGTGCGCCAGCCTGGTGGCCGCCGAACCGGCGCGCGCGGCACGCGTGTTCGAATCACAAGCCGAAACGCCGCTCTGGAGCGGCCGCGGCTTTGTCGACGCGGTGATCGGCCCCTTCACGGAATTCTTCCGCGTGTACGGCTGGCTCGCGCTGCTGATGCTCGCGATGATCAGCTTCTACCAACTGCCCGAGTTCGTGATGGGTCCGATGGCGAATCCGTTCTACCACGACCTCGGCCTGTCGAAGGATGCCGTCGGTGCGGTGCGCGGGTCGATCGGTCTCGTGGCGTCGCTCGTCGGCATCGCCGCGGGCGGCTTCAGCACGCTGCGCTTCGGCTACGCGAGGACGCTCGTCGCGGGCGTGATCGTGAAGATGCTGGTGATCGCCAGTTTCGCGACGCTCGCCTGGTCCGGTCCCGACCTTCGCGTCTTCGGCGCGGTGATGTTTGCCGACAACTTCGGGATCGGCCTGGCGGGTGTCGCGCTCGTGACCTACATGTCGAGCTTGACGAGCCTTGGCTACACGGCGACGCAGTATGCGCTTCTGAGCTCCGCGTACACCTATGTCGGCAAGTTCGCGAAAGGATTCTCGGGCGTGTTGGTCGATCGGCTCGCCGTCGGCCGCGGACTGATCGACGCGTACGCACTCTTCTTCATTGGCGCCGGCCTCCTTGGCACTCCCGCACTCATTCTCTGCATCGTCCTCGCGCGCGCCACTCGAGAATCGACGCACGCGCACGCCGCGGAGCCGCGATAATCGCAACGCCATGAGACGCGCGCTGACAGTGGCCCTGGCCCTCCTGATGATCGCCGGCGTCGGCTCGCGCTCGGCGCGCGCGGCGTCGCTCTTCGATCCGTTGTACACGTTCCGCCGCCTGCCGACCGAGCACTTCCTCATCTACTTCCATCAGGGCGAGGACCGCATGGCCGGGCGGCTCGCGATCATCGCCGAGGAGGCGTGGCGCAAGCTCGAGCGTCCGCTCGGCACCAAACCGCCGCCGCTGACACACGTGGTGCTCGTCGATCAGACCGAGGTGGCGAACGGCTACACGTACGTGCTGCCGCGCGACACGGTTGTCATCGACGCGGTCTGGCCCGCCGGCTCCGAATTCATCGGCAGCCTCGACGACTGGCTGACGCTCGTCTTCACCCACGAGTTCACACACGTGGTCCATCTCGATCGCTCGGAGGGTTGGGCGCGCATCGCCCGCAATGTCTTCGGACGCGTGCCGTACGCGTTCCCGAATCTGTTCCTGCCGGGCTGGCAGATAGAAGGACTCGCGACGTACGAGGAAACGGCGATCACCGGTGACGGTCGCCTGCACACGGGAGACTTCGCGGCGATCGTCAACGAAGCGGCGCGGGCGCGCGCGTTGGAGCCGCTCGATCGCGTCAACGGCGGGCTGACCGACTGGCCCGACGGCTTCGCGCAGTACGCCTACGGGGTCGGCTTTCACGCCTATCTCGCGGAGCACTACGGCGAACAGAAGTTCGGCGAGCTCGCGGAGGCGACCGCACGGCGCATCCCTTACACGGCGTCGCGCGTCTTCAGCAGGGTCTACGGACGCTCGCTCGGCGATCTGTGGCGCGACTACCAACAGAGCACCATCGCCGCGGCTCCGCCCGCGTCCGTGGACGATGGGGAACGGCGGCTGACGCACCAGGGCTTCACCGTCGTCGGCCCGCGCTTTCTGTCCTCCACGTGCGCCACCTGCCCTCCCGAAGTGATCTACTCGCTGCGAACGCCGCACGACTTCGCGTCGCTCAACCAGATCACGCTCGACGGCTCGGCGCCCCGGCACGTCGCGAGGCGCTCCCTGGGTTCGACGACGGCGATCGGACGCCAGACGATTTATTTCGATCAAGACGAGCTGCGGCGAAACACGGGCTTCTACGCGGATCTCTACGCGCTCGATCGCGCGAGCGGGCGTGTCCGGCGCGTCACGTCCGGCGCGCGGCTGCTCGATCCGGATCTCTCGCCTGACGAACACACGATCGCCGCGGTCCAGAACAGGCCGGGCCAGCGCGATCTGGTGCTGGTCGCTCTGAAGCCTGCCACCATGGCGGCTCCAGGGGGGCAACCGGAGATCACCACCCTCGTCTCGGAGCCGGAAACGCAATTCAACGCGCCGCGCTGGTCGCCCGACGGTCGAACGATCGCCGTGCAGCGCCATCGGCTCGGCGCACAAACCGAGATCGTCGTCGTGGATGTCGCCACGCGTACGGCCCGAGTGATCGCGTCAGACCCGAAGGCGCGGTGGGTGACGCCGGCGTGGCGGCCCGATGGCCGCGCAATCGTCGCCGCGGCGGATCTGAATGAAGGGCCGTTCAATTTGTACGAATTGCGCGTGGACGCTCCGGCCGGCCGGCGGCAGCTCACGCACACGACCGGCGGCGCCACGTGGCCCGACGTGTCGCCGGACGGACGCTCGATCGTCTACGTCGGCTACACGGTCGACGGCTTCGATCTGTTTACCCTGCCGTACGGGATGGCGGACGCCGCGCCAGCCGGTGTAGGGGTTGAGCTTGCTCGGCCCTCACAATCCGACAATTTACAATTCGCGAATCTACAGCCGGCCAAGCCGTACACGCCCTGGCCGACACTGAAGCCGACCTGGTGGTCGCCGATCGTCGAAGGCGACCGCAACTCCATTCGCGCCGGCGCGGCGACCGGCGGCGCCGACGTCCTCGGCTATCACGGCTACAGCGTATCGGCGACCTGGCTCGTCACGAGCCCGGCAAATGCGCCGGCCGTCGACTCCGCGACGCCCAACTGGCAGCTGTCCTACGTCTACGATCGGTGGGTGCCGACGCTCTGGGCATCGGTCTCGCGCGACACGTCGTTTTTCGCCGGGCCGCCGAGCGACGCGGGCGTCCCGTCGACCGCCACGCTGCGTGAGCGGCAGATCGAGGCCGGCGTCATCGTTCCGATTCGCCACGTCGCCGCGGCGCAGACGATGGTCGCGTCGGTCGTCCGCGCGATCGACGACTTCACGTTTCCCGACCATGTGGTCTCGCACAATCGCACGGCGGCGCGCGCCGGATGGGCGGCGACCAACGCGATCACGTACGGGTACTCGATCAGCCCCGAGCGCGGCGTGGCGTTCGGCGTCACGACCGAGCTCGTGCCGACCGCGCTCGGATCGTCGGCCGGCGCCAACGCCGTCGCGGCCGACGCGCGCCTGTATCTGCCGGGCCTCGCGGCCCATCATGTGCTGGCCGTGCGTCTGGCCGGCGGGAGCTCGAACGGCAGCCGCGATCTGCAGCGCGTATTCGATCTCGGCGGAGGCCAGGGAAATCTCGACACGCTCGACTTCGGCCGCGAGGCGATCAGCCTGCTGCGCGGCTTTCCGGTCGACACCTTCGCCGGAACGCGCGTCGCCTTGATGAACGCCGATTACCGCTGGCCGATCGCGCGGCCGCAGCGCGGCGTCGGCCCGTGGCCCTTCTTCGTGCACACGATTCACGCCGCCGTCTTCGCCGACGCCGGCCACGCGTGGACCCGCACCTTCAGCGCGCGCGATCTCAAGACGTCGGCCGGCGCGGAGCTCTCGATCGACATCGTCGCCGGCTATACGCTGCCCTTCACCGCGTCCGCGGGCGCCGCGTGGGGGCACGACGGCAGCCACACGGTGGGCGACCGCGCGACGGTGTACTTCCGCCTCGGCCACGCGTTCTAATCGACAGCTCCAAGCCACCAGCCTCGAGCCCAGAGTTCCGAGCCCCGATAGGTATAATGTCCCGCGCATGACGAAGAAATCACGCTTCCTGCAAACGCCGGTCGAGCCATTCGCCGTCGAAGCAGGGCTGACCGCCGACGAGATCCTGACCCGGATGGAGCGCATCTCCTTTCAGGGACGCAACCTCGCCACGGCTCATCGCGTCTGGCTCAAGATGCTCGACGACGACGTGACGATCTTCCTGGGGATGGCGGGGGCGCTCAGCGCCGGCGGCCTGCGCTTGATCGTCGCGCACCTCATCTCGAACCGGTACGTCGACTGCCTGGTCTCGACCGGCGCGAACCTCTATCACGATCTGCACGAGACGCGCGGCCAGCGCCACTACATCGGCTCGCCGCACGGCGACGACACGGCCCTCGCCGTGGATCGCATCGACCGCGTGTACGACACGTACGCCGACGAGGAAGAATTCGTCGGCAACGACAACTGGATCGCCGACTTCGCCGCCTCGCTCGAGCCGCGCGCGTACACGACGCGCGAGTTCCTGCATCTGCTGGGCGGCCATCTCTGGGACACGACCGAACGCGACGGCATCCTGACGGCCGCCTACCGGGCACAAGTGCCGATCTTCTGCCCCGCGATCGCCGACTCGTCGATCGGCATGGGGCTGTCGCAGGCGCGCCAGAAGAGGGCCGGCGCCGGCGCCATCGACATCATCGGCGACATCGTCGAATCGGCGAACCTGATCATCCGGCGTCCGCGGACGGCGTCGGTCGTGCTCGGCGGCGGGACGCCGAAGAACTTCATTAACCAGGCGAGCGTGCAGGCCGAGTTCTACAACCCGGAGGTCACCGGCCACCTCTATGCGGTGCAGATTGTGACCGACGTGCCGTATTTCGGCGGCGCCTCCGGCGCCAGCCTCGAGGAAGCGGAGAGCTGGGGCAAGCTGGCCGCCGATTCGGCGCGCGCGTCGGTTCAGGTCGACGCGACGATCGCCCTGCCGATCCTGGCAACCGCGCTGGCGAGCTCCGCTCCGCCGATTCTCGCCCGGCGCCGGGTGCCGGCGTTCACCCTGGCGTCGCGCGTCATGACGATCGACGGCCAGACCGTACCCTCCGACCGCTTCGAGGACGTGAATGAGCCTGCCGTTTGAATACGATTCAGTAACGCCGGGAGAGTTCGGCGGCACCAAAGCGACCACGACCGACTTCGAGAACGCCCGGGTCGTCATCCTGCCCATTCCGCTCGATCGCACGACGACGTACGTGCCCGGTACGCGTCTGGGGCCGCACGAAATCCTCGTCGCGTCGTCGCACATGGAGTTGTGGGACGAGGAGACGGAAACCGACGTGCACAGCATCGGCATCTACACGCTGCCGGAGCTCGAGCTGCCGTATGCGGGGATGGACGAGGTGATTCAGGAGATCCGGCGTGTCGCCTCGGAGCTCGTCAACCGCGGGAAGTTTCCCGTCGTGCTCGGCGGCGAACACTCGATCACCGCGCCGATCGTCGCGGCCCTTGCGGCCAAGCACACCGGGCTCTCGGTCCTGCAGATCGATGCGCATGCGGACCTGCGCGATTCGTTCATGGGCACGCCGCACAATCATGCGTGCGCCATGCGGCGCGTGCTCGAGTACGCGCGCTGCACGCAGGTCGGCATCCGCAGCCTGTCGCCCGAGGAGGCGGCCGTCGCGCCCAGCCTGCCGACCGAAATCTTCTACGACTTCAACATGCGGCAGCACGACGACTGGATCGACCGCGTCGTCGATTCTCTGAGCGAGACGGTGTACATCACCATCGATTGCGACGGGTTCGATCCGGCCATCATGCCGGCTGTGGGGACGCCCGAGCCTGGCGGGTTGACGTGGTACGAGATGCTGGCGCTCCTGCGCCGCGTGATCGACGCGCGGCGCGTCGTCGGGTGCGACATCGTCGAGCTCTGCCCGATGCCGGGCAACGTCGCGCCCAACTTCCTCTGCGCGAAGCTGATCTACAAGATTCTGTCGTACCGCTTCGGGAACGAAGTCGGAAGCGCCGCCCGCTAGGTTTTCTTCAGCGTATCGAGCTGCTGCCGCGCTTCGGCGATGTACGGCGAGTTCGGGTACTCCTCGACCAGACGGTTGAACGTCTGCTGCGCGTCGGTTTTCTTGCCCGCCTCGAGATAGGTCTGCCCCAGATGCATCAGGATGCCGTCGACCGGCAACGGGCCGTCCTTCCGCTGCGCCAGCTCTTTGAATCCGTTGATCGCCTGATCGAACTGGCCGCTGCGCGCGTGCGCTTCCGCGAGGCCGAGGCGCGAGACCTGACCGTAGAATCCGTCGCCCGCGCGCTTGATCACGTCGTCGTACAGGGGCGCCGCTTCCGGGGCGCGGCCGATCGACACCAGCATCGCCGCCTGCTGATAGCGCGCGAAGAGCCCGGCGTCGGTCGACGGATACGCGTCGGCGACCGCCTTGAGCTTCACGATCGCCGCTTCCGCCCGCGCCTGCTCGCTCGCATAGCTGCCCGGCACGACCACCGCGGTGCCGCCGGGCGCGATGGGCGGCGCCACGCGAGCGTTCTCGACGGCGATCGCCTGCGCGAGCAAGTCGTGCGCGCGCGCCTGGATGTGCTGCTGCCAGGCGTAGTAGCCGAGCGCGCCCGCACCGATGACGACGACCGCCACGATCGCGGCGGTCACTTCGCGGGGACGGGTCTCGACCAGGTCGCGCGCCTGCCGCGTGAGCGACTCGATCTCGTTGGTCTTCAGATGATGCCGTTCGGTTCTCTTCATAAGGTTTGATGACTCAAGAATACTCGCTGGCGCGCCCGGCAGGACTCGAACCTGCGACCCCCGGTTTAGGAAACCGATGCTCTATCCACCTGAGCTACGGGCGCGTACCTGGTCGAAGCCCGGCGTCCAAGCATCTCATGGACAGAGGGCGGTGGCCAACCCCTGAGCCCGCGGGCGAGAGATGTGGCCGCACAGCTGTACTTAAGGATGGCTCAACAGGGCCTGCAGTGCTTTTGCGACGTGAACGTACTCCGTGTAGCGGCGTTGATAAAGATCCAGCTTCTCGCGCTCGACCGCGTCCACACGTGCCCGCATCACCTGCGAGCCGCCTGACGCGGCGAGCTCCTGTTCCGCCACCGCGGCCTTCAACTTGAATTCGCCGTCGTGGGTCCGCTCCCACGCCAGCCAGTCGGTGGTCCATTGCGCATGCGCCGCCTGAATCCGCTCCTCGGTGAACGGAAACGTCCCGCCGGCGGCGCGATCGAGCGCGGCGCACTCATCCGGAAACAGCGTCCTCGCGGTGCGCGCCAGCGGCTGCCAGACGAGCAGCGCCCGCGGATCGGCAGTCGATGCGGCGATCGCCGGCGCGAACGCCTCGAGAAGCTGCAGCGCGCGGCTACGGGCGGCGGCGTCACCGGCCGCGCGGATCTCACGCGCAATCGCGCCCGCACCCCACAGGACGGCGCCGGCGACAACCACAGCGACGGCAAGGGCGGCGACTATCGTGATCAATATTTCAGGACGGTGTGAATCTGCTGGCCGCCGAGCCGCTCGCGCCCGTTGAGCCCCACGAGCTCGATCAGGAACGCCAGCCCATGCACGTGGCCGCCGAGCTCCTGCACCAGATCCAGCGTCGCGCGCGCCGTCCCGCCGGTCGCCAGGAGATCATCCACGATCAGCACGCGCTGGCCGTTCCGGATGGCGTCGGCGTGCATCTCGAGCGAGTCGGTGCCGTATTCGAGGGCGTAAGTCTGGCGGATGGTCCTCGACGGCAGCTTGCCAGGCTTTCTGACCGGAATGAATCCCGCATCGATCCGATCAGCGACGGCGGCGCCGAAGATGAACCCGCGGCTCTCGATGCCGACGACGACCTCGATGCCCTGATTCAGGAACGGGAGCGCCATGCTGTCGATCGCGGCGCGGAACCCGACCGGCTCCTGCAGGAGCGTCGTGATGTCGTAGAAGAGGATACCCGCCTTCGGAAAATCGGGCACGTGTCGGATTTTGATTTTGAGCTGATCCATGTTCATCGAATGCTGAAACCCGTGTTGCGTCCGCTGGGCGTGCTGTCGGCCGTCTCGACGCGCTCGACGCGCGCGCCCGGCGGGCCATGCCTCACGCGACGCTCGAACCGCTCGAGCGCCTCCGCGTCGCCTTCCGCGGCGATTTCCACACGGCCGTCCGGCAGATTCCGGACAAAGCCGTGCAGCCCCTCGACTGCGGCCGCCTCCCCGGCGAAGAACCGGAAGCCGACGCCTTGAACACGTCCGCTGAGCAGGTAAAGTCTGGCGCGGCGCATACTCGCTGCCGAATCGATACGGCCGATTATGATACCATCCCAGCCCTTGCGGTAACCGACGGGTGCTGTGGCTGAAGAATCCTCCTTTCCCTCGCTAAAACGCCTTCTCGTCGGCAAACCCATTCCGTCATCGCTCGCGCACCACGAGCGGCTGTCACGCGTCACCGGGCTGGCCGTGCTGTCGTCGGATGCGCTGTCGTCGGTCGCGTACGCGACGGACTTCATCGTCGTCACCCTCGTCGTCGCGGGCGCGGCGGCGCTCGGCTACGCCATCCCCATCGGCATCGTCATCGCGTCGCTCCTGGCGATTGTCGCCTTCTCGTATCGCCAGACGATTCACGCCTACCCAACCGGCGGCGGCGCGTACATCGTGGCGAAGGAAAACATCAGCTCGACGGCGGGACTCGTCGCGGCGGCCTCGCTGCTGGTCGATTACACGCTCACGGTGTCGGTCAGCATTTCAGCCGGCGTATTGGCGATCACCTCCGCGGCGCCGACGCTCCACGTCTACCGCGTCGAGATGTGCCTCGTCTTCCTCGCGCTGCTGATGCTCGGCAATCTGCGCGGCATTCGCGAGTCGGGCCGCATCTTCGCCGTGCCCACGTACTTTTTCGTCGTCAGCATTCTCGGGTTGATTGGCATCGGGCTCTACCACTACCTGACGCACACGATCGTGCCGGTCGACGCGCCGCTGCCGTTGACCGCCGGTCGCGCGCCGCTCACGATTTTCCTGCTCCTCACCGCCTTCGCCAACGGCTGCACCGCGATGACCGGCGTCGAGGCCGTCTCGAACGGCGTGCCGGCGTTCCGCCCGCCGGAAGCGAAGAACGCGGCGGCGACGCTCGTCACGATGGCGGCGCTCGCGATCACGATGTTTCTCGGCATCACGTTTCTGGCCCACGTCTACAAAGTGATGCCGACGGCGGCCGAATCGGGCGTCTCGCAGCTCGCCCGCGCGATCTTCGGCGGCCACACGATCCTGTATTACCTCGTGCAGGCCGCGACCACTTTGATTCTCGTGCTCGCCGCCAACACCGCGTACGCCGACTTCCCGCGTCTGGCCTCGATCGTCTCGCGCGACCGCTACCTGCCGCGCCAGTTCATGAACCAGGGTGACCGCCTCGCGTTCTCGAACGGCATCATCGTGCTGTCGGTCTTCGCCGCCGTCCTCATCATCGTCTTTCGCGGCGACACGCAGTCGCTCCTGCCGCTCTACATGATCGGCGTGTTCGTGTCGTTCACACTGTCGCAGGCCGGCATGGTGATCCACTGGCGCCAATCGAGGGAGGCCGGGTGGAAGACGAGCGCCTTCATCAACGGCTTCGGCGCGCTCGTCACCGGCGTTGTCCTGATTATCGTCACCGTCACCAAGACGCTCGAAGGCGCCTGGATCGTGCTGCTCCTCATCCCGGCGATCGTCATGATCTTCCAGGCGACGCGGCGGCACTACGACAAGGTCGCCTCGCAGCTCACCTTGCGCGGCTACACCACGCAGCGCCGCATCCACAACACGGTGCTCATGCCGATCGGCGGCATTCAGCGCGCCGTCGTCGAGGCGCTCCGCTACGCCGAAACACTCTCAGACGACGTGCGGGCGGTCTATGTGGATGTGGATCCGGCGTCGACCGAGCAACTGCGCCGCGATTGGGACGTGTGGGGCGGCAAGGTCAATCTCATCGTGCTCGCCTCGCCGTACCGGTCGATGATGGAGCCGCTGCTCGAATACATCGAGCAGGTCGAGAACGAGCGGCCCGACGATTACGTGACGGTGATCCTGCCGGAATTCGTCCCCGCGCGGTGGTGGCAGCATCTGCTCCACAACCAGCGCGCGCTCCTCATCAAGGGCGCGCTGCTCTTCCGGCCGAACACGGTCGTGACAAGCGTGCCGTTCCATCTCGCGAAGTAGATCTGAGAATGCCCTGACAATCTGGTGGGAGATGTGACTACGGCGCTCTGGTGACGATCACGAACTCGGTGGCCGGCACGTGGCGGCGCCAGAGCACGCGGCCCGAGGTGGCCGACATCCCCTCGCGGGCGTACACCACGCGCAGCGGCACGCCTTGCGCGACGAACTCGTCGTACGCGCGTGCGAGCATCGCGCAGTAGAACGGACCCGGGCGCGCGAAAAACTCCCGCGCCTCCTCCGGCGACTCGAGCACCACCGTGTGGCGATCGACGTAGAACCTAAAGGCGGTGTTCCATCGATTCAGCCGGTACGTCGCGACACGATCGGTCATCGACGCGCGCGCGACCACCCAGCGTGCCAGATCCGGGACGACCTTCCGCTGCTCGAGTGCGGGCATCACCCATAGCACGATGCCCGCATATGTGACCGTGATCGCCGCCAGCGTCATCCACGGGATCCTCGGAGGCCCGTTGAACCAGAGATTCTGCCGGGCGGTGATCCACGCGCCAGACAGAATGAGCACGAGCGGTACCACCATCGCCGCGAACGGCAGCTCGAGCCGGACAATCAGGAAGTACCCGCCGCCGGCGCCGACCGCCACGAGCAGCGGGCCAAGCAGATGCAGCCCGATCCGCGCACCGGCGTTCAACGGATCGAGGGGCCGCGCGCGCACGTCGGCCCAGGCCCGCGCGCACAACAGACACAGCGACGGCGCGGCCGGAAACACATAGTGGTCCAGCTTGAACTGCGAGAGCGTGAATAAACCGACGACGGCGATGGTCCACGCGAGGAGCAGGATCTCGAAGGTGTCCGGCGGATTACGGCGGATCGTCCGGCGAACGTCGTCGTAGACGCGCCCGATGAGCAGCGCCGTCCACGGCAGCAGGCCGGCGGCGAGAATCTGGAAGTAGAACCAGAAGCCCGGTTGGCGCGCGTACATCGACGTGCCAAAGAGGCGCAGGTTCTCGTTGAGCACGTAGCCTTCGACAAACGCGCGATCCCACCGGTGCCACATCGACAGGAACCATGGCGCCGCGATCGCGACGACGAGGAGCAGACCGGCGATCCAGTGGAGGCGCAGCAAACGCCGGCGCGCGTCTCCGGACATCGCAATGGCGAGCAGAAAGGCCAGCCCGCAGAGCGCGATCGCCAGCGGACCCTTCGTCAACACCGCAAGGGCAATCGCCACGTAGCCCGCCCACTGCAGGCGCCGCCGATCGGCCAACGCGGACACCGTGACGAGTGACGCGCCGCCGAAGAGGAATGCCGTGAAGACGGTGTCGAGAATCGCGTACCGCGCGAGCGCGAAGAGGCCCGGACTGACCGCGAGCAGCAGCGCGGCCACCACCCCCACGTCGGCCCCGGCCAGCGTCGCGCCGAGCCAGGCCGTGATCCCGACAAGCGCCAGCGCAGCCAGTGCGGGCACCAGACGCGCCGCCAACTCGGTGGAGCCGAGCGACGCCATCGGGACCGCCTGGAGGAGATGAAAGAGGATCGGCTTGTCGAAAAACGGTTGCTCGTTGTAGTACGGGGTCGCCCAGTCGCCCGTACGGATCAGCTCGCGGGTGGTTTCCGCGTAATGGGCCTCGTCGGGATCCCAGAACGTGGGAACGCCGAGACGCCAGAAGAGCACAACAAACAACAGTAGCGCCCAACCGACATACGGCCGAGCCTTTCGGATGGGAAAAACCAATGGATTGGAGAATTATACGCGGCCAAGGCTGAGCCCTATCGAATTAGTTTGAACAGCGCTGATTCGTGACGGTTCTCCGTGCTACTGCACCGTGATCGTTCCGACCATGTTGGGGTGAATCGTGCAGTGATACGGGAACGTCCCGGCGGTCGTGAACGTGAAATTGAAGCGACTGTTCGGCGCGACGTTCGGCGAGGCGAAGAGGCCGTTGTTCGCGGCCGAGGTGTGCGTGATGCTGTCGTTGTTCAGCCAGCTCACGGTCGTGCCCACCGACACGGTGATGGGGTTCGGGTTGTAGGCGGTGCCGGTCAACCCCGACGCCCCGCTCACAATCGTGATGCTGGTGCTGCCGGCTGGCGCGGCCTCCGGGGTAGACGAGGGCGACATGCTGCTGCCGCACGCGGAAACGCACATCACGGAAAAAAGAATCGCACAGACACGGAAAGACATAGTGGTCGGCTCCTTGGTTTCACCTCAACGCAAGGACGCTGCCCGGCCCGAAAGCCGTTTTTCCTCAGGTTCTCCGTAAGAAAACGATCAAGAGGTTTCGAGATCTCAAATCGCTTTCGTCGATCGTAACCCACCGGTGTCGTCAGCCTCGGCTGGCTACCTCTGCCGCAGAAGCTTGACGCGGCGGGCCCGGAGGTTGATACCATTTTCTTGCCCACCTGACGATGTCCCCCTTACGCCACATTCAACGGCTCGCCGTTCTCCTCGCCAAAGCTCTCGTATACGGCACGGCCGCCATCCTCATCGTCGTCGGCATCGCCATCGGGGTGATCGAAACGGGCTGGGCCAAGAACCGCATCCGCAATTTCATCGTCCGCCAGGCGAATCAGTACCTGACGGCGACGCTCGAAATCGGCCGTCTGGAAGGGTCGTTGTTTCGGGGCATCACCCTTGGCGACATCCGTTTGTCGAGAGAAGGCCGCACGCTCGTCGCCATCGACGACGTGTCGCTCAGCTACAGCCTGCGCGAGCTGTTTCAGCCAGGCGTCGTGATCCGCGAGATGCGGCTCGCCCGGCCGCGCGTTGCGATCGCGCGGACGCCCGAGGGCAAGTGGGACATCACGGAGCTGGTGAAACACGACGCGCACGAACAGACGCGATCCGGGCCGGGACGGCCGATCGAAATCGACAAGATTGCGGTGTTCGACGGCGACGTGGAATTGCACGATCCGCTCGACTTCGGCGCCGTCCACGCGCCCACGATCTACCGCAAGCTGAACTTCACCGGCGCCTTCGTTTACGCGCCGGTCAAGTGGCAGCTGACGTTCGCGACGATGTCGTGGATCGGCAGCGCGCCCGATCTCACCGTCAACTCGATTACGGGCGGCCTCGACAACGGTCCGGGCGGCACGGTGTTTCACGACTTCGCCGTGCAGACACCAACGACTACCTTCACCCTCACCGGTGACGTCGTCCGCGGCGACGCGCCGACGACGCTCGATCTGCACGTCCAGGCCGCGCGGTTCGCCTTTCAGGAATGGGCCGGCGTCCTGCACGGCCTGAAGAACATCGCCGTCGACGCGGCCTTCGACACGACGCTGAGAGGTCCGCTCGCGCGGCTGGACACCACGCTCGCTCTGAAATCGACCGGCGGATCGGTGGGCGGCACGCTCGTGCTCGACACGACGGTGCCCGGCTGGCACGGCGCGGGGACGGTCGACGTCGGCCGGCTGAATCTCGCGCGATGGCTGAACCGCGAGGACTGGCCGTCGGATATTTCCGGCCGCGTCACGTTCGACCTCGCGCTCGAGCGCGGCGGGCGCTTTCCCCGCGGGTCGTATCGCTTCAACGGCCCGCACGCCGAATACCTGCACTACGCCGGCGACGAGGTGCGCGCGCGCGGCGTGATCACGGCGCGTGAGGTGCTCGTCACGAGCGCGACCGCCCGCGCATACGGGGCCGACGTCACACTGACCGCCGGATCCATCGGCATCGACGAACCGTTTCCGTTTCACTTTCAGGGGACGACGAGCGATCTCGATCTCCGCCGTGTCCCCGAGACGGTGCCCGTGCCGCGCGTGGAAAGCGTGCTGACGCTCGACTACGACGTCACAGGCCAGTTCTCTAATGCCTTCATCAAGGGCCACGCGCTGTTCGGGCGATCGCAGTTTCTGGGCGCCCTCGTCGACGCCGGAACGGTCGGCACGATCGACACGAGCGCGAAGCCGCTGCGGTTCACCGGCGACGGTACGGTCCGCGACCTCGACCTGCCTCGGCTTGGCGCGGGCCTCGACGTCGCGTGGCTGCAGGAGCCGCGCTACGCGGGACGCGTGGCGGGGCACTTCTGGGTGGAAGGCGCCGGCGCCGACCGCGAATCGCTTGTCCTCACGGCCGGCGGACGGCTCGACCGCGCGGATCTGTTTCATGGACGGCTGTCGGCCGCCGCCGTCACGCTCGCCATCAGCGGCGGCACGCTGACGGCCGCCTACAACGGACAGCTCTCCACGATCGATCCAGCCGCGGCGCTCGACGATGGGCGCTTCGCCGCGTCGCTGACGGGCGCCGCCAACGTCCGTACCACGGTGCGCGACCTGCTGACGCGGACGCCAGAAGCGGCCGACTACGACATCGACGGCGCCTTGGACCTCACGGCGTCCTCGGTACGCGGCATCGACCTGACGGGTGCGCACATCGACGGTCAGTTCCGCGACGCGAAGGCCGAGCTGCAGAACATCGCCGTGAACGGTCCGGCAATCGACGGACGCGGCTCAGGGACCATCGCGTTCGCGGCCGATCGGCCGTCAGATTTCCAGTACGACATCGCTCATGCGGAGTTGTCGCACCTCACCTCGCTGACGGGCCAGAACGCCGCCGGTCAGCTCTCGACGAAAGGACGCCTGACCGGGCCGTGGACCGCGCTGCAGCTTGCCGGCGCCGCGAACGTGCAGCAGGTGAGCGCGGCCGGCGTCACGGCGCTGACGGTAAAGGGAGAGTACGACATCACGAT
>OCZT010003211.1_pt1 | contig 16780 bp, 18 predicted proteins | sample 1539031 | NCBI WGS metagenome assembly OCZT01 (sample SAMEA3539308, study PRJEB22396) | soil metagenome | biome: tundra; feature: field; material: soil | place: USA | collected 2010-05 | depth 0.15 m | reverse complement strand
TACGCGATATATAGTTGTCTCTTTTCTCTATACTGTATATGGATCCGGTTCCATCTTCATTCAAATCATAATCAACGTAGTCCCCGACAGCAGCAATATCAATAAGATAAAGCTTGTCCTTCTTCATGTTAAAATCTTTTTTGAATTTCCCCTTTAAAGAACATCTTACAACACTATTTTCATTTATGGTGAAAACGTAATAATCCTTACTTTCAATTCTGCTTATAAAACCTCTGATTTAAACCTCCGGTATAAATAAAAAAAACGTCCTAAAAAAATAGGACGCTTAAAAGAATAAGTCAAATTGTATTAAACCTAAAATCTATATGTACCGGTGAGAATGAAGTGATTTTCATTTATATCCTGGGTTGTCCTGGATAGGTTTGAACTGTAATTGTCACCAATATCACTATACCAGCCATGTGCGAAAGCAAGGTCGAGACCTATCGATTCTTCAGCAAGGAATCCGATACCTGCGGTAATATATTTCTTATCAAAAGAGGCGGGGTCACCTTTGTAAGCAGAAGGTTGAACGAAATATCCAGCTCTGACTCTTAATCCGGCTGCCGGAATGGTATATTCTGCGCCAAAGTTATAGTTAACTACAGCAGTAAGATCGTTCTTGATAGATTTGTTTAAATCTGCGATAGTAACTGCATCAATTCCGTCAGGGTTGTCAAATTTAAGCTGGGAATAATCAATTAATGTACCTTGTGCGCTGAGTATAAGTCCCTTAATATTAAACGAGAAGCCGGCACCAATTTCGAATGGAGTCATAATATCGTATTTAACATTATCGTAACTGAAATCTTGTTGATTAAGATCATATGTTTGATTTGCAAATTGGCTGTATCCGTTAACAGTGAAACTTTCTTTGATAGAAAAGGTTTTAGGGAACTGAACTGTTAATCCGAATCTTGACATTCTATTGAACTGATAAAGTATACCGAGTTTAGCATCCCACCCGGAAATGTCCCATTTAAGAAGCCTGTTCAAGTAGAAGGTCTGGAAATTTGCAGATGCGGGATCAGTAGTATCACCCATACCTTGATAACTTTTGCTGGTAGCATCTTCATAATAATCACTATTGGACTCATACGAGCCACTAATGAAGTCCAGATTTAATCCTACAAACAAATTTTTATAAATTTCAATTGCGCCTGAAAAAGTCCAATTATTTATCTCTCCCGAATTAAGAATATTACCGCTCTGATTCAAAAATCCATTTAAGAGTGTAAATTCGGAATAATTATTTATCGGAGAGGAGAGATGAAGTTGTGCCGTAAGGTTGGGATTGTTAGCAGCCAGAAAACCAATAAAAGAAGAATTTGGGTTAATTCCGCTAAAACTTAGTGCTCCGTTAAAATCTTTTGTATTTTGATAAGATAAGCCAAATACAAGGCTTCCTCTGACAGTTGGGAAGGGGAATGCGAAGCTAACCCTATCGAGTGTTGTAGAACTTGCGGTGTTATTAGAAGATTGTCCGATAGCGGAACCATTAGAATTCAAAGTTGCATCATTACTAAAATTGGAATAGTCCAGACCGCCCGAAAACTCCATTTTTTTTAACAAGCCAAAACCAGCTGGATTAAAGAATCCTGCAGATGCATCATCACTTAAACTGATATAGCTATTTCCCATACCCAGTGCTCTTGCAGAAGAACCTATGCCCGTATACCCAAGTCTTAAAGCATCATTGATAGTCTGTGGATACGCGGTTGTTGCTAAAATAACAAATATGATTAGGAGTTTTGTATAATTTCCGAATTTCATTATTTCCGCCCTCCATCATTTCTATTGCCGTCGTTATTTCGAACTGACCCCGAGCTGGTGCTCTGTCGGGAGTTATCAGAGCCAGAGTCCGTTTTTTTAGAATCTATAGTTGTTGTCGTTGTTCCTGAACTAGTGCTACCAGAACCTGAAGTAGTTGTTCCGGAACTAGTGCTGTTAGAACCTGACACAGTAACAGGGGGTGTATTTATTATATCTCCTGTGTTTCTGTCAGAATTGCCTCTACCGTCACCGGAGTTTCTAATCGGACTAACATCGCCGTTACTGTTAGCAGTTGCTTTACCATTATTTTTGTGGTTTTTATTATTAACCATAGGAGTGGCAATTGAATACCACCAGGGAATATTATAATAACTAGCATAATGTCCATAATAGGGTTCACTATAATAAACATCTCCATATGTGTCGACATAATTATCAGAACCGTTGTAATAATCTGTAGTATCGGTTGAATTATATTCGGAATTACTTTCTGCAGTTGGGAAATCCATTCCGGGACTCCAGATTACCGTATAACATCCTGTGATATTAAGAAAAATGAAAATAGCTGCAACACATATCAATTTTTTCATATTTATACCTTTATCTGCGTGAATTACCGCTGCCGCTTCTGCCCGAGCTGCTACCTCTGTTAGAAGAACCATTACTTCTGTTGGAACCGTTACTATTATGACCGGGGGATGAATTTCTCTGCGGAGAAGTGTTGTAGGTTCTTTGAGGTGGCCTATTACTTCTTGAATTGGTCCCATTTCCGTTTCTATTATTTCTTACTATTGGATATTGTCTATTTCTTCCAATATCATTCCTGTTCCTGATATTAGGCGATTGAGATCTGGAAGTCATAGAATTATTCCTGTTCCGCATATTAGGAACATTGGACCTTGGATTTACTGTCGCAGTACTATTTCGGGCTGTAATGTTTGTTCTATTAATCGTATTTCTGGAACTAGTAATGCCACTATTAGTGACAAGTTTTGTCCTGTCTGAATTTCTGGAATAAATACCGGCACCCCGGGTAAGGGTACCTCTTACACCATAGCTGCTGCTTCCTCTTGAGGTATTATTTCTTAATGCAAGGCCACTTCCATTTCTGGTTTTATAATATCCTGAATTATACCAACCGTGTCCATGGTGAAAACCTCCGCCATATCCAATTCCCCAATATGGATAATTGAAGAAAGGATTATATGCAAAATAGTAGGGAGCGCACCAACCATCATAAAAGAAAGGGTCCCAATAGAATGGGTCATAATAATTACCTACACCAAAACCTATAGCAACCGAGGGATAATAAGAGGAATAAAATCGTCCATAGTAAGGATAAGGGCCATTATCAATATTTATATCTCCTTGGTCATCGTTGTAAGAAGTATCCTGTGTTGAATAAGAATCATTATTATTGTAATTATCATCATTATAAGAAACATTTCCAGGATACCTATCTCCAGAACCCCTCGAAGCTACACTCGTGTAGCATCCGGTAAGGAATAAACCGCTTAATAATAAAAGCAGCAACGGGGAATATCTCAACATTTTCATTTTTTTTACCTCCATTAAAACTAAGTAAATATCTGCAAAAATCAGGCCTAATTAAATTTTTTTTCAGATATCATTTACACCTATTTTAACATCATTATCTTATTTCATGTATATAATTATAAACTTTAATGTACAATATAAGATACATATCAAAAAGGATATTGTTCCATAGTAAAAGCATTATTTAGAACAGCCAGATTACCTGTCGCTAAAATCTAATTTCAATGATTATAGAGCTGGTGTCATTTAATGCCAATAGTCTGATTATTTGACACATATTTGATTAAAAGGTTTGAATCTAGGGAAAATTATCTTTTGTTTTAAACACGAAAAGATTTACTCAGCTCTCTTGTTATGTAAGTCTTATTGTAAAAAATCACTTAAATATATTTTTTTTATTCAATTTTGATACTTCTGTCAGCAGTAGTTGGGGACCATTTTTGATTATTCAGTAAATCTCTTAAATCAAAACCTAAGGTAAATCCTTCCCCCATTACCCAACTTAATCCCATATTCAGATATCCATTACCGTTACCAAAATATTTTGTATTGTTATCCTTAAAAGCAAAATTATATTCATCAATTGCGGAAAGAGTTGCACCGATAGTTTTTTCAAAACCCATAGAAAGGTTTACATAATTATCCCCGTCCTTGTATTCCAAAGTATAATTCAAAGTTCCATGTATATTGAAAAACCCCATAAACGCAAAATTCTTACTAACTGCACCGAAAAAGCCAGGGGATTTTATGGCATATCTGCCTGAAGAATCAAAATATGGGCCCTTTCCCTGTGAATCAAAACCGAAAGTTAACGCAGGTAAAACAAAGGCTTCATTAAATAAACGGAAGTGAAAATTAATCCCCGGATATTTGTACCAGCCGGGAGAACCAGCGCCAATTATATTAGATCCACCATAAGAAATACCGAAACATATATTATCAAATGCACCTACCTACCTCAAGTATCTCTACTAACGCACCACCAGGCAAAACATCGGAAGTTGCGCCGACAAAGCCTTTTTCCAGAATTCCGGCAGTTGGCATATCAATCAACATCCTATTTTCATATTTTGCAGTTTCCCCTGCAATACCTTGGCTAAAATTGACTGCACTGAATAATAAACAAATGCAGAGCAATATCACCTTTTCATATCCCGTCAATATGTAGTTGAGAATAAGTTAATCAACACTCAAAAGATAATAATAATGGTATATACATAGAAACATTTTTTAATTAAACAATATTAGGTTCGATAATAATTTCTATTGTCGATGGGAGCAGTGAATAATTTGATTTGATTGTTATAGAAACCTTGCCGGGCTTCTCTTTCGCCCTTATTCTCAATATCCCATTACTATTATCCTGGAATATAACTTCAACAAGGTCTTTACCTTCGTTAATTGTAAATTCGGAAAAGGTTTTTCTAAAAGGAGCTTTCCACCCAAATGAATTTATGGGTACTACTTCTATTATTAAGGTTGAATTGTTATCGGCATACAATTTATCCGGGGTTATCTTGTAAGTTACCTCATAAATGCTGAATATATAGTGATAGGAGGAAAATCCCGCTACAAAAACTATAAGTATAAGTATTAAATAGATTTCACTTCTTCCCATTATTACTTTCTTATTTGATTTAATTTTTTGTAATGTACAATCGTTTTTACCATAAAATCAATAATTCTTTGAACCACGCTATCTGGAACACCGTCAGCATGTTTTGATTTTATTCTCATATCGCACTGGTCATTAACATAATCGATTACAATAAACTTTTTATTCTCTGTAATAACAATTTCTGTAGAAAAGAAATCAAGACCGGTAAGCAATGCAATTTTTTTTGTGATAAGCAGCAGGCGATTCAGCCTGGAATTTTTTATCTCCTCTGGATTCAGCTCATCGTAAACGTGGGTCAAATCATTCCACCAAACTGGGATAGGCCTTCCGAAAGCCCAGAAGGACCTGAACCATGCTCTTCTTCCCCCAATAATCGAAGGATAAATTTTCTGTTGAAGGATATATTTATCATTTGAATTTGTAAGTCGTTCTTCAAGTATCTCTTTTATAGATTCTGCACCTGTAACCACCCCCAAACCTCCCCCCGTATTATTGCAAGGTTTTATAATAAAGGGTCGGCCTAGTTTTGAAAGTTCTTCAATTGAAATAAAAATATTCCTGAATTGACTATGTGGAGGGATAATGATTGAATAGGGTACCTCGAGACCTGCAGTAATAAACTCAAGATGCATACTAGCTTTATCAATAGCATGACGAACATTTTTATATGGGTTAAAAATTACAGTTTTCCTACGGCCCAATAGTTTTCCAAGCAATATAAAATTATCGTTAACATCCGAGGCACGGTCCACATAAAAGTTAAAGCCTAATTTTCTGTTTTTAACTTTTTCTGTTACCTCATTAATATTCCATGCCATAATTCTGAAAGAAGAGAGACCCGCCTTATGCATCGACGATTCGATGAGATCGATAAAATCATCGTCATACTCCCACACATAAGCAAGTCCGATATCATAAATTTCCATAGTTAATAAGATAGTTCTTTGTATCCCAAATTTAATCAAAATATACAAATAACTAATTAGATGTAAACTTTTTAGGGGTTCAAGCAGTCACATAATAAATTGTATTATTATTATATTTACATTTAGGAATAAAATCAAAAGACTTATAGTTCACTATAAGTTTCTTTAGAAAATGGATTATTATTGTCTAATAATTGCATTTAATTATTACATGATCATTTATATCTTTCCACTGATATGGTAAAATATTTCGCCCCTGTATTATTTGCGATCATTTTTTTTAGCTGTTCATCAAATAAGGAATTAGTTAAAGAGGATAAAACTTCCACTGCTAAGTTGGTTAGTCCTGCGGAGAAGGAGAATTTTGCTTTAGACCATTTTATTAATGGTTCAGTTGCAGAAGCGAAGGGGGATTATGCAGGTGCAATTTCAGAGTATCTGGAATCCCTTTCCCAGGATTCAAGTGCAGCAATATATTATGCTCTGGCAAAAAATTATTATGTCCTGGATAAAACTCCACAAGCTCTTAACTGTGCTAAAAGATCAATCGATTTGAATAGCAGCAAGATCGAATATTATGAGCTTCTTGCTGATATTTTTAACTCTGCCAAGCAGAATGACTCAGCCGCGGTAGTTTATGAAAAGATTATTTTTATGGATTCCACAAATTATTCGGCATACTATAAACTTGCGCGTATTTATGAGATTACCGAACCCCTAAAGGCTATAGAACTATATAATAAGTTGACTGTATTTGTGGGCCCAGACTGGAGTATTTTGATGAGAGTGGGGGAACTATATGAAAAGCTGGGGGATAATGAATCAGCTGCCAATTCAGTAGTTAAGCTTTTAACAATAGACCCGAGTAATACTGCACTGAAGAAATTATTGGTTGAAATTTATGAGAGGGGGAAAAAATACGATAAAGCTCTTGAAATTGTAAATGATATACTGGAAACTTCTCCTGAAGATCTTGATGCCCATGAGAGGAAGGCACAGCTATATATTGTTCAGAATAAATGGGAAGAAGCATCGAGGGAATATGATTTACTTCTCAAACAACCGGAAATACCATTTGAAGGAAAACTGAGGATTGGCGCTTCATACTTTGCGAAGTCACTTTCTGATTCTTCCCTGTATCCTATCGTTAAAAAGTTCTTTACGAAACTGGATCAAGATACTACGGCAATGCAGGTCAAAATATTTCTCGGTGCTCTTAATTTTTTGGTTAAAGATGATGATGAAGCTAAAAAGGTACTTATAGCTAGTTTAGAAATAAAGAATAATAATTCACAGAATTGGCTTCAGGTGGGAGGATTATTATTTGATAATAAAAAGTACAGGGAAACTGCTAAACTGATGAAATTTGTAGTTCCAATCTTTCCCGAGGACTTTGCTGTTAATTTAATTGTCGGTCTATCATTAGCCCAAACAGAGAACTCCGCTGAAGCCAAGCCATATCTTCAAAAGGCGATTGAATTATCGCCGAATGATATTAATGCATTATCTGCTTATGGTTATACACTGAACCAGCTAAAAGATTATGATAATGCAATCAAATATCTTAATAAAGCATTAACTTTAAAACCAGGAGATGTAAACCTCCTGGGAACTCTGGGTCTTATCTTTAATACACAGGAAAAATGGACGGAATGCGATAGTGTTTATGAAAAAGCTCTTAAATTAGATTCAGCGAATGCATTAGTAAATAACAATTTTGCTTATGCATTATCGGAGAGAGGACTACATCTGGAAAGAGCAATGATAATGGTAAATATTGCATTAAAAGCTGATTCAAATAATTCCTCATATCTTGATACTAAAGGATGGATTTATTTTAAGCTTAAACAATATGACAAGGCAAAAGATTTTATCCAACGGGCTATTTCAGCAGGGGGTGAATCTTCGACCACACTTGAGCATCTTGGAGATGCTATATTCATGATAGGTGAAAAGAAATCTGCTGTTGAACTTTGGCAAAAAGCATTTAATCTTGATACAACAAATAATAATCTTAAAATTAAAATTGAAAAAGGTGAAATTTGAAGCTCCTTCTTATTATTCTTTCCTCCACATTTATTATATCAACATTTACATTAATCGGGTGTATACCGTCAAAGCCTACAGAAGAAGTTGAAATTCTGTCGACAGAAAGGTTAATGACCAAGCTTGAAGCCAACAGAAGAAGAATAAAGACATTTGAGGGGAATGGTACAATTACTATCAAATCGAATGAATTTAACAACAGTGCCTCCTTCAGGATAGTTCTTGTTAAACCAGATTCCATTTACCTCACAATAATGGGACCATTTGGAATTGAATTAGCGCAGGCGTTGGTTACAAGCAAAGAGTTTATTTTTTATGATGCTCTTCAGAATACAGCTTATAAAGGTTTGCAAAGCAGTGATATACTGCGTCAGATATTCAAGATTGATCTCTCTTTCGGGGATATAATGGATGCATTTATAGGTTCAGTTAACCTTACCAACAACCTATATAAGTCGCCAAATAATTACCAGGTTATATATGATAAATACATGCTTACTTATAAAGATTCGGCCACAAAAAATATTGCAGAGTACGAAGTAGATGTAAGGAATCTTGGAATACTCCATTACCTTCTGAAAAATAGCAGCGGTAATGATTTACTCGAGGGGAAATATTCTAATTTTGAGTTGTTGGAGACAGTTGCAATACCGGCAAAAATAGAAGTTATGAATAGGAATCAGAATGAGACCATAGTAATTGATTATAAGGCAATGACTGCTAATAAGAAAAATATCTATATCGATTTTAAGCTTCCTGATGATGCTTCTATAATTAAATGGTAAATAAAGTAAAATCCCTTATTATCATTGTCTTATTTTTTACTGTCTCTTTTATTTTCCCTCAGGTAAAAGACAAGATAAAGAATAAACAAACCGAGCTTTCGAGAATCAAAGCCGAAATATCATTACTGGAATCACAATTAAAGATAAAGACAACAAAAGAAAAGCAGTCAAATACAGCTCTTGAAAATTATAGCAAACAAAACTACCTGCTGAATACACTAATAAACAGATTAAGGGAAGAGGAACAACTTAAACAGGAAGATATTGAATTTACTCTGCATCAGATTGAATATATCGGAAAAGAAATTAAGATACTCCAGAGCAATTATTCAAAATATGTAATCTCTGTTTATAAAAAGGGAAAAGATGATGAATTAGCTGCATTACTGAATTCCGAATCCCTCCAGCAGGCACTTATAAGATACAAATATCTTCAGAAGTTTTCGGAAAAAAGAGCAAAGGATTTTGGCGAATTTCAGAAGAACAAGCAGGATCTGTTAGTTCTTAAAAATAAGTACGAAAAGGAAAAAGAAGATAAGGTCATTCTTGCGGAACAGAAGGAAACTGAATCGAAAATGTTGCAAAAGAAACTTACTGAAAGGAAGAAACTATTAGCCTCTATCCGGCATGATAAGACTGAACTGAAGAAATCAATTAACTCTAAGAGATCAGCCGAATCTAAAATTAAAAACCTGATTGCTAAGCTGATTGAAACAGAAGAGAGAAAGAGAAAAGAGGAGCATGAAAGGTTAGCCAAACTAGAGTCGGAAAAAGTAAGGAATGAAAGCAGGACTAAAACCATTTCTACCGAAAAGAAGAAAGTTAACAATGATGCAGTTTTTGATATAAATATTTCAACATCCGGTTTATCCTCCTTTTCTGCTTTAAAAGGGAAGCTTAACTGGCCTGTTTCAGGAGGTCATATAGTAAGACATTTTGGTGAAGACAGAAATGCCAAACTGAATACTGTTACACTTAATTACGGTGTGGATATCAAAGCATCCTCCGATCTGAATATTAAAGCTCCTGCCGATGGAGTAGTGTCTGCAATAGACTGGATTCCGGGATACGGTGGTGTTATAATAATAACGCACAAAGATGGCTACAGAACGGTTTACAGCCACTTTTCCGAAATATTCGTTAAGGAAGGGGACAAAGTAAAACCAGGTAGTGTTATTGCAAAGGTTGGAGAAAGTATAGAAGGTTTTATAGTTCATTTTGAAATTTGGTATTCAAGAAATAATCAGAATCCGGAAATATGGCTGGCAAGAAAATAATGCAAGGTAAATGAAATCCTTTATAATTAAAATAGTCCCATTTACCAGGAAAATTCTCCTGGAATCTCAATATGTATTTTATATAAACCTTCTTGAAAAGATAGTATTCTTTGTATTTTTTCTGATCCTGGCAAGGGAGCTTGATAAAACACATTACGGGCTTATAGCGACAGTATTTGCTTTTACAAATATTTTGAACAGTTTTTTTGATTTTGGATTTGGTTTTTATTTTCAGAGAGAGGCAGGAGCAGAAGATTTAAAGCAGAAGTTAGAATCAGCAATTGCCTTCCGACTTTTACTGATGGTGATTTTTATTGTAGTAATGTTCATATATCTTTATTCCGATCTGTCAATAGACCCGGTAATAATAGGTATTATAGGTTTACTGACCTATCTGAGTGGTTTTAATCTCATCCTAAATTCTGTCTTATATGGCAAAAAAAAGTACAAGAAAAGCTTTATGGGCTTTTTATTCAGCAGGATAATATTTGCCGTCCTAATTATCATATTCTATTTGCTGAAAGTTCAGCATTACATGATACTAGGGGCTCTATTAGTATCTATAATAATTCATCTCGGGATATTATACAAATACCTACGTGAAGAAAAATTGAACCTTCAATTAAGTTTTGATTATTCAGTTTTGAAAAAGATTTTATATTCTTCCGTTCCCATTGGTATTGGTTTAATCTTTGTTCTTATCTATGACAGGATAGATGTATTGATAATTGAAAGGTTTTTAAGTTTTGAAGCCGTTGCGGTATATTCCATAGCGTACTCGCTCTATAAGGTACCTACTATAATCAGTGGTGTAATTTTAACACCTGTTTTTACAGACTTAAGCAAGTCATATTCATTAAATAACAAGATAGAACCACATGAGATTTTATTAGTATCTCTTATACTGCTGATTATATCGGTTGTGGCGATATTATTTGTTAATATTTTTGGAGAAACAATAATACTGTTCTTTTACAGCAGTAAATATTCTTTTTCTATCCCATATCTCAAATACCTGGTCTTTGCTTTACCGGGATTATTTTTTAATAATTTGACCGGGGTAATATCCAATTCCATAAGGAAAGAAAAAATTCCTATGATAAGTAATGGTTTTGGTGCTTTGATTCATGTGACAATTAATGTCGTACTAATAAGGTTTTATGGCTTATGGGGTGCGGTAGCAGCTACTATTATCAGTGAGTATTTCGTATTTGGTTTACAATTTATTCTCCTGTTAAAGCACAATTTTAGATATAAATTTTTTGTGATCTGACATGAAACTTTATCGTAGATTATAAATAATCAGCACATTTCATTTTGTTAAAAAAGCAGAAATAAAAATGAAGGTAATGTTTTTTGGAAACTATGAAAAAGGAGAGGTTTTACTTGCTCCTACAATAGTTGCGAAAGCAATGTTTAATAAATTTTCAAAATTAAATCATTCTGCAATTTACATATGTTATTTCCAGGATGGATCAAAGTATAGTCGTTTTCAGAAACTATTCGGGAAGGAATTAGTAGAGGATAATGTTTACAGATGCGGTATATTCCGGCTATTCGGTTTAGTATTAAAATTTAAGCCCGATATAATTCATTTAGCTACCCTGGAAATGTTTTATATTGTTCTGTTTCCGATTAAGCTTCTGACTAAAGCAAAATTTATTTATACAGTGCATGGACTTGCTTCATACGAATGTAAACATTATGTAAAAACAACCTGGTTTTTGAAAATGAGAACCATTTTTAATGAATGGATGGTTCTGCACCAGGTCGATTATATATTGACGCTCTCTAAAAGAAATTCAAGGTTAATAAGTCTTTATTTCAATATCAATAAAAAGAGAATCCTTTTATTTAAAAACGGGATTGATGCATATCCGGAAATCGTTAAAAATTATTCTGAACAGATTAAGTCAATAAAAATCATATCCGTAGGAAATATTAACAGGGAAGAAAAAGGATATTCCTTTTTATTAAGCTCATTATCCATTCTTAATTTCCCCATTGAATTAACAATTATTTCTTCTGTAACCGAAGGAATAAATATCTTTAAGAACCTTCCACGACATATAAATCTTAAAATAAAAGGACCTTTTGATAATAAAAGTTTAAGACAGGAAATGGTTAATAATGATATTTATATAGCCTCTTCCAAATATGAACCATTTTGTATCAGTTTGTTAGAAAGTATGAACGCAGGGCTTTTGTTTATGTCTACAGACAGAGTTGGTCTAACAGATTATTTCCCCCCAAATTTTAATCCCTATGTCATTAATTATGGGGATAAAGTTCAGCTAGTAAAGAAAATAATGGAACTGATTGAATTACCTTTATCAGAGAAAAATGAATTAAGCAATAGAATAAATAAGTTCTCTCTAGAGTTTGAATGGGATAAAGTAATTGCGGAATTAGAAAATAAGTATTTCCAGATATTATATGGAAAATAATCTGATATAACATTTTAATGCAATTTATAGCAATTTAACACAGAATTCGGCAAGAAGAAAGATTGTTTTTATAAAGAAATCAATAAATATATCAAGGGGAAAAATATTGATGGTGTTTAATTTAAAGGATATATATTTTAATATGAAGCTATGCTTATTCAGATGGCTACTGATAGAATAATTATGCCCAAAATAAATAATAAGTTTGATGAATTAAATTCTTCTTTGAAAATATTAGAAGCAATTGTCATAAAAAAGCAATTAATAGTAAGAATTTAAAATGGGATAATTATTTTCTAAAAAATGGCATAAAATACTGGAGGAAAATTATGATAAAACAACATGAACGAAATATTCTACTAATAGAGCCTCCTTTTTATAGGTTATTTAAAGACACATACTCTCTGGATAGATATCCCTCGTCTCTAGGTTATTTGGCCGGAGCGATAAGGAAAGAAACAAACTGGAGTGTATTAGTATACAATGCTGATTTTTATCCTCATAGTGAAGAGATGAAAGTCAGTTTTTTATCAGGTATCGGCTTTGATAATTACCTTAAAAATCTTGAGAAGATGTCAGGACAAGTGTGGAAGGAGATCAAATTAACAATTGAAGAATATAATCCAACAGTTGTTGGAATTTCGGTAAAATCACAAAATTTTGCATCAGCACTTATGGTAGCAGAACTTGTCAAAACTATTGATAGACAAACGGTTGTTATAATGGGGGGGGCCCCATCCTTCAATGGTTGGTGTAAAATTATTGCTAGATCACCCTGAAATTGACCTAAGTGTTATAGGTGAAGGTGAAAATACAATTGCCGAATTACTAAATGAAATAGAGACACAAAAAAAACTTGATAACATTCATGGCATCGTCTATAGAAAAGACGGTCAGATTTTTGAAACTACCCCAAGGGAATTCATAAAGGACTTAGATTGTCTGCGTTTTCCTCATGAAAATGCTTCTGAAGTACTGAAAGACTACAATCAATATTCAGAAAAAGCATTCGCAAATATTTTTGCAATAAGGGGGTGTCCTTATAATTGTTTTTTCTGTGGATCTCGAAAAATATGGAGTCGAAAGGTAAGGTTTCGTTCAGTTGAAAATGTTATAAAAGAAATTAAAGGCCTTCAAAAACTTGGACTAAAATTCGTTCATTTTGATGACGATACATTCGGTATAAATAAAAAATACATAGCTGATTTATGCAATGCCCTTAAATTCAAATGCAAGGGATTGAGGTGGAGTTGTGAAATGCATGTAAAAATGGTTGATGAACAAACAATATCGAATATGAAAGTAGCAGGCTGTTCATTAATCCAAATTGGCATTGAATCAGGTAATAATGAAATTTTATCTGCGATGAGAAAAGATATCACCCTAGAAGAAGCTCTTGCTACGTGTGAGATTATTAAGAAACAAGGCATTGAATTGGAAACGTTTTTTATGGTTGGATTTCCTCAAGAGACCGAAGATACTTTGAATAATACTATAGCAGCAATGAAAAAAGCGAAATGCGACAGTATTTGTTATAGCATTTTTACTCCTTATCCGGGTACCGAGGCGTTTGAATTTTGTAAAAAGAATGGATTGATTAAGGACGATTATAATGTATCATTGTATAATCACCAGAGCCCAGCTAATTGTTTTTCCATGAACATAGCACCTGAAAGATTTAGGATTTTAGTTAGCAAAATTGAAAAAATGGTGGACCGTAAGAACTATTTAAATAGGATAAAAAAATCTTTTCTTTGAATACTTTTACTAGAATAAAAGAGTTGGGAATGATTAGAGGTCTTAAAATAGGTTTGAGAAAATTTGCTGGTAAATGATAAGTTGAAAAATGGAGTAAATGCGATCCTTGTTGAACCTGAAGAACCTACTGTCTTGACCATACAGTTATGCAACATTATCCTTGTCTGTATCATAACCCTTTTTGAGGAAGATCATTACTAAGGAGTATTAATCATGGATAGGATTAAAAACCATATTCTTGGAGATATCAATGGAGGAATCATGTGAACCTTTAACTGGTGTCAAAGGAGAAGGCGATTATATTCTTACCCACAACCAGAATATGGAACTAACAAAAAACGATATGAAATACCAAGTAAAGTTTTGTGAATGTTTTATAAATTCTAAAATGTCATGTTTTGTCAGATTTAAATTATTGTTTTTACTTGACGTTTGTAATGAAAATTAACTCAAGTATATTCTAATAAAATGATAGCTAATGAACCCAATTAATAAAAATGCCCAGCCAATATATTGAGATTTGGATGAAACTGTATCTTTTCGATAAGCCAAAAAAAGAAATAGTAGTGCAATAGGATCGAAATATTTTTAATATAGTAATTTACTATTTATTAATACCAAAATAGAAGTTAAGAGTAATAAAAAAGGGAGTTTGTTTTTACTATTAGTAACAATGGTAGAGTGTATTTCCAAAAGACCTAACGGGAAAAGAAACCAAAAAAGTATTCCTGTATTATTCAATATCGTAGGTAATTTAGAAGAAATTCGCCATAAAAAACCATCATCCCCATAATTATATGATACAGGAAATACAAATAGGAATAAAAAGCCTATAAATATTGTAATCAAATAAGAAATTAATTCACGAAACTTCAATTTAAATAAACTGATAAAAAACTGGTTATCCAGAAAAATTGAATAAAGCCCTATAAGAGAAATCATGAAAACAAATGGTTTAGTGCTGACTATCATATTGGACAAATGATGTTCTTGAAAAGCTGGAGGAGTTAGGGCATGCCAAAACATAAAAAAAAGGAAAAGAGGAATGACGGAAATAAGAACTATTAAAATACCAATTATTCTTCTTTTTGCTTCTATTCTTAATACAGCCAATAGAAAGAAATCAATCATGGATAACCAAATATATGATTGTCGAGTTAGTTCAGCTCCACACATGAATAATGCTCCGATCGCAAGACTATTTAGACTTTGGGTTTGATAAAACTTATATATAAAAATTAAAGATATGATACAAAACAAAATGCCCAAATTGTCTGTTAGCAAAATAAAACAACCAGGGAAAAAATAGGGCGATAGTAAAAAAAGTAACGAGAAAATAAATGATTTTAAAATTGAATGTTGAACTTGAGTAAAAAAAAGACGAAATAAAAATATAATTGCGATAAATGATATAATACAATTCATCAATCTCAACTTAAATAATTCCAACCCGATAATTTTACCGACAAGCATAAACAAAATATGAAATAAAGGTGTTGTCGCTGAATCGTAATATCGAAGATCTAAATATGGAAAATCCCTAGCAAATTTAAGGATTACAGGGAAATGATAAATAAATTCATCAGAACCATGAAATGCTGGAAATTGATCTTTCAATCCGTTTAGTATTATAATTACAATTACAAATGGAACTGCAAGAGCAGTATAATATATCAAATGACTTTTATTAATAGATTTCATTCTGAAAAAGTTATGATAACAAATAGATGAGTAAAACTGATAGGACAAACATGTATGTAGAATCTTTAATGAAAGTATTATTCATAAAAAGAACTCCTTTATGTTATCAAAATCTAATAATACTTATTGATAAAAAAAACCTTACAAAACTTTACTTACTAAAAGCACATCCGTCCAAAATAATCTTTTGGGAAAACAGTTTGGACAGCAAAAGACTAATCTTGCTTATGTGGGGCTATTTCCTAATTGCAAAAACAGCCAAATTATCAATGTTTTTATCCATAAAAGTAGGTCAGCCAAAAGAACACAAGTACACAGAGCGACTATAAAGCGAGTATAAAGCGACTTCAAAGCGACTTGGGATATTTGGGGTTCAACTATTTGGTATGCAAATTAACCCCCTTCACCCCCTGCAATGGTAACAATTACCATCCGGCTTCCTAAAACAAAGTACCCCTCTACTAGTAGTAGCTCCACTTTTCCGTTTTTAGCCGCCTAAAAATCAAACTATTTTAGTGCAAAAATACAGTACCATTTCAATTAACCCGAGGTTTTCATGAATTTCCACAATCTTCATGCCATTAAATACTGAACTATTTCAGTATAAACCCCCCCTTCATTTTACCAAATCTAAGAATTTCAGTCTCTCACCCCTTTTTCAAAAATGAGAATTATTAAAGCCGTGTAGAAATTGAATGGATAAAACCTTTAGGTGCTTTTATATTCAGATCGATTTCATTAATTTTCATTATAATGTTATTTTCTTAACGGGGCAGTATTGAGGAGATCATGAATATTCTATTATTAATAGAGGATTTGTTGCCTGGTGGTGTTGCCCGACATATTGTGGATATTGCAAACTCTTTTCCATCCGATGAATATAAAGTATTTG
>OCZT010003209.1_pt1 | contig 16787 bp, 20 predicted proteins | sample 1539031 | NCBI WGS metagenome assembly OCZT01 (sample SAMEA3539308, study PRJEB22396) | soil metagenome | biome: tundra; feature: field; material: soil | place: USA | collected 2010-05 | depth 0.15 m | reverse complement strand
GCGTGTTTGTGTCCTCGTTTTCGAGGTTCAGAAATAAACATTCTTGATGCTTGAAGTGCGGACCTGCGTGCCATGTGCCGACATGCAGTTTGATGATACGGTCGCCAGGGATACGGAAGGCGGCGATATCCTCAAGCCGTGGGCGTGAATCGTCATTTGTTGGCGCTGCGACCGCCATATACCACTCCTTGCCCTGTAGTGAGCCGAGGCACTGACTGACCCTGCGGTGGCGCGCCATCTTGGAAAAAGTTAGCCCACGAAGTCGTTGATTCATGATGCGCAGGGTGGGCACACCGTTGGTCATCACGAGCTTGACGTGAGTCTGTTCTTTTGATGGGTCATAAGAATGTGTGCGGTCGAACTGTTCGCCGCTCATGCGCGGCTTGATAATGTCGCCATAGGGCGCGAACGCCTCGTCCGTAAGGACCTGCGCCCGGATTAAAAGTCGCGATGTGGCATCCATAACCGTGTCCATGTCCTACAAAACCAAAGATCTGTACGCATATATCAAGATTGATCCGTAGCTGTTGGTCAATGTTCATTTTCGATCAATGTGCCGTAATAATCCCAATCAGGATAGGATTTCCGATTTACCCCCGATAGCGACCAGGTAGCGCACGCGGCGGCACTTCGCATTTGTACTACATATGTTTATCCATTACCCATCACGTCTGGATCAGGTCGCCTAAATACAGTAATCTCTCCAGCACGTTGGTACAAAAATTCCATCACACCAGCAGAGTGAATAGAGGCCCACAATGTCCGACGAACCTTTTGCAAAAGGCCACTGCTTGTGTGGCGCGGTGAGTTACACCATCAATGTGAAACCCATCCGAATGGCCCAATGTCATTGCAAGGATTGCCAGCGAGCGTCAGGAACGGGTCATATGTCGCTGGCTTTCTTTAAGAAGGATGATGTCGCCATTCTGGGTAAAACCGTTAGCTATCCCTCTACCGCTGACAGCGGGAACATCAACACGCGACATTTTTGCCCGACGTGCGGTAGTCGTGTGTATGGGGAAAATTCAGGGCGGCCCGGTGTGATAGGCATAACGGTGGGATGTCTCGACAAGAACGATTGGTTTTCCGCTCAAGCTGTCGTCTACACGAAGGGCCGGGCTGCGTGGGACAAGACGCCAGAGGATGTTCCCAACTTCGAGCGGATGCCACCGCCGCCAAAGTGATCTCAGCCTTTTGTAGCAAAACATCAAAACGAAATCTTGAAAGCCCCGGCATCGACCGGGGCTTTTCGTTTAGTGGCGGTGTCGCGGATGTCGCTTATGGATCATAAGCGGACAAACCATCCCCCGCTAAAATCGACGGTTGTCCGCTTTGGTCCAAAAGCAGACAAACGCGAGTACGGTTGGATTGTCCGCTATGTGCCAAAAACTAGACAGTCATCATTGGACAACTGTGGGCACGAGCAACCTGAGGCACTCGTCGTTATTGGCTCAGTTTGAATAAAGCAGTCAATTAGGCTTGCCTATGCGACATCGAGGGCCATATTCGATGGATGAGCGATATTTTAGATAATGCCAACACGACCCACGAAGGCCCCGCATTGATCATCAGGAAGGCCCCCCACGTCCCTGTGTGGTCGGTCTGGGCCACGCTTGAAGGCACCCACTCCGAGGAAATCTTTGAAGCATCCTCAGAGGAAGAGGCGTCGAATTGGATCAATACCGACGGCCAAACATGGCTTGAAGAACGCAGGCAAAAACGCAATTCCTGACCATCGCAATCGCCTATCTGCCCTTCGCATTTCCTGAACGCGGTACGGCATCACGGCCAACTCACGAAACAATACTCTTTTCTACCGAGTTTTGGTTTGGGTTCGGCTGAGGCGGCTGAGTTCCGCAGCGCATGAATTAATTCCGCCATGACGGCGAATAAAGTGCTCTAACGGCTCATCGGGCGATTTATATTCCGCCGCAAACATCAAAGCCCGCCCCCATTTGCTGCGGGCTTTTGCATCGACTTTCTTCCGTGGGCTGGTGCAACTGATGACCGCCGCAAACGGCTCGATATTCTTCCCACCGTCCCGGCCCTTCAACCGCAACGCTCGTTTTGCCCGGTCAACCGCCCGATTTTCCTTTTCCCACACCATCACCAAATCAAACACCGCCGACAAATATTGATAGACGGAGTATCGATCATGCCGTCGTTGCGATTCACGCCAAGCCTCATGCACTCGAGTCAGATCGCACTGAAGAGCACTGTTCGGATATGGAAGTTGTGGTTCGGACCGGTCTCGCCGGTTTGCATTTACGCCTGGAATCAACATCTCAATTCTCCTAACATTGTCTTGGGTTCTGACGTGCCTTGCCGCCACTAAGGATGACGTACTCCTTCCGCAATTTATCTTTCGTTTTTATATTCAGCCTCGACCTCCGCTTCAGCATCAGCCAACCGGTCCAACATTTGCGGGCTCGCCTTCCAAACGACCTGGCCGCGACGATTTAACGACCGCATCGCTTCACCGCACGCTTCGAACTCCTGCAAAATTGCTGCTACTTCTTTGTCATCAGCCTTCCGTAAATCTTGGTATTCAGTTTCGACCTCGACCCAGAATCGTAGGGTTTTGCTCATTCGAAATGGCATTGCAGATTCTTCCAGATTGTTCGTGGATAATTCGACAAATGCACCGACAGACATTCAGTCGCAGCATTAATCACGCAAGAAATTAGCGTATTTAAAAAATGCAATTTCACTATTTAAACGGCGATAAATATCTAGTTCGCCCGGGCCGACGCCACCATGGCGAGCTGTTTATGAAGTTAATAATGGCGTGAGAGGCTCGTGGCTTTCCGGTCCGACCGGCTTTGATCTGGCGCAATGTGTTTGACCAGAGCGCCGATAAGCTCTCGCATCATGGTCCCGATCCCGGCTGTGATGTCAGGAGCTTTCCGATGTCGATCACCGCGCCGACCTTGTCGATCTCCCCGAAAAAAGTGTGCTTCTTCATCGAGAAGGCGCACGAGTTCGATATCGCCGATTCCGGTGCCAACGTCGCCGACGAGGGAATGATTGACCCCACATTCCAGGAATTAACTGCATTTATCAACGCGCTTACCGAGGACGAGCAGGTCGATCTAGTGGCGTTGACCTGGCTCGGTCGCGGTGATGGCAATCTCAGCGACTGGAATGACCTGCGCGAGGAAGCAGCCCGGCTGCACAACAATCGCACCGCCGCGTATTTGCTGGGAAATCCCATGCTGGGCGATCACCTAGAAGAAGGGTTAGCGATATTCGGTATTTCTAGCGAGGGCATGCAGAAGTAGAAAATTAGCAAAAGAAGAACTAGCAGAAACGGAACGACGCCATCATGGAAATTCACGGGGGACCGCTCTTGATTGGCCGATTGGTGTCCCGAGCCACGACGGATGGCAAACTTACCGAAATACCACGAGTTTCGTGATCCGCGCGAACCAGCCCGGAAGGCCGATGAACCGGAACCAGATAGGCCAATTATCAAATACCAAATAGTTTCTTCCGAGTTGCTGGTATACTTACACGTGGATGTTTGCAATTATCACAACGCCGATTCAAAGATCGATTATTCTTAAGCGCTCTTTTCGTAATCGTTGTTTCAAATGGTTTCCCACAATCTGGACAGTAACTTTGCATTATCAGCAGCCGAATCGGTCGGCCATTCTTAGTGGAAGAGTCCTTCTTCCCAATACATTTAAATCGCTGATATCCAATGAATGCCACTATTTTGCTTTTCATGTTTCTTTCCTCACGATGTTGGTACTGACGAATGACGTGATTTTGCGTGACCAGGTGCGCGGCACCATGAATCACTTCCGGGATCGGGGCCGTTGTGACTTTTAGGAATTTGACGAAATTATTCTGCGCTGCAGACGAAATTGCGATAAGTCGCCCGAGGCGATCGCGTATTTTTAGTACGTCAAAGTACGCTGGTAAACCCGATAGAGAAAGAAAAAATAAATAGAAAAAAGAAGAAGCGGAGCTAATTAATCAGCACCGCTTCTCGTCTTGGGTACCTTAGACGGCTAGTGTCTTTCACTGTTCCCAATCATCACCAACCTCATCCATCAACTTTTTTAGCGTTTTGTCCGCTATGAAGGTGAAGAGGACTTTTCGAGTCCCATCTTTTTCTGCCGTCGTCGATTGGTAACCTTGTACGAGTCCTAATTCTGTGAGAACGTTACCTACGGCTATTAAATGCGTTGTATACTTGTCCTCACTGTAACCCGCAGTTTTCAGCAGCGAAGCCACCAACTTGTCTACTTTGACAGTTGGATGAAATGAATTTGTGAATTTGGTTTTTAAGATCATTGCATTTCTCCATCAGCGTCCGTCGAACACGTTGATGTTCGCGATCCGGCGCTATGGTTTCTATTTACAAGTTCATATTAATTGCCTTTGACGCGACGATTCGCCTAAAGACGGCATGTTTTAATCAAAATTCACGAGATTCAGGCCTGCGGTTTATTTGATTATTTTCAGGTCACCCAGGCAATTTGATCCATTCAGACGATTGCGTCGGTCGTTAAATCAATTCCAGAATTACCGAAGACAGCAAAAAGTCCTCTGGAGGACAAAACTACTGTCCCTCAGAATTATTGAACGATGTGTCTTCACGAAGCTTGCCTCAAAGGCACAGCGGTTATTGTCGTTGCGGAAAGTCCCTTGAGGACACCGTCGTTGGGGCAAGCTTCTTGAAGACACCGTGACTATAGTCGTTGGTAAACACCTACCGGGGGACACGGTGGTGTTATTGAAATTGTTTTGTCGTGAATCTGTCGTCGAGATTTTCGGGTTGATCTCCAAAAGATTGCAAGGATTAGGTCAAAGATGCTGTTTTGGGGCCAAAAGTCGCAAAGTTAGTTGAGCAGTTTGGCAACACTAATCATATTTCACTGTTTCACTCCTTCACTATTCGATGTCGTCTCCATTTCCTGGAAGACGCGCCTATTTTCGCCGCGCAACCGCAAATACTCGATCTTGTAAAGTATTTAAACGCGCATGGCTGAATTGGGATTTCGCTAATTTTCAAGTGAACACAGAGAGCTATTACGATGACCAGAAAACACTCAAAAACCACCTTCCAATATCTGAAAGACCTGAACCGTCAGCAGCGTCGAGCCGTCAAGCATGGGCTCAAGGACGGACCAGTACCCGATATTAATCCGCTGCTGGTGATCGCTTGTGCTGGGTCCGGGAAGACGAAGGTCCTTGCGTATCGGGTTACCCATCTCGTCGTTAAGGGAATGGATCCACGGCGTATTCTGCTGCTGACCTTTTCGCGACGGGCGGCGGCAGAAATGACGAACCGGGTGAAACGAATTACCGAGGTAGCTCTCGGTGGTCAGCAAATCGATCTCCCATGGTCCGGAACTTTCCATGCGGTCGGGGCTAAGCTGATCCGGGAATATGTCGACAAAATTGGCCTGAAACCGTCGTTTACGATTCATGACCGGTCGGATGCTGCTGACTTGATGAACTTGGTTCGGCAGGACCTCGGCCTATCGACGAAAGAATCCCCGTTCCCGACAAAGGACACGTGTCTGAGGATTTATTCGTTCGCCGTTAATTCTCAAATGCCATTAAAGGACGTGTTGGCAAAACAGTTCCCATGGTGCGCCCAGTGGAAGGACGAATTGCGCAAGCTCTTTCGCAACTATGCTGCGGCTAAGCGCCGACAGAATGTCCTCGACTACGATGACCTCCTGCTGTCTTGGTCGGAAATGATGAGTGACCCCAACATTGCCGCCGAAATTCGAGGCCGATTTGATCATGTCCTCATCGATGAATATCAAGATACCAATTACCTGCAGGCAAAGATTCTATTTCAAATAAAGCCAAAAGGCCGCGGGCTGACTGTGGTGGGCGACGACGCCCAGTCCATTTACTCGTTTCGGGCTGCGACTGTTCGCAACATTCTAGACTTTCCTGATCAGTGCGTACCGAAGGCCCGGATAATCCCCCTGGAGCAGAATTACCGGTCCACACAGCCGATTCTTGAGGCGTGTAACAAGGTCATCGGTTTTGCCAAGGAACGATACACCAAGAACTTATTCTCTAAGCGGCAATCGAAACAAAAGCCGTACCTTACGACTGTTGCCGACGAGAAGACCCAGGCCCGGTATGTGGCTCAGCAGATTCTCGACGCCCGGGAAGCTAGTGTTCCGCTTAAATCTCAAGCTGTCCTGTTCCGGGCATCCAGCCACAGCACTGAACTCGAACTTGAGTTGGCGAGGCGCAAAATTCCGTTCGTGAAATACGGCGGCCTTAAATTCCTCGAAGCGGCCCACATCAAGGATATGTTGGGTACCTTGCGATGGTGCGAAAATCCTGAGGATCGCGTCGCTGGCTTTAGGGTTCTCCAATTGCTTCCGGGGATTGGGCCTGGCACTGCGGCCAAGATATTAGATAAGGTCGAAGGCTGACGACATGTCTGGAAGGTGCTGGGGCAGCAGGATGTGCCAAAGCCTGCAGCCGAAGACTGGTCTGGATTTGCGCGATTGATTAGTCGACTGCACCAAGGAAAAAAGCCTTGGCCAGCCGAGTTACGGCTCATCCGAGAATGGTACGAGCCTTTGCTCCATCACAACTATGATGATGCACAATTCAGGGCACCGGATCTTGCTCAGTTGGAGCAGATCGCATCTGGATACGATTGCCGCGAGCACTTTTTGACGGAACTGGCGCTCGATCCGCCGGATGGGATGAGAGCCCCGTCAAGTGGCACCGCTAAAGATGAGGATTACACGATCCTATCGACAACCCACTCAGCCAAAGGCCTGGAATGGCGCATTGTCCGAATCTTGAATGTCGTTGATGGCTGCATCCCTTCAGACCAAGCTGACGATGTCGAGGAAGAACGACGCTTATTGCATGTGGCGATGACCCGAGCCAAGAACGAGTTGGACCTTATCGTCCCGCAGCGGTTTTTCAGGTACCAGCAAGCCAAGTTCGATGATCGGCATACCTATGGAGCGGTCAGCCGCTTCATCCCCACTAATATTCGGGATGCATTTGACTGCCGAAATTGGCGGGATCGGAAAACTACCCTTCCGGATACGCGAGCACGGGCCTCATGTTCGTCGGTCCATATTCCAGCCAGCATCGGCCAACGCCCGGATTAGCGACGCGATTGTCTCTCTGGGAACTGCGTCTTCTGCTTTATAGTAGGTCTTGAACCCTCCGAGAGGCAGGGTATGTCAGAACGCCGGTTTGTACTCGTCGATTTCACGTACATGAACCGTACCGCCTACCTTCGGCTCTATGAGGCGGGCCACATCTACGCCCTTTCACGGGCCGTCGCCCACGCCGCGACTAAGCGCGCGCTCGTCGACTATCAGCATCGCGACGTGCTCGGTGTCGCCCTGTGCGCGGGCGATGAGGCGCTCGTACGACGTCCGCTCTTGCCCTAGGAATAGCTATTGTTCTTACGCTTCGTTGAGAATGTTTGTTGCCAAAAAAATGCCCGGCAATGAGCCGGGCAAGTTGGCAAAGCGAGAGTGCGGTCTTTCCCGCCGTCAGGCTGCGGAAGATCAATGATCTTCCGCAGCAATACCGTCGAGGATCTAGTTTGCGCTGCGCAGCGACGCTTCTATGGACTGACCAACAAAATATGGCACATCTACATCTAATGCCGCGCCAATTCGTTGGAGTGCCTTCAGATCGCTGATGTCGATTTTACCTTCGAGCAAAGAAGTGACGAATCCAATCGGCACCTCCGCCTTTTCAGCGAGCGTTTCTGCAGTCATTGACAGATCGGAGAGAAGAATCCGCATTCCGGATGGCAGTCGTGGAGCGGCCAATAGGTTGCGAGTATGCGCAACTCGAAACGCCTGCCTGTTTTTCTCGTGCTGTGTTGGCACAAATCCCTTGCGTGCCTTTAGCCATTGACCAGCCACTTGAGGGGACACAGCAACCGGTTTACCTCGCGTTTTGATCTTATCGGTGCTGAGTGAGTTTCGAACAGCTGCTTCGATCATGCCCGCTAACAGCGCCAGCTGTCGAATAGTGAGATCCCGACTGTCATCACATTCCAGGTTCCAGCGCCCGATCGCCATGTCGATCACGTGGCGACACCTGCTGTCGGGGGCCAGAAAGGGAGACGGGTCGCCGTATGAAGCCTCTGGGGTAATCCCTCCACGAAACGCGATGATGTTATGGTTGTCATCCTCAGAAAACATCCAGGATTCCCCGACCTGAAACGCATAGTCATATGCCTTCGTCAGATATGCGCGAGCAGCGAAGCGGGTGAGATCGACTTTAGCGAAGTCTGCCTCGACCGGCGTACTGACCGGGCTGAAATCGAATTCGAAGCCGATGAAGTCAATCGCAGCCTGTATGATACCGGCGTGCGAAATTTGACTAGCCTGGATGAATAGGATCTCGCGCAGTTCGGCTTCCATCTCATCTTTTGTGAAGGGAGGCATCGCAGTTGGCTTGTTCATGGCGGTGCTCCTCAAGCAAAGAACTGGGTGACGCGCGACTGCAGCGCGGAACGTGCGGCGAGAAGCTTTTCGGGCCTGGTCTTAACCGACGCCTGTCCCGGCCCAATTCGCCCTAGAAACGCGCTCACTCTCTCACCATTGAGACCGCTCGGGTGCGGCATACCATCCAGAAGCTGCGCGGCCGACAGAGCTCCACAAGCGACGAGATGCCGAAGCGCGAGAGACGGTTTGGGGCCAAGCGGAACCCACAGGGCGGCCGGCAATGCTGCAACTTCCTCGGCAAGGTGGGTTTCGATCATTTTGCGAAGCGCCGGGGTCCGGATCATGTGAGGTGATCCGTTGTAGTTCTTGCCGTCGACGAACACCGGATACCTCAAAGCTGACGTAAAATGGATCTGTTCGTGGGCCGGATCGAAGAGTTCCGCCGAAGTTTTCAGCCCCAGCTGTTCGGCTATTCCGATCACGTCGAGCATCGCGACAAGGTTTTTTCGCGTCTGAGTGCCAGAAAAGCTTGCGGCTTGCTTAGCAATACGCAGAGTGACGTCTTCCGACTGGCCTGCGCATAAGGCGGCGTGCGCCGCTCGCAAGGCATTCACGGCTTGGACGCGTCCGGGCGTAATCCCGACTACCACCAGCTTCGCGGAACGGGCGATGTAATCGAAGGGCGCATAGGCGATGCTGATGCACCCCTCACGATGAAGCGTCAGCTGGCTCAGTACAGATGAATCGAGGTCGTGACGTGGTGAGAACGCCTCAACGACGGGACGAAATTGAGAGAACATCGATGTGCGGTTAGACATGATCAAACTCCTTTGTATGAGAAACATGACGCATGAATATAATATTCAACTTTGCGGCTTTTCTAAGGCATATTAGAATTATTATTCACTATTATAATACGCGTTGTTAGCAAATTCATTTACGCCCCAGCCTCAAAACGTCACGTTCTGCAGGATGCTGGCGAGCCGCGTTCGTATGGCCCGCGACCTCGGCGATCGCCTTCAGGTCGATGCCGCGCTCGGCCAGGCGTGATCAGCGTCCGCCGCCCACTGTGCGAGGACCGCCCCCGCGGTGCCGGCCTCGCGATAGAGCACCTTGAGGAAGCGCGCCATCGAGCAGGCCGTCATCGGCCCGCCCTTCTGGCTCGCGAACAGCGCGGCCTGCGAGGCCCTGGCGCTCAGCACCCAGTGCCGCTCGCTGTAATTTTCCAGGACGCCCTTGGTGTACGCGGCCTTGAGGTGCACGGTTTTCCGGACCCGCCCCTCCTGGTCGTAACGTCGGCCCACCTGAGGCCGGCCAACTCCTTGGCGCGCAGACCCAGGCCGACGGACAGCGGCAACACGGCCTCGGTGCGCGCCGCGTGCCGGCTCCTGGATTTAGCCATACGGAAGACGTGATGGATCTGCGACCTGGATAGGACGGCGGCCCAACCGGACGTGCCCGGCGGCCGGCCTCGTCGTCTGGCCATGAGCATGTATCCTGAGGAGAGAGGCACGGGCGACGCTTCTGCCGCCCGTGCCGGACCGATGATTAGGCGGCGCGGCGGCCCTTGGGCGCGCCCACCGGCTTGCCCGAGCGCTCCATCAGCTCATCGAGCTCGCCGGCTATAGCGGCGCCGCCAGCAGCCTTCATTGCTTTCCCCGGTGCCGATGAGGGTTTCGTCGGCGTGAAGAACAAGCGGTGGCCATTGCGACGAACTCCGGCCAGGAGCAGCCGCGCGCCGACCTTATGTTTCGCCAAAAATGGTAGCAGCTTTCTGATGTCGGGTCCCTTCAAGCGCTGATGCTTAGTACGATGGTTTCCGTCGTTGCCAACGTAGCCCGAACGCCGCTTGATCTCTGCTTTGTAGGCATACGTAATCACTTCCAAAGGGTCAGTGATCTCCGCAAAATCATATGGCACGAGCGCGGTCGGTTCTTCCGGAAAGGCATCCTTGACTGCCTGCTGGAGGCCCGCGTCGTCCTCCCCTTCGACAATCAAGTAGGGGTGGAATTGCCAGCCGACGATGGCGTTCTTCTCGATATTCAACGAGACATCCAGTCCACCAAGAACAGCTCGGCCGTGAAGTGTGGATCGTTGGATGCGCTTGCGCAACCGCTTGATCACAGCATTCAAATCGAAGTTGGCCAACTGACCGTACGGAACGAGCAAGCCCTTGGTGATGATGGAGCAGCGCGTCCAAAGGGGCCGCTGCAGCATGATCTTGACGGCTTCGCCGGTCCACCCGATGCGGAATTCGCGCATGCAGATACGGCAGCCCTCGGTTTCGCAGCGGTGACGGTTGCGGCATTTCTTCAGCGTGCGGGCAGCAAGTCGCTGACGTTTGTTGCCCACCTCGAGCTTCTTGCGGTGAATCTTGCGCCAGTAAACGGCGTCGTCGAATGTTTCGAAGTTCATCGAGCTCTCCTGTGTTAGGCGCGGCTGTAGGCCAGCACCGCGTTGGTGGCTGAGACCATCATCTTGCCGATGGACGGATATCGGCGTCTCGTTACTTAAGTCATTGATTTTATGCATAAAACTATCCGTGCGTGAGTGGTTCCGGAGGTCTTGTTCTCGACCTTTTAAGGTGCTATGGATCGTAAATAGGGATTATTAAAGGCGGTGACAAGATGAGCGCCAATGCGAAAGACCGGGCTTCCCGGCCCGATGAACGTCAATGCGCGATGCTGATTGCCCACCTGCTCGCGACGAAACAAAGCGAAGTCGAAAAGGAGGTTACTAGAGCGCGACTTGCGGAGATTACGGTCCGGCGGCTGTTTCGTCGCCAGCGGATCACGCCCGCATTTTTGGTTGAAGTTCAGGAGTGGTTGCTACGCGCCGGATGGGTGCTCTTTTTCGCTGGCACTACCTACGCCGTCGTGAAGATCAAAGTTATTGACGGATGGGGACGTATCTCATCGAAACGCATTGGTGAGGATCTGGATCAAGTTGCACGCGGCCACTTCAAGTTCCACGAGATTGAAAAACTACTCCTTGTCAGCGCCGCCGATACTCCGGACGCGGACTGATCAATGCACGTCGCTAACGGCTATCGGTCGCAAGTCTGATGGTGACAACCCCGTCTGATCCCATGATTGACGCTGCATATGTATGATGAAGTCGATGTCTGCTCGGTCAGTATCAGAGTTCTACACAGTCGATGAGGTCGCAGCGCGGTTTCGCGTGAGCCGCCGCACTCTCCAGGCTCACCTTCGCCAACATCCCTATTACCGGACTCTCGGTCGTCGTAAACTGTTCACTGAGCCTGATATCGCTCGTCTGTTTGAGGCTTTGCCATGCCCCTCCGTCTCATCCCGCCCCGCAAAGGCAAGACCCCGAACTGGGGCATCCGGGGCACCTATCTCAAAGTCGCTGTTGACCGAAGCTCAGGAACTCATCGGAAGGCCGTTGCAAATCGCATCCGGCAACAGATCGAGCGCGCCATCGAACGCGGTGACTATTCCGCGCCAAGACCGGCGCCGGATGCCCCAACATTCCTGAGCGCGGCCGTCGCCTATATGAAGGCCGGGCGCAGTCCGCGCTATGTAGGCAAACTGATTGAGCATTTCGGCGAAACGCTGCTCGCTGAAATCGGCCAGGCCGAAATCGACGCCGCCGCTATCGCGATGTATCCGAGCGTCACTCCAGCCACCCGAAATCGCTGCGTCTATTCGCCGGTCTCGGCCATCTTGCATCACGCCCGCATTGCGCTCACGCTCGATCGGCCGAAGGGCGCCAAGGGCAAGATCGTCACCGACTTTCTCAGTCCGGCCGACGCCGAGGCGATCATTCTGGCGGCGCGGGCGTTCAACCCGGAACTGGCGTTGCTGCTCACATTCCTGCTCTATACCGGCACGCGGCTGGGCGAGGCCCTGGCGTTGCGCTGGGATAACGTGCAGCTCAATGAAGGCAGTGCCCGCATTCGCACGTCGAAAAACCTGCTGCCGCGCGAGCTTTATCTGCGGGCGGATCTGGTTCCTGCTCTAGCCGCGCATCGCCCGCCAGACGGTCAGGGGCGCGTGTTTCGCTTCCACCAGGGCGGCTGGCTCAAGGCATCGCTGCTGCGCGCCAAGCTGGCTGCCTGTGGGTTGCCGGCGCCGGAACGACCCGCCAAGGGCGAGCGGCGATACTTCCCGAAGCACCGGCTGGCGTGGGTGAACTTCCACACCTTCCGGCACACCTGGGCATCGTGGATGCGCCGCTATGGCCGCACTGACGTCCAGGGGTTGGTGGCGACTGGGAACTGGATTGATACCCGCAGCGCCGGGCGGTACGCCCACGCCGCCGCGCGCGAGGAATGGTCGAAGGTCGAGCTGCTGCCGGGGATCGGCGAAAAGCGCAATGCCTGATCCGTGGAGGAATCGTGGAACGGCTGTGCTGCGCTTGCCAAGTATTTGATATTATTGCACCTACCCGGCCCTCCCCCAAGGGCCGGCCGCACCCTGTTTAGGGTGCGGAATATTCAGCCGATCCGCTTCAAGCCCTTGGCGTATTGCTTCCCGCGCCGCACATAGATGTCGGCGCCGTCGCGGATCATCTCGATCAATTTCTCGTCGAGCGTACGGATCGCGCGCGCCGGCGCACCCACGATCAACGAATTGTCCGGGAAGCTCTTGCCCTCGGGCACCACGCTGCCGGCGCCGACCAATGAATTCTTCCCGATCTTGACGCCGTTCATCATGATCGCGCCCATGCCGATCAGGCTGTTGTCGCCAATCGTGCAGCCGTGCAGGACCACGTTGTGACCGATCACGCAATTACTGCCGATCACCATGGGGAATCCTGGATCGGTGTGCAGCGTTGAATTGTCCTGGATCTGCGAGCGTTCGCCCAGTTCGATCCATTCGTTGTCGCCGCGCAGCACGGCGCCGAACCAGACGCTGGCCTCGCGCTTGAGACGCACGCGGCCGATCAGCGTTGCGGTCTCCGCGACCCAATATTCGCCCTCGCCGGGAAATTCCGGCCGCTGTCCGTCGAGTTCATAGATTGGCATTCGCGTCTCCTGATGAGACGCACAATTGCAACGAATTTGGAAAATTGGAAGTGGCTAGCGCGTGATCCCGAAAAGTGGGCACCGGTTTTCGGAAAAGATCACGCGCAAGCTATGCGTGCAAGAAGCCGCAGGCCTGCAATGTCATCACCAGCACCAGGCCCGACATCAGGCTCCAGAAGCCAGCAATGAGAGTGGCCAGGAACACGAATTCGAAGCGGCGGCCTTCCTGGCGGCGGCCGAGCAGCGTGTTGCGCATGATCAGGAACGGCGCCGCCAGTATCAACACGGGCACCGCCGCAAAGGTCGACGGGCTGGGGCCGGCGCTGAGCAGGCCGAAGCTCGGCAGGCGGCTGGTGACGAGCTGGTAGGCCGAGCTGCACAGGCCCGCCACGGCAAAGCCGAGCGCGAGCGCCAGCACATTTTGCACGGATTCCGGCGTCATTTCGGCCTCAACGCAATACAGAAGGCCATGTTTCGCAAAGCCGGCCCGTCCGCGCCAGTCAATCCTTAACAAATGGTAAACGCGTGAAACCGGGGCCGGCCCGGCCGCCGTGGCATAATCGGGCGCGATTCGCGTTCAGGAATTCGAATGGCCACTCTCACGCAAACGCCCACCAAGCCCCGCCGCCGACGCCATGCCGGACGCAGCCCGCTCACCGGCCCGCTCTTGCTGTTCGCCGCCGTCACATTGTTTGCCGCCGTCTACGTCGGCTATGTGCTGTGGCCGCGCTGGCCGGAAGCGCCGGTCACGCTCGATGCGCCGTCGCTGCCGATCATCGTGGCGGGCGTTTACTTCAACATCGAGCCGGCGGCGATCCGCATGCCGGTGCAGCGCCGCCCGGGCACGCAGGAGCGCGTCGACCTCGCCTATCTCTGGCCGTCACTGACGCCGCCCGATCCCGCGCTCCGCCCGACGCTGGGCGCGCCGGTTGATCCCAACGAGCGTTTGTTCGTGACCATTGCGGCGGGCGATGCCACGCTGCCGCTGATCGAGCGCGTGCAGACGATCTATCCGCGCTATCTGGTGCCGGAGCCGGCCGCCGGGCCGGACGGGCTCACGCTGCGCGGCTTTCGCGACGGCACGCCCTATCAGGGCGAGGAACTGGTGTTCGAGCCGCAGGCGCCTGAGCATTTCCTGGCGCGCTGCTCGCACAAGGGCGTCACCAATACCGGCACTTGTTTGTTGGAGCGGCGCTTCGGCAATGCCGACGTCACGCTGCGTTTTCCGCGCGACTGGCTGAGTGACTGGAAAAGCGTCGCCAGTGGTATCGATCGGCTGATCGTAAGGTTGCATCCGAACTGACCGTCATTCCGGGGCGCGAGCGCAGCGAGCGAACCCGGAATCCAGGGTCAGCGTCCGCGGGCGTGGCTCTGGATTCCGGGTTCGCGCTAACGCGCGCCCCGGATTGAAAGCTAAATGCCTGAATCGACCAAATCGACGTCCAAAATCGGCAATTCAAAGATATACGACTTGCGGCCCTTTTCGGTTTCCAGGAACAGCACGCCGAGAAATTCCTCGCCGATATAGACTTCCAGCGAATCCGTTTTCTTCGGCCGCGTCACCACGCGGATATTATCGTTGTCGAATTTGCGCCGCAGATAGGCGTTGAGCGTCGGCACCGGCTGAATGCTCGGATCGCTGCCGACCTGGATGACCATCCTTAAGTTGAACGAACGGTCGCCCTCTTCGTCGTCGACGGTCAACTCGCCGAGATCGTCCTCGCCGACAAAAACCTCGGCACTCTCATCGCTTTTCGGCACCACGCGAATATGCGCGTTGCCGAACAGCTTCTTGAGATAGGCGTCAAGCTTTCTGACTTCCGATACGTCCACCGGGCCGCTCCTTGTTGAATGCGAAGTCTAGTTGCCCGATTGGGCGCACCTGCGCAAGCGCTGTCAGCGCATGATCCCGAAAAGTGGGAACCGGTTTTCGGATAAGATCATGCGCAAACTAAAAAATCAGCCGTCGAGCATGATGCCGTAAAGCATCTGGTCCATGGCGCGCGACGGCTCGGGGCAGCCGGCCTCGCCGACCACCTTGGCCGGCACGCCGGCGACCGTCGTGTTGTGCGGCACCGCCTTGATGACGACCGAGCCGGCGGCGATACGCGCGCAATAGCCGACCTCGATATTGCCGAGGATCTTGGCGCCGGCGCCGATCATCACGCCGCGGCGGATTTTCGGATGGCGGTCCTCATGCTCCTTGCCGGTGCCGCCGAGCGTGACGTCATGCAGAATCGAGACGTCGTCCTCGATCACCGCTGTCTCGCCCACCACCAGGCCGGTGGCGTGATCGAGGAAGATGCCGCGGCCGATGCGGGCGGCCGGATTGATGTCGCACTGGAACACCGCCGAGGCGCGGCTTTGCAGATAGAGCGCGAAGTCCTTGCGGCCCTTGCCGAGCAGCCAATGCGCCAGCCGGTGCGTCTGGATGGCGTGGAAGCCTTTGTAATAGAGCACCGGCTCGATGCAGCGGCTGGTGGCCGGATCGCGGTCGAGCGTGGCGACGATGTCGGCGCGAAACATCTCGCCGAGTGACGGCTGCTCGTCCAGCGCGTCGCTATAGGCCTGACGGATCAGGTCGCCGGAAATGTCGGCGTTGCCGAGCCGCTCGCTGACGCGGTGGATGACCGCGGCTTCCAGCGTATCGTGATGCAGGATGTTCTCATAGATGAAGGTGGCAAACTCCGGCTCGCGGCGCGCGACGTCCTCCGCCTCGCTGCGGATGCGCGCCCAGACCGGATCGACCTTGTCGAGGGCCTTGGCAGGCCGCGTCTGAAACTGAGCCATGGATTGGTTCTCCAGCGCCTCTCGAACCCCTACATGGGTCTTTTATCACATTTTTCGAGGGGCCAAGAGGGGCGCGAAAAGCCCTAGGCGCATGGCTCAGTTGCGTTGGTTAAGGAAGTCGAGCACGCCCGCTTTGAACACCTTATCGCCGACCGCCAGCATGTGATCGCGGTTTGGAATATCGAGCGCGCGCGCCCCCGGAATGAGGGCGGCTAATTCTTGCGCAGAGCCGGCCACTTTGTCTTCGGTCCCGACCGCAACCAGGACCGGCACTCGGATGCCGGCGACCTGCTCGCGACTGAGCGTCTGGCGTGAGCCGCGCATGCAGGCGGCGAGCGCTTTCAGGTCCGATTTGGTCTGCTCGGCGAAACTGCGGAACGAGCGGTCGGTCGGATCGCTCACATCGGCGAGCGAGCGCGCCTCCAGCGCATCGGCGATGGTCTCCGACAGCCCGACGCCTTTGACTAGGCGAATGCCGAGCCCACCCAGCACGACCGAGCGCACGCGCTCCGGATGATTCACTGCGAGTAACGCCGCGATGCGCGCGCCCATGGAATAGCCCATCACGTCGGCGCGCTCGATGCTGAGAT
>OCZT010003208.1_pt1 | contig 16789 bp, 12 predicted proteins | sample 1539031 | NCBI WGS metagenome assembly OCZT01 (sample SAMEA3539308, study PRJEB22396) | soil metagenome | biome: tundra; feature: field; material: soil | place: USA | collected 2010-05 | depth 0.15 m | reverse complement strand
GACGGCGGCCGTTTTCATCTCTCCGAACTGCACTCCAGCATCTGCCGCATGGACGCCTTTCTCCGTCAAGTGATCGCGCTCCGTCCCGGCCAGCCTGTCGCCATTTATCGCAGCAACGACCGGCGTTGTTTTCACTGGTTCCTGGCGATTATCCGCGCCGGAGGAATCGCGGTCCCGCTGAACCCGCTCCTCTCTCTCGCCGAAGTGCGCCGCATTCTGGCCGATAGCGGCACGGAGATCCTGGTGACGGACAAGGCGGTCTTCGAGCGCCATATCGTAGACCGCGACGCGCTCAATCTGCGCGAATGGATTCAGGCTGACGATGAACCGGAGACGCTCGATGGATTTGTGCGCTATCCCATCGGCATTGCCCTCACTGAGCCGGCCTTCCCGCCCACCCGCATTGATCCCTCCGCTACCGTTGCGATCTTCCATACCTCCGGCACCAGCGGCTTCCCCAAAGGAGCGGCGCTATCGAGCAACGCCCTGCTCGGAGCGCGCGCATCCACGGTGTTGGCCGGAGTTATTTTGGGACCGCGCGACCTGGCGCTCATCGCCCTTCCCTGGTCGCACATCATGGCCGTCAGCATTGCGCTCTACGGCATGATGGCGGGCATTCGCGGCTGCTTCCTCGATCACTTCGACGTCGCCAGTGCGCTCGATCAGATCGAGCGCCACCATGTCACATCCGTTGTCGGCGTACCCGCCATCTTCGCGCGGCTGGTCAACAGCAATCCCGATCCGGCGCGGCTCAGGAGCGTGCGCCTGTGGCTTTCTGCCAGCGATTACCTGCCCGCTGAAGTGCGAAAGCGGTTGCGCTGCTTCGGCGCTCTGCTGCGGCTGCCTGGAGGCTGCCGCATTCCGCCCGTGCTCCTGAACGGCTACGGCATGGTCGAACTGGGCGGCCTCGCCATGATGGGCGTGGAGCTGTCGTTTCTCCCCGGCAGCGGCGACCTCTGCTTCCCCGTGCCGCCCTTTCACATTCGCGTGGTTGATGAGAACGGAGCGCGCGTTCGCGCGGGCGTCACCGGCGAATGTCAGATCCGCCGCTCCGGCCTCGTTCCGCGCTATTGGAAGGACAAGGGCGACAGCCAGGGCCTGCTCACCAGCGACGGCTGGCTGCGCACCGGCGACCTGGCCACGCGCAACCGCCTCGGCCTGATCCGCTTGGCCGGGCGCATGAAAGATGTAATCAAATCCGGCGGCTACTCGGTTTACGTGCGCGAACTCGAAGAGGCCGTTTTGGCTCATCCGGATGTGGCGCGCGCCGTCGCCTTTGGGCTGCCCCACAAGGAAAAGGGTGAGATTCCCGTTGCGGCCGTTGAACTTCATCAGGGTTCCAAGATCCTCGAAAGCGACCTGCTGGATTGGTGTCACGAGCATCTGGCCGCATACAAATCCCCTCGCCGCATCTGGATTTTGGAGCCCGGCGGCTTGCCGCAAAATCACAACGGCAAGATGCTGCGGCGGGAGTTGCAGGAACGGTTTGCCGCGGGGATCGACTGAGAGGCCGTTCCTCTAGCCCCTGCGCGGGCTTTGCACAAAAAGCCGCCAAAACGGCCTTCTTGCCCAAAAAGTCAAGATCTTGCCCAAGAAGTCGAGCGGCTCCCCCAAAAAGCCGGAACTCTGCCCAGGAATGTGTCCGGTCGGCTCCCCCAGCCGTTGGATTGAGCGGTGACCAAATGTTGATGAAATGGTAACTGCCGAGTTGCCGAGTTGCCGGTTATTCGACCGCATGAGACTCCTATCGTTTCCAAGGCCAATGATCGGGATGTTTGCTGAAGTCCAAATCCGGGACTTTGCAGTCAAATTCGCTGCGAAAGAGTTGAAACTCCCATAGGGCGCTTGGAGTCACAGGTGCCTTATCGAACGGGCTAGAGTCCCGCAGATTTTCGCCGGGTCGAATCCGGCACTGGCAGTTCCCTTCGACGAAACGAATCGCAATGACCACTGCATGGAAGCGGAGGGAATCTGGACGCACCGCCTAACGTTTCTCGCTTCGTTGTTAAGCTCCACTCGAAACCCGGACTTGAGATTCCGCTGAGAAGCTACGGGGTTACCCTGAAGACGATGCCGTTCCCGTCTGTGCCTAACGCAGCTCCTACGCCATAGAGGTTTCCCTGTGCATCCATCGCCAAGCCTGAAACAGGTCCATTCCCATTCTTGATATACCCAAAGCCGTAGAGCGGCACCCCGGTCCATCTGAAGTTCGCCAAGGTGGGCGAGAGCGCAAAGACTGCGCCAGCATTGGCAGGTCCGCCGCCCGTCGTTGTGCCATAGAGATTGCCGGCTTTGTCAAAGACCAACGGCGCGGACGGCCCGGCGCCAAGCGTTCCATCGAAGCTGTAGAGCAATGCCTCCTGCCACTGCCCTCCGGTCCCCTGTGCCAGCTCAAAAACGGTGCCAGCGTTAGTACAACCTCCAGGGCAACTGTCGCCGGCCCCGGTTGTACCATACAGATTTCCAGCGGTGTCTAAGATCACGCCCGCACTGGGTTTGAATCCGCCGCCTACAACCGGGAATGCGTAGAGCACTTTTTCAATCCATTGACCACCATCGTACGAAGTGAGCTGGTACACGGTTCCAGCCTGAGGATACGCGTCCCCGCCGCCGGACCAGGTCGTGCCGTACAGGTTCCCCGCTGCGTCAATTGCCAAACGACCCATTGGATAAGCACCGTCGAGACAGTAACCTCCAGCGAAGCAGAAGTTGTAGATCACGGACTCTGTCCAACTCCCGTCGGGGTTTGGGGACAACTCGAAGGCAGTTCCACAACCAAGGCCACCGCAGATTCCCCCGTTGCCTCCGTCAGCGGTAACGCCATACAGGTTGCCCGAGGTGTCGAAAACGAGACCTGAAATCCCATCAGGTTGCGCGTTCCCGTCGGTTCCGTTCCCGAAGCTATGCAATACAGTTTCCGTCCATGTTCCGCTTCCGTTTTTTGATAGCTTGAATACGGTACCTCCGCCGAAGATTCCGCCGAAGGCGCCGCCGCTTTTCGTGGTGCCATAGAGATTGCCTGCAGCATCCCATATCAGGCCCGCACCGGGTTCTGAGCCGTCCGCACAACCTGAGATCGGGCAGAAAGTGTATAGCACCGTTTTCGTCCATTGACCATTGCTGGGCGTGAGCATGAAAACTGTGCCCTTGCCGGTGGAGCCCCCAGATTGTGTCACGCCGTATAGATTCCCTAGATTGTCGAAAACCGGGGTGCCGATTGGATTAATGCCATCGGGCTGCTGGCCGAAATTGTAAAGAGTCTGCTCGGCTGGCGTGTTGCAGACCACCTGAATATTGGTCACGTTGGAAGAGGCTGATCCCTTGCGGTTACTTACCACGCAGAATTGCAATGGATTAAGGGGCTGTTGAGAAACCCATACTTCATAAGTTCCGCCGCTATCGACAGCGTTAGCAAACGAAAAGGCTCCGTTCGTGTGAAGCGTAATGGTCTCGGTTCCATTGTTCAATAACTGCATGCTAGTGCCGTCAACAAGGCCCGATACGGTTCCGCCGACAGTGTACGTTTGCACAGGTGGAGGATTACTACTTCCGCCTGTACCCCCACCACTGCCGCACCCTGACCACATTGCTACGGAGAGAGGGAGCACGAAAATGCCACACGATCGTCGGAACGAGATCATGATCGCCAACCTACAGAGGTATTTGGAACGAAATTGTGTCCGTAGTATACGCGGTTAAGTGACCGGTGGGACAGATTGCGGTATTATCGGAAATCCGGACACAACCCATGCAAGCAAGCGTCGGTGCGAGCAAATCGCGCCCAACCCCAACTAGCCCCGGGCCCCGGCAACTTTTCTCCCGCCAGTTTGCAGATAATTACCTTCTCTTGGCGCACAATGGTTCCATAGTGTCCTTCACACCCTGCGCGGGGCCAAGGCGAAATTGCAGGGATGCGAGCTAGAGGCTGGAAGCTAGCGGCTCCGAAAAATGCTTGTAACCCCTTTGCTGTCTAATCTCTGTAAAGAACTCCAGCAGAATCTATTCTTTACCTCGGCACCCTCCCCGTATCTCGTTGAAAACAATATGTTTCCTTACAGAACCCTACAGGGGGGAGGGGGTACCCAAAGTCTAATCCCCCTCCAACCCCGGTGCAGCCTGCACAAGATCGGCAACCAGCCACTAGTCGTGGCGGAGCGCCTCAATCGGCGAGAGCTTTGCGCCGCGCCATGCGGGAATCGCCCCGGCGACGAGGCCGGCCAGGATGGACACGCCGAGGGCCTCGACCAGCAGCAGCACAGGGAACGAAATAGAGACGATGCTGGCGGTTTGCGGCAGTTCCGAAAGCAGGCGCAGGGCGCACCATCCGACGACGATTCCAATAAACCCGCCGCCCAGGCCAAGCACCAGCGCCTCAAACTGGATGAGAACCAACACATGCCATCTGCGCCAGCCCAGGGCGCGCAGAATTCCGATTTCCTGGGTGCGTTCAAAGACCGACATGGCCATGGTGTTTGCAATGCCCAGAATGCCGATCAGCAGGGCGATGCAAGAAGTTCCCCATGCGGAGGCGTGCGCCAGCCTGACAAGTTGATTGTTGCCGGCGCGCTCTGCCGCGGGAACGGCGCGCAACCCCGGCAAGGCGGCTTGGATCTCCGCCTGCGCGCGCTTCAGATATTCATCGGGTGCAACCCCGGCCGGCGCGGGCCGCAACCGCAAATGAATCGTGGAGACCTTGCCTTGGAGGCTGCTGAGTCGCTGGAGCTGGTCAAGGGGCAGAATGACCGCATCGGCCTCGAGCGGCGAGCCGCCATGATAGACCGCGCAGACGGTGAACGGGGAGCCTTGAATCATGAGCGTGTCGCCGGGCTTCTTGTTCAGGTTCCCGGCCAGCAGGTCGCCCAGCATCACTTCCGGTTGACCATCGTGGAAGGGGCGGCCTGAGAGCAATTGCAGCGACTCGAATTCATAACTTTTTGCCTTCCAGCCGTAGGCGATGGCGTTGACCTCGGGGGTCAGGTCCATGGCGTTGTAGATCATGGGCGCGGCTTGCGCCACCATGGGCAGAGCAAGCAGCTTTTCAGTCACCGACTCGTCCAGGGAGGTGTTCAGGAAGGTCCCCCGAATCACGGCAATGTCGGTGCCGCTGCTGGAGTAGATGCGCATCCACCCCTGCTCAAAGGCGCGCGAAAAACCCACAAGCCCCACAAATGCGCCGATCGCCATTCCGATTCCGCACAGTGTCAGCAGGGTTCTCAGCCGCCGGCGCCAGAGATTCTTCCACACAAATCCTGTGAACGACAGTTGAGAGGCCATGAGTTTGCGGTGCGTCCTCGCATTTCACAAAATGTTAAAGAGCAGAATGACAGTTTATCGGGCGGCAATGCCGAGCACAACCATGATATGGGTTTCGAGAGGTCTTGGTGGCAGATCGAAGCTCGTACACCGGATTTTCTACCGGGCCATGAAGGGGCCGCTTGCCCCCGGCACTCGCGTACGCCACGCCTTGGTGCCGCCGAAGTGCATTGGGCGCGCCTGCTGCAATCCAGACCACATGTGGACCACGAAGGAGTTTGGAACCAGTTGGGCAGGAGTGCGCTTCCTCTTCCCGAGCAACCGAACCACAGCTCAAGTACCCCGAGGGAAAAATGAGAGATCTAGTGCGGAATCTTCGGCCTGATCCACCCATATACCCACGTCCCGAGCAGCGCGCTGATGACGGCGGCGAGCATCACCGAAACGCCATTGCCAATGAGTGCGAAGAGCGGGCCGGGGCAGGCGCCTGTGAGCGCCCAGCCTACGCCGAAGATTGTTCCACCGACAGCGTATTGAATGCCAGAACCTAACACTCTCGGGGGTATGGAAATCGCCACGCCTCCAATGGACTTCAGCTTCAATGCCTTGATCAGCGCCACAGACAATGCAGCCGTCGCCACAGCCGATCCGATAATGCCGTACATTCGAAATGATTGAAACCGAAACATCTCCTGAATACGAAACCAGGAGAGGACCTCTGAACGGCTCAAGACGAATCCGAACGCGACGCCTAGCAGCAGGTAAACGGGCAGAAACCGAAGCCGCACCTCAGACTCCTCTGTACCTCCTGAGCCACAGCCCTGAAACTCAGAGACGTGCGCCGTCATGATGCTCCTCCAATCACAAAAGGCAGGATGAAGTAAGTAGCGGCAAGGCCGCCCGCAAAGAAGTCGAAGACCGCAATCAGAGAGGGCAACTCGAAGTTTGCCAAGCCGCTGATCGCGTGCCCCGAGGTGCAGCCAGCGGCATAGGCGGTTCCAAAGCCAACAAGGAAACCGCCGACAATGACCGAGACAAATCCGCGAACTGTCAGCAGTGCATGCCAGGTGAACAACTCGCGGGGGGCGAGGCCGCTGAAGTCGTGAATTCCCAGCCTGGCCAGCGAAGCGTGGGTTGCATCCGAGATGTGTATCGCATGTGCTCCGCCCTGAGAAGCCAGGAACCCGCCAAGGAGAACACCAGCCAGGAAGACCAGGTTCCAGAGGCCTGCCCGTCGCCAGTCGTAGCGAAAGTACTCAACCTTGCCTGGAGCAATGGCCGCGCACAGATGACTCAAGTTGGCAGAAATCCCGAAGACCTTGTTGTCGGTAATCAATAATGCCGGAACGAATAATCCGATGAGTGGCCCCGCCACGTACCAGGACCACTCATCACTTAGCCAAGATGCCATGTCTTCTTGTCTCCTGAAAGTACAGAGATCATGCTATCTACTTCTTGATCCATCCCAGGCTGACCTGGAACGAATTCTGATACATACTCAGATTCGCGTTGCCACCTCCGGCTGCTGGTGGAATTGAATTCGACCCATTCACCGTGTTATTGAAGGCATGCACGTAAGCGAAGCTAAGTTCCTTCCCGCTCTTGAGCGCCCAGGTAGCTCCGGCATGCAGGTGATGCTGCGTCACGGCCGGTGCAAGGAGGTTGAAGAAGGTCTGCGTGCTATCGAAAGGCACTCCGGCGTGGTTGTAACCGCCTCGCAGCGTCCATTCCGGGTTCACCTTGTATTCAACGCCGGCTTTGACGGCATTGATGCTATGCCACCCGAAGCCCGGTCCATCGCTTGATCCGAGGAGCGCCTGGTTTGCGTCCGAATTGGCGATTGACTTGACCTGGCTGTACTGAATGCGTTCAACATCAACGAGTACAGTAGCCTTGGGTCCAGCCTTCAGCGCCACTCCGCCCGCGAAGTTGGCAGGTATATCAAATTTGCCGCCTTCGGCAAACAGGCCCTTGTAACGAGCAAAGGCGGTTGTATACGTCCTGCTTTGATAAGTCGCACCAACGCTTAGGTGCCGGTTAACCTCGCCGATCCATCCCACGCGTACGCCGGCTCCAAATGAGTTCGAGTAGCCGGTATTGGTTACATGCGCCGGATCGATGGACGAATTCGCAGTTGCGAAGTTCTGCAAGCCCTCAGCGGAAAAGCGCTGGTAAGCAATGTTGGCCGCCACGCCGATAGTGTTGTGCGACCCGAACTTGTATGCGATTGCGGGTGAAAGAAAGAGTTGATCCAGATCCACTCCGCCCCGTGTGCTTCCCAGCAGAGGAATCGGCTCTTTATAGGATGAGTTCATTCCGCCGTTGCCGTAGATTGCGACTCCGAACGCCAACTTTGGCGAGTACAGGCGGCTATATCCCAACTCGGGGATTTCGAAATTAGTTACACGATTCGCGTCGTAAGGGCCATTTACGTCAGGGTATCCAGGGGGTAGCTGATTGCCGACGATTGTGCCCGAGCGAATCGGACGGAACAGTGTCAACCCGAAATCAATTCGGTTACCAACAAACACAAGACCTGCGGGGTTTGTAGCAGCCGCAAGGCTGTCGCCAGGTGCGGCGACACCCGCGCCGCCTTTGCCCTGCTGTTTGGCCCCGTAGCCTGTTGCAAAGTAACCGTCTGTCGCGAATGAGGATTGCGCCATCAACAAGAGAACCAATGTAACTGGGGAAGCCCATTTCTGAGGGAATTTCAACACTTCGATCTCCTTTGTTTATTTGTTTGAACACAAGTGGATTTGCTTTCCGCGTCACTTCGCCTTGGCGACTTCTGCGGGCCCTACGTGGAGACTTGAAATGTCCTCCAGATAGACACCGGTCAAATGAGAGTCCGGAGTGGAATCGCGCGTCGAGGTAAAGATCAGCCAATGGCCATCCGGAGCGGGAAACGGCGACCAATTGGTGCCGCCGTCGTGCGTTAGCTGTCTCAGTCCGGTGCCGTCCGACTGAATCGTGAACAGGTCCATCGGCAGCGGGTGCTTTTTGGCCTTGGAGTCCTCAGTACGCCAGGCGCGAAAGATGATTGTCTTGCCGTCGCCGAAGACAAACGAACCGCCCGGCTCCCATCGATCCAGGTGCGTGATTTGCACTGGATTGCTGCCGTCAGGGTTCATCTTCCACAGTTCCATCTTCCCGGAGCGCTGGCTGCCGAAGAGTATCCACTTGCCGTTCGCAGCGACAGAAACCTCGGCATCGTAGACAGCGTTGTTGGTGAGTCGCTTTACGTCACCGCCGTCGAGATTCGAAGTGTATAGTTCCGAGCCCTGCGGATATGCGCTGGGGTCTGAGTAATTTGACTTGTCCAGTTCCGGATGATCTTTGGTTGAGGTCCAGATGATGCGCTTGCCATCCGGGAAATAGAACGAGCAGGCATCGTCGCCTTTATCGTTGATGCGGCGAATGTCAGTGCCGTCGATGTTGAGGGTATATACGTGAAAGCTGGAGTCTCCCTCGCGCTTGGCGTTGCCAATAATGTGTGTGCCGTCGGGCGAGAAGTAGAACTCGGCTCCGGGGCCGAGGTCGGGAATGCGGTGGACGGGCAGTTCACACGCATCCGGCGTAGCCGGTGCGGCCGCCGGCGCAGCAGCGGACTGCGCATGCCCAATGGGGTGAGTGGAGAGAACAAGCGCGGAGAGAGCCGATGCTGCATACGCCACGCGCTGGCAAGCTTGTCTTGTCCTCATTTCTTATCCTTCCTGTTTGGGACTCTGTTCTCATCATCCAATGGCGCCTGCTCAATGTACGGCGTGAGATAGGAACTGGTTGGTGCGGTCTGTGTCCCAACTCCAGCAAAGGCGCTGAGCGAGAAGTGATGGTTCTGGCTGAAAGAGTGATCGAGTTTAATCACGCCATTGTTGACAAATCCATTTTCAAAACCGGGGTTGAAGTAGTTTTCCGGCGCTGCCGGGCCGTTGAGCGCACTTGATGGCCAGAGAGTTTGCGGAAGCTTGAGCGAGACAGGGTTCACGGCAATGGGAGCATAGTTCCCGTAAATTCCATTCGGATTGTTGAGCAGATCGATCGCAGCGGCCTGATAGTCCAGCGACAATTCCATCACTTGCTGAGGCAGCCCATTCACGAAGTTCTGGCGCTCGAAAACTTGCCTCGTAGAATGTGTTGTCGCGCTTGATTGGACCACCAACCGGAGAGCAAGCAAGCAGACCAGTGAAGATAAGAACCGCAACAGCGAACCTCAAGGCAACCCGGAAATCAAAATGAACGGCCATTTGCTCACTCTCCTTTGTCAGTCAGGTGGAGTCTTGTCCACAATTCATGCGCGAGAAACAAAACGGCCCACGATCAGAATCGTGGGCCGCTGGGTAACTCGAAAGATGCCGGACTGGCTAGCTGGGGGGACAACATCTCATAGCTTCGCCGAACGCGCACACGAGCCCGCGGTCCTGGCGACAACAGATGGCGATTATGAGATAGGAAGGAGTCATAGCCTCAGTTTCTGCAATATAGCGCATTGCCTTTTCAAACGCAAATGCAAAGATCAAGTTGCAAAGAAGAAACATTGAAAACGGTTCCAACCGAACACGTCGCGCGTTACCCGGCCAGGTGAATCACGCCAGGTAACGCACAGGAACTCGTCACGCGTATGCCGCGTCCTTCGTTCACCTCAGCCGCATCGCTATTTTCTTTGTTCCAGCTTCGCCTGGACCTTCAGAGGCTTGCCATCGCGAAGCACGGTTACATCTACCACATCGCCTGCCTTGCTGCGGTGCAGTGCGTCGGTGAAGTCATACAGGTTCTTGATGGGCTGGCCACGAAATTCAATGAGGACGTCTCCGGCCTTGAGCCCGGCCTTCTCCGCCGGTGACCCGGGGCGAACATCTGAGAACCGTACGCCGGTCTCAACCTGCCCAAAGTCTGGGATCGAACCAAAGTAAGGTCCATAGCCTCCGCCTGAACCGCCTCTTGCGGAGTGATCTTCGGCGACTGCCACAAAGCCAGGTCTTTGCGGCGCCTGATCCAGACGCAGAGCAACATCCGCAACAAGATTCACAACTCGCGCGGCCTGATCGGGTTCAATCTTTTCCCAGGTGTCAGACGGCTTGTGATAGTCCGAGTGCAGCCCCGAGAAAAAGAACAGGACGGGAATTTTCTTCACCAAGAACGAAGTATGGTCACTCGATGAGTAACCGCTTTGAGAGTACTCAGCCTTCAGCTTGACGTCTGCGTTCGCCGCGTCGAGTGTTTTCTGGAAGCCCGTCCCGTTCCAATTCCGCCAATGTAGATGGTGTCCTTCTGAATGCGCCCAATCATGTCCATGTTCAGCATGGCCACGGCCTTGTCGATGGGCAGAGTTGGCTTCTTCACCCATTCCGCGGAGCCCAGCAGACCAAGTTCCTCCCCCGCAAACGAAGCGAACAGGATACCTCGCGGTAACTGCCCCTTGAGCGGAGCGAGAATGCGGGCCAGTTGCAGGAGCCCCGCCGTGCCTGAGCCATTATCGTCCGCGCCGGGATGAAACTGCCCGATCTGTGAAGGCGCCAGCGAGCCATACTCTCCGCGGCCCAGATGATCGTAGTGCGCGCCCAGAATCACGTACTCGTCGCTCTTGCCGGGCAGATAGGCAAGTACGTTGTTCACAACAGCGCGCTTCTTTTCGATGTTGGTGGCCAGCGTAACCCGCAGTTCTGGCGGGAATGCAAACGAGGCGGGCTTGCTTGTGGACTCAATCTGGTTCTGTGCAGCGGCAAGACTCTTGTCCGCCGCGGCAAACCAGCGATCCGCCGAATGATTCTTGACCTGCACAAAGGGAATCCCCACATCCTCGGGGCCGCTGGCGCTGCCAAAGCGGGTGAGCAGGTCTTCCTCGCCGTCGCCGAGCTTGCCATTCAAAACAATTAATGCACGCGCTCCGTGATTGCGCGCATTGATGGCCTTGGTGATAAACTGCGCGTGCGCGCTGGGCCCAGCGTTGTCTCCGCCTTTATGAAAGCTGTCTGGCTCCTGGCGCAGCACAACCACGATCTTGTCCTTCACATCGAGGTTCTCGTAGTCGTCGTACTTTCGCTCTGGGGCTGTGATGCCATACCCGGCAAACACTACGGATCCAGTAACCTCGTTGGAGGAGGAGAAGCTGAAAGGAACATAGTCCTGATTGATTTGGAGTGTGGCTCTGCCGCCCTTCTCTTCCACCACAAAGTGATTGCCAGCCTTCAATTCTGCTCCGGTAATCACGGTGAAAGGCTGCAGAAATCCCCTACTCCCTTTAGGCTCCAGGCCCAGACTCTTGTACCGCGCCACCAGGATCTTCTCCGCGCGAGTTAGCCCATGTGAGCCATTACCGCGGCCCTCCATCTGCGGTGTGGTCAATGACTGAATATCGTGAATGTAGCGCGCGGGGTCGGCCGGGGCCAGCGTCTGTGCCTGTGCCAGATTGGCTGCGCCTGCCAAAGCGAGACAAAGGACAGTTATCGCCGGTACACACTGAAACGCCAGGCTGCGGAAGGATCGGGTCCGGCCAGTCATGTTACGCGAAGTCGTTCGTTCAGGCATTCTTGCTCCTTGACAGTTTGTGGAAAAAAGCGAAACGGCCCACAATTCAATTCGTGGGCCGTTGAGAGAGTTCATGCAAATCGGGGGAGTCTATCCATCCGCTCTCAATGCCCAAAGTAAGCGCGCCAATGCGCGGCCGCAACAGGGCGGGCAGTTACAGGCAGTCCGGTTTGCATCGACAAACATTGTGAGTACATTCAACCACGAAGGCTGCAGAACTTGCAAATTGGGTCGCAGGAAGATAGATGTGACCACCCGAGCTTGACGCTTTCAATGCCGGGTCCTCGGTATCGTCCATTGTTTGATCCCAGCCATTGTCGACCCCAGAATCGTGTTGAGTTATCGATTCCACAGTTCTGGTGTTCTCGCTTTTACCCCGGGCATTCATTCACAGAAATGAAGAGGCGAACTTGACATGAATCGCTTCGCACCCTACATTGTGTTTATCCGGTGTGACTCACAGTAGCTTGGCCGCCACTCCGGAAACCATGTTCTACGAGGATTCATTGAGCCCATTCTTCACCTCCGCGATGTGTATGTGCTGCTGTCGGTGCAGCGCCGCGCGGGCGTGTTTCTTGGGCTAAGCTCAGAAGTCGTTTTCTGATTCCCAATGACCCACCCGCCTAATGGCGTGGTGGGTTTTGTGCTTTCTGGAAGGAGATTGAGGGCTTACCGAGATTTCAGCAGTTTGAAGGGCACCGGTGGCGAAGTGGCTAACGCGCAGGTCTGCAAAACCTGTATTCGCGGGTTCGGAACCCGCCCGGTGCTCCAGAGTTACCCCACACAGGGTATCTCTTCTATTTTGCTGAAGTTGACCCGCAGGCCCTGACCGGGAGAGTCCGGTGCTGCGGAGGATCTATCGATTGCGCCTTCCCGCAGGAGGTCTCGATTTCAGAGGGAGCCGGATCTTGCTGAAGAGGGCAGAACGGAATCCTCTTTTCCGGAGCACTTGAACAGATGTAGAATCTGACTGCTTTATAAGGAGAGTGAAAGTGCCAAAGACCGATCCCCGCCATGCATTGGGCGATGTGGCAGCCCGCAAGTTAGCCAACACAACCAAGACATCCCCAGTTTGATGCAATCACTCCAAGATGGCTTGTCCAGTTACTCTCCTGGACACCGGTTGAGTCAGGTACGTTTCGCGTCAACAAGGTGCGCAACGACGCCGAGATTGCTGTTGAGTGCGGTTCGAGCGACGAACACAACCTCCCCGAGACTTTCGTTGACTACAATCCCACGCCCAGGGAATACACGCTGAACTCCATTTCGACCATTGTCGACATTCACACCAGGGTCAGCGATCTCTATAGCCATCCACACGACCAGATCCGCGAGCAGCTTCGGCTTGCAGTGGAGAAGGTAAAGGAGCGCCAGGAAGGCGAACTGATCAATAACGCCGATTACGGCCTTCTGAACCAGGCTACAGCCGGCTTCCGAGTTGCGACGCGCAAGGGAGCGCCGACTCCCGACGATCTGGATGAGTTATTGGCAAAGATATGGAAGGAGCCCGCTTTCTTCCTGGCTCATCCGCGCGCTATTGCCGCCTTCGGTCGCGAGTGCACGCGTCGTGGCGTGCCGCCGCCGACCACTTCGATTTTCGGGTCGCCTTTTATCACCTGGCGTGGAGTGCCATTGGTTCCCTCCGATAAACTTGCCGTGAGTGATAGCGGGAAGACGAACATCCTTCTGCTGCGCACAGGCGAAAAGCGCCAAGGCGTCATCGGGCTCTTCCAGCCAGGCCTGCCGGGCGAGCAGACTCCTGGACTGTCGGTGCGCTTTATGGGGATCAACAAGCAGTCGATTGCCTCGTATTTGATCTCTCTGTACTGCTCCGCCGCGGTTCTGGCCGAGGACGCGCTGGGCGTGCTGGAGAACGTTGAGTCGGCCACTACCATGAGTACAAGTGATCTGGATGCGGTAGCCCGGAATCCTGCAGTACGAGTTCCGGATCCCAACACGCTCGACGAGGCGTCACCTTTCCCGCTGGCAGAGATTGCGGAGATGGCGAACGTCTTCTTTCGGTCGCTGCCGGGCCAACAGCCCGCGTCGCTGGCAGGTCAACCTTTGCCCTCCGCAGGTGCTTTGCCGTCTCCGGGCATGAGCGGACTGGGAGTTACAGGGCCGAGTCTTGCGGCAATCGCGCCTCCGCCGCCAGTTCCTGCCGCTGCTCCGTCGCTGATGCAGGGTAGCGGCTTTGTTCCCGGCGCGCCGCAGTTTGGCCTTCCGCTCCCCGGCGTTCCCTCGTTGCCTGCAGCGGACAAAATCCCGAGCGAGGCAGAATTGATCCGTTTGGCAGCGGAGGCTGGAGCGCCTGCCGGCTCCGGAGTCAACGCACCACCGGCTTCAACCGTTCCCGGCATTCCGGGCGCACAGTCCCTTTCTTCTTCGGCGCTCAGCTCGCCGGGTTCCACTCCAGCAGCAGTAACGGGTCCGGGAAATGTCTCCGCTCCGGTTCTTGTGCCCGATATCCCGGTGGCCACTGCGCCCGTGCAGGCAACAACAATCGGCCTCCCCAGCTTTGGCATGCCGCTAAGCGGAACGAACTGGCCCGGTGCATCGCTTTCCGGTGCGGGCGCCTCGCCGTTTGCACTGCCGCTTCCACTCAGCCTTTCTGACGTCAATGCGAACCTGCTCAATCCGTCGGAACTCGACTTTGACGCCGCCTTGCCGGCGATTCCGGGACTGCCCGAATACGCCAGCGAAGAGGAAGCTGCGGCATTGGCGCGTGCGGCCACTTCCTTCTACTTTCTTGAGGATGCGGGTACGCTGCTCAAGCGCGGCGGCACAGTTCCTGCGCCTGCTTCCGAGTACAGGCCCGAACTGCTTGGCGATCTGAAACTAGATCGCAATCAATTCGATCTTGGCAGCGTGCGACGCGATTTCCCGATCCTTGACGAAAAGGTGAATGGCAAGCCCCTGGTCTGGCTCGACAATGCAGCAACAACTCAAAAGCCCCGCAGCGTAATAGATCGGATTACCTGGTTCTACGAGCACGAGAACTCGAACGTGCATCGCGCCGCACACGAGTTGGCGGCAAGGTCCACCGATGCCTATGAAGATGCACGGCAGAAGGTGGCCCGCTTCCTCAAAGCGCCCTCGGCAAAGGAGATTGTATTTGTCCGCGGCGCCACGGAAGGCATCAACCTGATCGCCAAGAGCTGGGGCAAGCGGCATGTCCAGAAGGGCGACGAGATCATCGTCTCCACCATCGAGCACCATGCCAACATCGTCCCCTGGCAGCAACTGTGTGCCGAGTGCGGGGCCGTGCTTCGCGTGATTCCAGTTGATGACGACGGCCAGATTCTGCTCGATGAATATGAGAAACTGCTCAATCCGCGTACGCGCCTTGTTAGTGTGGCACAGGTGTCGAACGCGCTGGGGACCATTCTGCCGACTCATGCAATTGTGTCCGCGGCGCACCGCTACGGCGCGCGTGTGCTCATCGATGGCGCACAGTCTGTGTCGCATATGCGTACCGATGTGCAGGCGCTGGATTGCGACTTCTTTGTCTTCAGCGGCCACAAGGTCTTCGGCCCCACCGGCATTGGCGCAGTCTACGGCAAGCCGGACGCCCTGGCCGAGGCGCCGCCCTGGCAGGGCGGCGGCAACATGATTGTCGATGTCACCTTCGAGAAGACGGTTTACCAGCCGCCCCCGGGTCGATTCGAGGCAGGCACAGGCAACATCGCAGATGCGGTTGGCCTGGGCGCGGCCATTGATTATGTTCAGGCCATCGGTATCGAAAACATCGTGCGCCACGAACATGAACTCCTCGTCTACGCCACTCAAGGTCTGAAGACAATCCCCGGCCTTCGGCTTATCGGTACGGCCAAAGAGAAGGCTGCTGTGCTCTCGTTTGTTTTGGAGGGTTTCCAGACTGAGGAAGTGGGATCGGCACTGAATCGCGAGGGAATTGCGGTGCGAAGCGGACACCATTGCGCGCAGCCATCGCTTAGACGCTTTGGTGTAGAGACAACCGTCCGGCCGTCGCTGGCGCTGTACAACAACTACGAAGACCTGGATGCTCTGATTGCGGCGTTACGGCGGTTGAAGAGCGTTGGCGCTCGATAGCATGGTCTCGTGCTTGACGATGTTGATGGTCGGATTGAGAGCGATGAGCTTCTCTTCAGCGGAGTCGAGTTTCTTGCGGCCAATATCCTTGGTCGAGTGGATGATTTGACGCTGCAGGTTGCTGGCGTCCACAACGTCGAAATCAACCAGGCCGAGGGTGCCGATGCCGGCTGCGGTCAGGTAAAGGGCCAGGGGCGAGCCGAGGCCGCCCGTGCCCACGCAAAGCACACGCGCGGCCTTGAGCTTCTGCTGGCAATGCGCTGCGGAATGCGCCTGGGCGAGCAACTCCGTGCCCAGGTTTGTGACTACACATCCACAACCGGGATGCTGATGATCCGGCAGAAAAAAGTTCGGTGTGCACCGGCAACCCGCTACGTGCCGCTGACCCAATTGCAGTCGAAGCCCACAACCAGTTGGCCGCGGGCAAGAAGGCCGGCGAACCTCTCTGCACCAGCACGGAAGGCGCGGTATTATATGAGGCAAGGTACTGGTTTGATCCAGCAGTGGACGAGGCTGTAATCGTCGATCTGACGTGGCATTGTCTGAGGCATACGGCCGCGTCCAGGTGGGTCATGAGTGGCGTTCCGATCGCGGTAGTTTCGCGTTACCTTGGCCACTCATCGGTGAACCAAACCATGGTGTATAGCCATCTCCAACGCGATAACGCAGCAAGAGCAGTCGCGGCCATGATGAGCTACTACCCAGAACCCAAAACTGGCACCGAAAACCTGACACCAGCAATTCAATGCGAAGTAGGGTGTCGATGTAAGTTGTTTGTTTTCAATAAGCGAGAGTGGCGGAATTGGAAGACGCACCAGACTTAGGATCTGGCGGGGTAACCCATGGGGGTTCGAGTCCCCCCTTTCGCACCACAAAGATAATAGTAGACTTACGTCGATATCCACAGAAGACAGAACTGTGGAAAACTTTCCTAAATAGT
>OCZT010003207.1_pt1 | contig 16791 bp, 12 predicted proteins | sample 1539031 | NCBI WGS metagenome assembly OCZT01 (sample SAMEA3539308, study PRJEB22396) | soil metagenome | biome: tundra; feature: field; material: soil | place: USA | collected 2010-05 | depth 0.15 m | reverse complement strand
GCTCCAGCGCGCCGGGCGGTACAACCTCCGCCGCGTCCCGCGCCCCCTCTCGCGACTCCCCTTCTCCCCACTCGCCGCTCGCGGCGCGCCCCCGCCCAATCTCGCGCTCGATTGCGTCAAGCGCCGCGCCCGCATCGGCCGCCTTCTGCTCGGCCGCCCGTCGTGCGGCGATGGCCGCCGCCTCGATCTGCTCGGCTCCCGCCGCGCGCAATTCCCTGATCGTCCGCTCGATCTCGTGACGTGCGTCGAGCAGGTACCGGCGCGCGTCGTGCCGCGCCGCGCGTTCCAGCTCGCGCTCCTTGTCGCGAACGACCTTCTCGCGCTCGCTCACGCGCTCCGTCCGGGCGATCGTCGCGTCGTGGTGCGCCGCTGCGGCCTTCTCGCGCTCTTCCAGCACCTTCTGTCGCGCCTCGAGGTCCTCGAGCAGTGACGTGACGTCGCGCTCTCCCTGCGGCACGCGAGCCTCGGCGTTGCGCAGCACGTCCTCGGGCATCGCCAACCGCCGGGCGATGCTCAGCCCGTACGAACGCCCGGGCACTCCCTTCACGAGACGGAACGTGGGCGCGAGCGCCACCGCATCGAATTGCAGCGACGCGTTCACCACGCCCGGCACCTCGTGCGCGAGTTCCTTGAGTGCGCCGAGGTGCGTCGTCGCGATCGTCGTCGTCCCCCGCCGCGTGAGCGTCTCGAGGATGGCGCCGCCGAGCGCCGCGCCTTCCACCGGATCGGTGCCCGACCCGAGCTCGTCGACCAGCACCAGCGAGCGCTCCGTGGCGTCGTGGACGATTTCCGTGAGATTGCGAAGATGCGCGCTGAACGTCGAGAGCGACGCCTCGATGCTTTGCTCGTCGCCGATGTCGGCGAAGAACCGGTCGAAGCGCGCGATCGTCGAGCCGATCCCGACCGGAGCGGGGATTCCCGACTGCGCCATGAGGGAGAGGAGCGCGATCGCCTTGAGCAGCACCGTCTTGCCGCCGGTATTGGGCCCGGAGACGAGCAGCGTGTGCTCCCCGGCGTCCATCGTGAGCGTGAACGGGACGACGCTCGCGCGATCGTGCGCGAGCAGCAGCGGATGGCGGCCGTCCCGAATGGAGAACCCCGACCCCGGCACCGCGATCACGGCCGGGGCACAGCCGAAGGCGATGGCGTATCGGGCGCGGGCGTAGAGCGAATCGAGGGTGGCGAGCGCGTCGAGCGTCGCCACGAGCGCATCGCGATGCGGTCGCAGACGATCCGTGGCCTCGAGCAGGATCCGCTCGGTCTCGCGAAGCTCCTCGGCCTCGAGCTCGCGCATCCGGTTCGACGCCTCCACCGCCGCCGGCGGTTCCACGAAGATCGTGGATCCCGTCGACGACACGTCGTGCACGATCCCGCCGACCGCGCCGCGCCCTTCGCGCCGAACCGGGATCACGTAGCGCCCGTTGCGCACCGTGACCGAGGCGTCCTCCACGCGATGGCTCGGCTCGAGCTTCGCCATCAGCCGCTCGAGCATGCGCACGAGCTCTGCGACCGCACCGCGCAGTTCCTTGCGCACTCGCCTCAGCGCGGGCGAGGCGTCGTCCCGGACCGTCGCGTCCTCCTTGATGACGCGGTCGATCTCGCGCTCGGTGCCCTGGTCGCGCACGAGCGACGCGGCGAGGGACGCGAGCGGCGCGCGCGAGTCCTCGTCGAGCGTTTTGTCCTGCAACGCGTCGAGCGCGTGGCGCGACGAGAGGAGCAGCGTCACCGCCGACCGCAGCTCCGTCGCGCTCCACGAGGTCCCGTCCACGCGCAGCCGCCCGAGCGCGCCCGCGAGATCGGGGATCGGCTGCGGATTCCAGCCCCTCTCGCTGGAGACGATGGCGCGCATGGCTTCCACGCGCGAGTGCTCGGCGGCCACGTCCCGTTCCGAGGCGAGCGGTTGGAGATCCCGCGTACGTCCCGCTCCGGCCGCGCTCGACGCGTGCCCCGCGACGAGGTCGAGCACGCGGGCAAACTCGAGCACGGTGAGCGCGTGCCCACCAGAATTCACGCCGACCAGCTGAGCTCCTCTGAGGGGAAACTCAAAACTACCGGGTTCGGCGAGAGGAGACCAGTCTGCAGTTGAAGTGACGAACGGGCATAAAAGGGGGGAGATGCGAACCGATGCGGGATGCGGGGTCGGAATGCGAGATGCGGGAAAGCGCGATGCGGAATGCGGATACCGCAAGCAGTACCCGCATCCCGCATCGCCGTAGCGGGTAGATTATTGCACGCCCACTTATGCCCCACTCCCGCCCTTCCGTCTTCCTCGACCCCTCCGGCAAACGCTGGCGCGCCATTCGCCGCGCGACGCTTGCCGCCGGCATCCTCACCACCCTCGTCGTCCTCGGCTTGGCGATCACCTTCCTGATCCCGCCGATCCTCCCCAATCTCCAGGCCGCCAAGTCCGCCGTACGAATCACGAGCACGCAGAACCGCCTGACCGTCACGCGCGACGCCGCCCGCAAGCGCGCCGACCGTCAGCAGCTCCTCGCCGCCCTCACGCGGAAGCCCGCGCTTCCCGCGACGCACGCGGAGCGCCTCCCCGTCGCCGTCAATCGCACCGCGGAGCCCGAAGCCCGGGCGCTCAAGAACCCTCCCAACCCGCAGCGCCCGCCCATCGTCGCCGGCTTTTACGTCAACTGGGACGACAACTCCTTCTCGTCGTTCAAGGCGCACGCAACCGATCTCGACTGGGTCATCGGCGAGTGGGTGCTGCTCGGCAAGGGCGGTACCGGCCTCAAGATCAATCCCGACGCGAAGGTGCTGTACGTCGTCCAGAACATGCCGAAGAACGACCGGCCCCGCGTGTTCGCGATGGTCAGCAATTTTGACGGACAGAAGTTCGACGCCGCCCTGCTCCGCCGCATGCTCGCGACTGCCGCATCGCGCCAGGCCGCCGCGATCCAGCTCGTAGACGCCGCGCAGAAATACGGGCTGGCGGGCATCACGATCGACTTCGAGGAAGTCCCCGACGATCTCCTCGATCCCATGTTCGAGTTCATGCGCTTCCTTCGCGCGGGACTTGCGCCCGGAGGACGCCTGCTCACCTCGGCCGTCGCCGCGGGCACGGACGAACCGCTCGCGCGACGCTACGCCGCCGCGAACGATTTCGTCTTCCTCATGCTCTACGACGAGCACTACGGCAGCGGCCAGCCCGGTCCCGTCGCGAGCCAGTCGTGGTACGTCGCGAAAGCGAAACAGTTGCTCCAGTGGATACCGCCCCAGCAAGCGATTCTCGCGTTGGGAGCCTACGGCTACGACTGGAACGATGCCGGCCCCAAGCTCGCCGGCCATGAACTGACCTTTCAGGATGCGATGGTCCGCGCGAAGGCACTCGGCGCGACGGTCCAGTTCGATTCCGTCTCGCTGAATCCGTACGTGACCTACACCGATAGCGCGGGCGCCGATCACGTCGCCTGGTTCCTCGATGGCGTCACCGCGTGGAACCAGGCGCGCGCCGGCGTCGAGCTGGGCGCGGCGGGGTCCGCCATCTGGCGGCTCGGTTCGGAAGATCCGTCCATCTGGCACGCCATCTCCAACGATGTGCCGCACGGCCAGCCGCAGGCGCTCGAGGACATTCCCGCGGGCTACGACCCGCAGTTCGCGGGGAAAGGCGGACTGTTGCGCATCGCCACCCGGCCCTCCCCGGGTCGCCGTCTCCTGCAGTTCGACCCGAAGACGCAGATCATCAGCCACGAGAGCATCACGCAGTTCCCCTCGCCATGGGTGGTGCAGCGATTCGGTTCGAGCGACCCGGGGAAGGTCGCGATCACATTCGATGACGGCCCCGACCCGCGCTACACCAACGCGATCCTCGACACCCTCGCGTCGCGCGGGGTGAAAGCGACCTTTTTCGTCGTCGGGCGCCAGGCAGACGAGTATCCCGGCATCGTGAACCGCATTCTGCGGGAGGGGCACGAGATCGGGAATCACACGTACACGCACCCGAACCTCGAACTCACCAGCGCGTTCGTCTCGCGGCTCGAACTCGTCGCGACGGGCCGTCTTATCGAGACCATCACCAATCGCCGCACCGCGCTGTTCCGCCCACCGTACTTCGGCGATGCCGACCCCACGTCGACGGAGGAACTCGACGCCGTGGACATCGGCACCAGCCTCGGCTACCTCACCGTCGGCGTCGAGATGGATTCGGAGGACTGGCGCATCTCCAATCCCGACTCGATTCTCTCGACCACGCTCAACTTGCGAGGCGACGGCAACGTCATCCTGATGCACGATTCCGGCGGCGACCGAACCGCCACCGTGGCGATCCTCGGCACGCTCATCGACTCCCTCGTCGCCAGCGGATACCAGCCGGTGCTCGTCTCGGAGCTCGCGGGGATCACGCGCGACGAAGCGATGCCTCCGCTCGAGTCGCGCACGATCTGGGCGCACATCGTGGACATCGTCTCGTTCGGTTTCATGGGGCTCGCCGAATGGGGCCTCTATTGGGTCTTTTTCGCCTGCGTCATCCTCGCCGTGGCGCGCCTGTTCTTCATCATCACGCTCGCCGCGGTTCAGCGGATCCGCTCACGACCGCGTGGGCCGGACGCGGCCTACTCGCCGCCCGTGAGCGTCGTCGTGCCGGCGTATCGCGAAGAGCTCGTGATCGTCCGCACCGTCGAGTCGCTCCTGAAACAGGTGTACGCCGGCGCTCTCGAAATCATCGTGGTCGACGACGGGTCGCCGGACGACACCCGTGAGGTGGCCACCCGCGCCTTCCGCGACGAACCGCGCGTGACGGTGCTGTCCAAGCCCAACGGCGGCAAGGCGAGTGCGCTCAATCTCGGGATCCAGCGCGCGCGCAGCGAAATCGTGGTGTGTCTCGACGCGGACACGCAGTTCGAGCCGGAAACCATCGCGGAGCTCGTCGCGCCGTTCGCGCGCCCCGGGGTCGGCGCGGTGGCCGGCAACGCGAAGGTCGGCAACCGCGTGAACCTCGTCACCCGCTGGCAGGCGCTGGAGTACGTCACGTCGCAGAATCTCGACCGCCGCGCGTTCGCCCTGCTCAACTGCATCACCGTCATCCCCGGCGCGGTGGGCGCGTGGCGGCGTTCGGTGATTCTCGAAGCGGGAGGGTTCACGTCCGATACCCTCGCCGAAGATCAGGACCTGACCATCACCATCCGCAAGATGGGCCACGAGATCGCGTTCGCCGAACGCGCGATCGCGTGGACCGAGGCTCCCGACACGCTCGGCACGCTCTCCCGGCAGCGGTTCCGCTGGTCGTTCGGCACGCTGCAGTGCGCCTGGAAGCACAAGGATGCGCTGTTCAACAGGCGCTACGGCACGCTCGGCTTCGTCGCGCTCCCCAACACGTGGCTGTTCCAGCTCCTGCTCACGGCCATCTCGCCCCTCGCCGACCTGATGTTCGTGTTCTCGCTCTTCTCGGTCTGGCTGACCTTCAAGACGCACGGCGAGACGTACGCGCTCACCGACCTCGAGCACGTGCTCATGTTCTACGGCCTCTTCCTCATCACCGACTGGCTCGGCGCCATGATCGCGTTCCTCATGGAGCCCGATGAGGAGAAGAGTCTCTCCTGGCTCATCATGCTGCAGCGATTTGTGTATCGGCAGATCATGTATTCGGTCGTGCTGAAGAGTTTCGTGGCGGCGATAAAGGGGCGGGTGGTGGGATGGGGATTGCTCGAGAGAAAGGCAACCGTGGAGAGAACGGCGTAACCAACCTTGCGTTCGCACGGCTACGCGGCCATGCTCTCCGCATGAGCTTCGATATCACTCGGCCATCGTCTGAGAGAAATCGCGCCCGACCGCTGACTGCCGCCGAAGCGTTCGTTCAGTCCGAGGCGAAATCGCGCATCATGCTGTCGCGACAGGCCCAGCGCATCGGCTTCCCCCTCGCCGCGGTCGGCCTCATCGGTGTCGTGTACCGGCACGGCTTTTATGACCTGCCGTTCGTTCACGTCACCTTCCCTGGCGGCCGCCAGGCGCTGCTCACGTTCGGACAGACGGTGAGCGTCTTCATGATTCCGATCGGCCTTCTCATCGGCACGGCCGGGTTCTTCCTGCACCGCCGCTTCAGGCGCGAAGCGCTCGCCGATCCCCTCACAGCGGGGATATTCGATCCCAGCGTGGAGTGGCCAAGCGACGTGTAACTATCGTCGATTGGCGCCCGGCTCGCCGTTCGTCGCGAGCCGCGAGTTTTCGATACGCGTTGCGTCCCTCAGATGACTCGAATCGGCACGGCAATTGGTATCGTCGATGTCATGGGCCTCGCACCCGCCAGAAACAATCTGCGCCAACACCTGGAGGACGCCTTTCGTGGGTGGCTCGGCGTGCAAATCCGGCGAGACAAAGAACGGGAGCGCGCATCGACCACGGGAAAGCAGGCTCACTGAGGCCAACGCGGACCGGCGACGGGACCGATCAGTGCGCCAGGAATTCAGCGCACCGACCGGTCACGTCGCCCTTGTCTCGCAGCTATCAGCTGGCCGCTAACAGCTCAGCGCTTTGATGCTCATGGCCGTCAGCTCACAGCTGCCGTTCTTGTTCTCCCCCCTCCCCACTCCCCGCTCGCCACTCTTATCCCGGTGGCCAACCCATGCGCCGTCCGCCGAGCACATGCGCGTGCAAATGCCCCACCGATTGTCCGCCATCCGCATTCGTGTTGAACACCACCCGGTAGCCGCCCACCGCGATCTCCTCCTGCTTCGCCACCTCGCGCGCCATTTGCATCACATCGGCCAGCAGCGCCGGCGACGTCACCTCGTTCAGCGACGCCACGTGCGCCCGCGGGACGACCAGCACGTGCACGGGCGCCTGAGGATTCACATCCCGGAAGGCAATGCAGGTCGCGTCCTCCGCGATGATCTTCGCGGGAATCTCCCCCCGCGCGATCCTGCAGAACAGACAGTCGTCAGCCATTGCGCAGCTCCTCGGCTCGCTCGATTTCTTCGCGGCTCGCCTTGATCGTCCGCGGCAACGTCGCGAGCGCCGCCCTCACCACGGCCAGCGCCGCGACCCCGGCCGTCTCGAACCTCAGCACCGTATGCCCAAGGCTCACCGGGCGAAACCCGGCGGCCTTGAACTGTTCCAGCTCCGCGTTCTCCATCCCGCCTTCGGGCCCGACCACCAGTGTGATCGGCTTGAGAAACCCCGCGCCATGCTCGCGCGCGTTCGCCATCGCCTCGGCCACGAGCAGCCCGATCGGCTCACCCGCCATGTCGAGCACCAGCTTCGGCCCATCGGGTGTCGCGGCTATCGCGCGCTCGACCGTCGCATCGGGATAGGCAGCGGGCAGCCAAGCACCGTGCGACTGTCCGAGCGCACCCGCCATCCGCGCCGCGACCTTCTGCTGAAAGAGCGTCCCTTCGCCGCGCGGGTTCACGCTCTTCGACCGCTTGAACATCACGGGGCGCCAACTCGTCGCCGCAAGCTCGGTGGCCTTCTCGGCCAGCCAGAGCATCCGATCGCGATCCGCGACGGGAAGGATCATGTGCACCGAGGGCGGCGGCTCCACCGCCGTGACCGATTCCACCGCTACCGCCGCGTGCCGCTTGGCCAGCCGCACGAGCGCGCCGCGACCGCGCGTGCCCCGCCCGTCCAGCAGTCCGATCGGCTGTCCCACTTCCAGCCGGAGCACGCGCATGTGACGCGCTTCGTCCTCGCCCAGGGTGACCGTCTCCCCGAGCGCGAACGGCTCCGTGGTCACGAACGTCGCCATCGCCATCAGGGTGCCTTCCCGATGGCCACCGACCACCACTCGGCTTCCGTGTCTTCATGCATCACGCGCCAACCGCCGGCCGCGAACAGCGTCGACATCTTCTCCCGCTCCTCCACGAGGATTCCGCTCAAGATGGCAACTCCGTCCTCGGTGAGTGAGAGCCTGATGACCGGCAGCAACTCCGCGAGCACCGACGAGACGATGTTCGCCAGTACCACACGCACGGGCGCCAGCAGCGGCAACAGGAGCGCCGCGTCACCCTCGATCACCCGCGCGCGATCCGCGACGCCGTTGCGCGCGACGTTCTCCTCGGCGTTCGAGATCGCGTCCGGGTCGTGCTCCACAGCCACGACGGAGTGGGCGCCGAGCTTCGCCGCCGCTATCGCCAGCACGGCGCTCCCCGCTCCAAGGTCCGCCACCGCATCGCCCTCGCGTAGCACCATCTGCAGGAGGCGCATCACCCCGCGCGTGGTCGGATGATCCCCCGTGCCGAACGCCATCGCGGGCTCGATGACGACGGTCCGCGCGGGATCCATCCCCTCGGCGAGCCACGGCGGAGCCACGGTCAAGCTCCCCACGACGTGCGCGCGTATCAGGTCGCGCCACGCGACGCTCCAGTCCACGGCGGGTACAGCGTGCGTTTCGATCGTCGCCTGCGGGTCCGCGGCGTGCACCGCGAACTCGAGCACGGTTGCGTCGACGGACGACTCGAGGTGCGTGACCAGCAGATCTCCCGCCTCGTGCACGCCCTGCGCCCCCGCCTCGAACATCGCCGCGCTCACCCGGTTCCGGGTGTTGACGTGCGACGGTCGCACCGCGACCCGCGTCCAGAAAGGCGAATCGGTCACGCGCCGAGCGCTTCTTTCATCTTCGACCAGAACCCCTTGCTGCGAGCCACGGGCGCAGGAGAGTGGACTTTCGCGAGCTCGTCGATCGCGCGCTTTTCGTCGGAAGTGAGGTCGGTCGGCGTCCATACCTGCACGCGAACGTGGAGGTCGCCGGTGCCCGATGCGTTCACGCGCGGCAGTCCCCGCCCGCGCAGCTGGAAGACTTGCCCGCTCTGCGTTCCCGGTGGGATGTGCAGCATGATCGGTCCCGCGATGCCCGCGACCTCGACGTCCGCGCCGCGCACCGCCTGCGGAAAGGTCAGCAGCGCCTCCGTGTAGAGATCCTCGCCGTCGCGCTCGAACCGCTCGTCGTCGTCGACCTCGAAGAGCACGACGAGATCGCCGCGTGGCCCGCTTCGCGCGCCCGCATTTCCCACGCCGCGCAGATGCATGTACTGTCCCGTCGAGACGCCCGCGGGCACGTTGATCGGGATCACATGCTCGCCGCGCTGACGCCCCTCGCCGCGGCACGACTTGCACGGCGACGCGATCATTACGCCCTCGCCGCCGCACGACGGGCAGGGTGCCACGCTGACGAACTGTCCGAAGAACGACCGCTGCGACCGGCGCACTTCGCCATGTCCTCCGCAGGTGGTGCAGCGCGCCGGTTTCGTCCCGGGCTCCGCGCCGCCGCCGCCGCACCGCTCGCACGGATCGAGCAGCTTGATCTTGATCTCCTTGGTGACCCCGCTCGCGACCTCGGCGAGTGTCAGCCGAAGGTCGATCTTGACGTCCGCGCCGGCGCGCGGCCCCGTCTGCTGGCGCTGGTTGCCGACGCCGAACAGATCGCCAAGCCCGAAGTCGCGCATGAAGATGTTGAGCGCCTCGGACATGTCGACGTGGTGGAACCCGCCGCCTCCTCCGCCGCGCAGCCCCGCCTCGCCGTAGCGATCGTACGCCGCGCGCTTCTGCGGGTCGCGCAGGACGTCGTACGCCTCGGAGATCTCCTTGAAGCGCTCTTCGGATTCCTTGGAGCCGGCGTTCTTGTCCGGGTGGTATTGCATCGCCAGGCGACGATAGGCCTGCTTGATGTCGTCGTCCGATGCCGCTCGCTCGACGCCCAGGATTGCGTAAAAATCAGCCATGCGGTTCGATGGATGGGTCAGGAAGCGTGAAAACTAATCAGTCAGCTCAGGCGAGCAGATCGGTAATCAACGACGATGTGTGCGTCACCAGCGCAATAACCTTGTCGTACGACATCCTCGTCGGCCCGATCACGCCGATCACCCCAGAGAGGCTTCCGGCGTGATACTCCGCGGTCACCACCGTCAGCCCACCGGGGAGCGCCGACCCGTGCTCGCTCCCGATCGAGATCGAGATCCCGCTCGCCGACGACCGTGACCGAAGCAGCGTCGCCAGTTCCGCGCGTGTCTCGGTCAGCTCGATCAAACGCTTCATCCGCTCGCCACTCGCGAACTCCGGCTGGTCCGCGAGCAGTGAGGCCTGGCCGAGCACCACCGCCTGGCCGTCGTCCTGCGCGGGAACGTCGAACAGCGCGTCCCCCTCCTGCAGGAAGATGTTCAGCAGTTCGTGCGAGCCCGCCGACGTCGCCGTCGACGTGTCGCGGAGCCGCGCCCCCAGCGACTTCCTGATCTCCCCCAACGACAGTCCCGCCAGCCGCTCGTTCAACATGACCTGCACTTCGAGCAGCGCATCGTCCGCGATCTCGCCCGGCACCTCGATGAAGATCGTGCGCACCGCGCCGCCGCGCAGCGACAGCACCAGAATCAGCTTCTCGCTCGTGAGCCGCACGAGTTCGAGCTTGGCGAGCACGGCCTGCTCCATGCGCGGCCCGAGCGCGACTCCGAGCTCCTGCGTGAGGACGCCGAGCGATTGCGCCGCGCGTCGCAGGATCGATTCGATGGCCGAACCACCCGCTGAAATCTCCTGCGCAAGTTGGAAGCGTTCGACGCTGTCGAGCGGACGGACCTGCAGGAGTTCGTCTACATACACGCGGTACGCCTTGTCGGTCGGAATACGTCCGGCCGAGGTGTGGGGATGGAAGAGAAATCCCTTCTCTTCCAGGTCGCTCATCGTGTTGCGGATGGTGGCGGGCGAGACCCCGAGGCCGAAGCGGCGCGAGATGGTGCGCGAGCCCGCGGGCACCGCCGTCTCCACGTACGAGCGGATCACCGCCTCGAGGATCTGGCGTTCGCGATCGGTGAGCTCGGAGGATGCCACGAGTCCTAGTCTACTGACCGCTTCGAAGAGCGGTCAAGGACGACGTGCGGCGGCCGGCTTGCTTCGTCGAGCGGCCGTGGGGTTTGCGGCTCCGGACTTCGGCCAACGTGGCCGCGAGGCTGTCCAGCCTCAGCCAGCCCTCAGCGGTCAGCGTCATGCGATCGTGCCGCCTCGTCGCCCATCCGCTGCGTTCCCACGTCGCGAGCGAGTCCTCATCCGCATCCGTGACGGCCAAGCCGTTCGTCGTGCGAAGGCCGAGATAGACCTCTTCCGCCAGCACGTTCGCCCGGGTGAGCTCCTCCGAGCCGACGAGCGGATCGGCACCCGATGCGACCTTCCCACACCACGCGGCATATTCGCGCTCGTTCCAGCGTCGCATGGCGCCATCAAATGAATGCGCAGACGGCCCGACGCCGAGGTACGGCGCGCGCCGCCAGTACGCGGAGTTGTGCCGGCTGACCTTCCCGGCCTTGGCGAAGTTCGAGACCTCGTAGTGCTCGAAGCCGGCGGTCGAGACAACGTCGTGCGCCCGCAGGAACTCCGCGGCGTATCGATCTTCCGGCGTCGCGGCGACCTCACCGCGCGCGGTCCAGCGTCCCAGTGGCGTGTGCGGCTCGACCGTCAGTCCATAGAGCGAGACGTGGTCGGGGTCCATCGCGAGAAGCGTGGAGAGGTCGGAATCGAAGTTCCGGCGCAGGCTGTCGGGCAGCGCAAAGATCAGATCCATCGAGATGTTCTTGATCCCGGCCGCCCGCGCCGCCTTCACCGCCCGTTCCGGCGCACTCGCATCGTGCGTGCGATGCATCCAGGCGAGCGCCGCCGCGTCGAAGGACTGCACCCCCAGGGACAGGCGATTGACTCCGGCTTCAAACCAGGCGCTGGCGGTCTCCTCCGTCACATCCTCTGGATTGGCCTCCATCGTTAGCTCGGCGCCGTCGAGAACTGCCAGTCCCGGGGTCGCGCGAATCGCGTCCAGCAGGCGACCAACCCCATCGGAACCGAGCTTCGATGGTGTGCCACCGCCAAGATATATCGTTTCAAAAGGCGTGACCGCCGCGCCCTCAGTCCGGATTCGTAGCTCGGCGGCGATCCCGTCCACGAAATCGGCGACCGGGACGAGGCGGCGGACGGCGATGGCGAAATCGCAGTAGCTGCAGCGACGGGTGCAGAAGGGGACGTGGATGTAGAGATGCAGAAGGCGGCCTCAGGTAAGGCGAGCGATATATCTGACTATAGAGTAGAAAGGTACAGAGGGGCGGGTGGAGGAGGGGCGAGACTCCCGCCGCTGTCAACTCACAGCCGTCAGCGGGTAGCGGTCAGATACATGCGACGTGACAGTCATGCTATCTAATGTTGTTTCTAGATCCTAGCATCTAACATCCAACATCACAGTCTCTTGAGAAACTACTTTAGGTCATTCTCACCACCGGGCGGCGTGGCATTCAGGCGATTTTGATGCGCTCGATGGAGCCACCGGGTTGTTGCTGGACCATGCCGCAGAGCTCCAGGCGGGCGATGCCTTCGAGGACTTGGCGCACGTTCAGGCCGGAGCGGCTGGCCAGGAGCTCGACCGGAGCCGGGCCGGAGGCAAGGGCTTCCCAGAGGGCGGTTTCGACGCCACCCAGGGATGTGGAAGCGGTCTTCCGGACGCGTGTGAGGCCGTAGAGCATCAGCGCGTCGTCGACCGAGTGGATGATCTGGGCGCCTTCGCGGAGCAGGAGATTGCACCCGGCGCTCCGCGGTGAGTCGATCGGGCCGGGGACCGCAGCAACCACCCTGCCAGCGTCCAAAGCCTGTGTGGCCGTGTTGATGGCGCCGGACTTGTATGGCGCCTCGACCACGATCGTCATCCTCGCAAGACCTGCGATGATCCGGTTCCGCTGTGGGAAGCACCCCGGCTTGGCCGGCGTTCCCGGTTCGTTCTCGGAGACCACCAGCCCCATTGATGCGATCTCCGCGTGGAGTCGTCTGTGGCCGACCGGATAGGGCACATCCACTCCGGTTCCCATGACCGCGATCGTTTTGCCGCCGGTCTCCAGCGCCGCCCTGTGGGCCGCGGAATCGATTCCCCGTGCCAGCCCGCTGACCACGCCCACGCCGGCCGTGCTGAATGCGGCCGCGAGCGCGGTGGCCACGCGCACGCCATAGGGCGACGCATCCCGGGTCCCCACGATCGCCACCAGGCGGTTCGGAGCCATCCGGAGGATCGTTTCATCGCCGAGCGTGAAAATCGGATCCGGCGGCCGCGTCAGTTCTTTGAGCGCCTGCGGGTAGTTCTCATCGCCTTTCCCGATCTCCCGCACGCGTGGTCGCTCCCCTCTCTCCACTGGCCTCGCCTCTAGTACCTGTCCGCCCCCCTCCCGACTCCCGCCTCTTTCTTGAGTTCCAGGATCTTGTCCCACCACGCGTCCTTCAGCGCATCGAGCCCAATCCGCCCCGGCGCGGAAATCGAGAATACACCGAACGCCCCCTGCGTTTCGATCTCCGGCGTGTACTGCTCACCGAGCAGGTCGAGCTTCGTAAACACGACGCAATGCGGTTTCGCTGCGAGTTCCGCCGAGTACTGCGAGATCTCCGTTCGCAGCTGATCGTATTCCCCCTGCCAATCCGTCGCGTCGATCGGAATAAGGAATGCCAGCATCCGCGTCCGTTCGATGTGCCGCAGGAACTGCAGCCCGAGTCCCTTCCCCTCGTGCGCGCCTTCGATGATTCCCGGGATGTCCGCGACGACGAACGTGCGGTGGTCCGAAAGCTGGACGACGCCGAGATTCGGCGAGAGCGTCGTGAACGGATAGTCCGCGATCTTCGGCCGAGCCGCGGAAATCACGGACAGCAGCGTGCTTTTCCCCGCGTTCGGCTGGCCCACGAGTCCGATGTCGGCGATGAGCTTGAGCTCGAGCTCGAGCGTACGCTGCTGCCCCTCTTCGCCGGGCTGCCATTCCCGTGGTGACTGGTGCGTGGCGGTGGCGAAGAAGGAATTCCCTTTTCCGCCGCGACCACCCTTTGCCACGAGAAGTTCCTCGCCGTGCTCGAGGATCTCGCCGATCACCTCGCCAGTGTCGAGATCCTTCACGACCGTCCCCAGCGGCACCGGCATCACGATCGACGCCCCGCCTCGTCCGCTCTTGTTCGCGCCCATCCCGTGCTCGCCGCGTTCCGCTTCCCAGAAGTCGCGGTAGCTGTAATCCAGCAGCGTGGCCAGGCCGGAATCACCACGCACCGTGATGTCGCCGCCTTTCCCGCCTTCACCGCCGTCGGGGCCACCCATGGGCTCTCTCCATTCCCGGCGGAACGAAGTGCAACCCGAACCGCCAGTCCCGGCGGCGACACGTACCTTGGCGCGATCGATGAACATGATTGGAAGATAGCGGACGGCAGACGGCAGACGGCAGACGGCTGCTTACCGCATCCCGCATCGCCCTTTCCCGCACCCCGCATTCCGCATCACACCGAACTCTTCCCCACGACCCTCTCAAACAGCAACCTAGCCCTCGCCAGGTTCTCGCTCGACACAATCCCCTCAAGCGCGCCAATCGCCTCTCTCACCACTCCCGCCTCCACCCCTGCATTGAGCGCTCCTCGCAAGTGCGAGTGCAGCTGCCTGTCCTGTCCGCTGGCCGCGCACGCCGCGATGATGCACAGTTCTCGCCTACCCAAGTCCAGCCCGTCCCGCGACAACACCTTGCCGTACCCCTCCACGATCATCCACTCATCCAGTGAAAGGCTCAATCGCCGGATGTTCCCTCGCAACTTCTCGTACGACTCGCCGTACACCGTCCTGCACGTCTCCTCCCCCCGCTCCCGCCAGTCGAATACGTCGGCGTATCCCTCGTGCGGCCCCGCAACCAACGACCCTCCGCTCCTCCGCTCACCCGTCCACCCCGCGAGTCCCGCGATGGCCAGCGATCGCCGCCATTCCCGCGCGGCGTTCAGCGCACGTGGAAAGCCCGCGAACAGATACGATTGCAGCACGAGCTCCTCTTGCCACCGCTGGCTCACCTTTGCCGCAACACACTCCGCGAACCCCGCCCTGATCTCCTCTTCGCTCCCGGCCGTGATCCGGGCCGACTGCCGCACGAGGGCCGCCGTCGCCCCGTCCAGCGCCGGAACAGTACGGTGCGTCTCATCCGCGTGTGTCATCGAAACATTCCGGGGTGGGTTGGGTTATTGCATCGAGTCCGCTGCACTTGCGGTGCCAATCATATAAATTGAGTGGTTCACCGCCAATCCGCACGATCCACGAGGATGTAGAATGAAGCTGACCAATCTGAAACGTGTTTGCGTCTACTCGGCGTTCGCTCTGACGGCCTGCGGCGGAGGCGACAAGGCGAAGGATGACGCGAGCGCGAAACCGACCACCCCCGCGAACGCGCTGTCGCCCGCCGAATACCGCAAGCGCCAGCAGGCGTTCGCCGATTCGGTGATCAATGCCAGCAAGCCCGCCCTGAAGGTCGTCGAGCAACTCGGCAAGGGCTACGCGGTCGGTTCGATCACACTGCGCGATACGCTCGCATCGCTCGCGCAGTCCAGCGGCTGCTTCCAGACCGGACGGAGGACCGATCCTTACCTCGCCGGCACCGTCAGCATCTTCGCGCACATGGCGACCATCGGCGTGGACCTCATCCAGGTCCAGCGGTCCGGCACCACCTGGACCTCGGCCGCAGGTGACCTCGTGAATGCCTGTCTCGACACCGAGATGAAGAAGTGGAAGCTCGACTGGAGCTTTGGAAAGCCGGCGGCGTACATCGTGCAGGTGCAGTTCAAGTCGGATATGAATCTGATTCCGAAGCCGGACACGGCTCCGGCAAAGGCCAAGCCGGCGCCGAAGAAGAAACCGTAGACGGGAGAGTTCGGAGCGATCAACTCCGACAGCTCACAGCTTCGAGCCGCGAGCATCAAGGCTGTGAGCCCATAGCGTCGAGCGATTAGCTGCGAGACAACGGCGACGGGACCGATCGTGCGAACCACGATTCGGTCCCGTCGCCGTTGTCTCGCAGCTACCAGCTGGTGGCTAAGAGCTCACCGCTTTGATGCTCATAGCTATCGACGCTCAGCTGTAGTTTCTCCCCCCTCAGCTCTCTGCTCTGATCTCTCCTACGATCTCCCCTCGAGTATTCCTGATCGCCCTCATCGCCCACTCCGCCAGCCGCGGCGTGAGCGTTTCCTCGAGCACCCCCAACAACTGCAGCACCTTGATGACCGCGACCGTCTGCGCCCGCAGCGCGCCGTCCTCGACCTTCACTGCGATCCCCAGCCCCATCCCCGGCACCGCGATCGAATGCATCCCCTCGGCGCCGACTTTCGAGATCACACGGCCGCCCGTCTCCTCGATCATGATCGTGTCGAAGCGGTCGGTGCCGCCGAGCAGGAACGGATTCGCGCGCACCGCGGCCGCCGTTCGGGCGGGCAGCTCATCGCCGACTTCGATCGCCTGACCCCAGCGTGAATACGCGAGCGCCATCGCGGTGAGCGGCAGCGCCATCACAGCCACGCCGCAACCGTCCACGCCGATCGGCATGTCATCGATGGGAACGCCGCTCCACGTCGCCACCTCGGCGAGGCAGCTCCGCTGAACCGAATGGTCCGCGCGCTCGTAGCCGTGCGTCGGCCACCCCGCCGTCTTGGCGCGAGCGAGCATCGCCGCGTGCTTGCCGGAGCAGTTGTTCATGAGCCGCGAGAACGGCCTGCCGCTTTCACGGGCGAGCCGGGCACCGCGCGCGGAGAGCGGTTCGTGCGGTCCGCAGGCCAGATCGCCCTCTTCGCGGCCGATCGATCGCAACATCCGATCGGCGATCGCCATGTGCTCGGGCTCGCCGCCATGCGACGCGCAGGCGAGCGTGAGTTCCTCGTCGCCCCAGCCAAGCTCGTCGAATCCGCCGGACGAGAGGAAGGGCAGCACCTGGAAGAACTTCGAGCACGATCGCCACATCGTGACGAGCGACGCGTCGCGCGCCGTCGCAACCACCGCGTCCCCGGACCCGACGACCGCGGCGTGCACGCGATGGCGGGATTCAATGCTGCCGCCGCGCGTGACGA
>OCZT010003206.1_pt1 | contig 16791 bp, 8 predicted proteins | sample 1539031 | NCBI WGS metagenome assembly OCZT01 (sample SAMEA3539308, study PRJEB22396) | soil metagenome | biome: tundra; feature: field; material: soil | place: USA | collected 2010-05 | depth 0.15 m | reverse complement strand
TTACTCGCACAATAGTTCTGGCAGACAATAATGGCGGGCCGGGGAGTTTGCAAGGGTGCGGCCGGTTGCCTGGGAAATCCGAAGGCCGAAACCCGAAGACCGAAAGAAGGCCGAACACCGAAATCCGAGAATGGCGCTGGGGTGGCAGTGGATTCGGCCTTCGGCCTTCGGCTTTCGGATTTAGGCCACCGCCTCCTCAGCCCCGCGCCGCCATGCTCCGGAGCAGCGCCTCGACGCACGGCAGGTCTTCCGGCCGGGTGACCTTCGGGTTGGGCTGCGTGCTGAGCACCAGTTGGACGGGCTGGCTGATGAGTTCACATGCCGCCGTGTCATCGGTCACCAGCAGGCCGCCTTGCCGCACCGCCGATAGCGCTCGCCGGATAATGGCCACGCGGAAAGTCTGCGGCGTTTGCACCGCCCACAGCCGCGAGCGGTCAAGCGTGCGCTCAATCAGTTTGCCGTCGCGCGATTCCTTAATGGTATCCGTGACGGCCTGCGCGGCGACGGCTGCGCCGACCTCCCGCGCGGCTGCCACCGTCGCGGCGATAAGAGCAGCGCTTGTGCAAGGCCGGGCGGCATCCTGAATCGCCACAATCTCCGTCTTCGGCGACAGCGCCTCCAATCCGTTCCAGACGGAGTCCTGCCGCTCCTTGCCGCCCGCTACCAGGCGGAAGCGCTTCTTGAACTTATATTGCTCGGCCAACGCCGCAAACGTGGCTTGCATCCCATCGCGCACGACCAGCAGCAGTTCATCGATGCATCCAGCCTCCTCGAAGCGCCGCCAGGTGTGCGCCACGATGGGGCACCCGTCCAACTCCAGGAAGAGTTTATCGACCTGGGGTCCCATGCGGGTGCCCTTGCCGGCAGCGACAATGATGGCGGAGATCATGATTCGGCAGCAGAGTGCAGAGTCAGGCGGTTGATCCGGTCGGCAGGGTGACGACGCACAGCCAGAACGATTCTATGGCGCGGACGACCTCCAGAAACTGGTCGAAATCAACCGGCTTGGTAATGTCGCAGTTGGCGTTGAGCTGGTAGGCGCGCAGCACGTCCTGCTCGGCTCGGGAAGTGGTGAGCACCACCACAGGAATGGCCTTGAGGCGTTCATCGGCTTTGATCTCCGCCAGCACCTGCCGGCCGTCTTTGCGCGGCAGGTTCAGGTCCAGGAGGATCACATCCGGGCGCGGCGCGTGGGCAAAGGGCCCCTGGCGGTGGAGAAATTCCATGGCCTGGACCCCATCCTGGACAGTGCTCAAGTGGTTGCGGAGCTTCGCCTCGCGGAGGGCCTCGACGGTCAATTCGGTATCGCTGGGGCTGTCTTCAACGAGGAGGATTTCAATTGGGCGGAGGCCAGGCTGTGTCATGTAGCAGGCTCCCTTTTATCCGAGGAATCAGGGATTGCAAAGAAGAAAGTGGAGCCCTGGCCGGGCTGGGACTCGACCCAGATCGTCCCGCCATGGCGCTCGACAATCCTTTTGCAGATAGCCAGCCCGATGCCGGTGCCGGGATAGTCTTTGCGGGTATGCAGACGCTGGAAGATGTGGAATATCTTCTCATAATACTGCGGCTCGATGCCGATGCCATTATCCCGCACCGAAAACACCCAGCGCCCCGGCTCGCTTTGAGCGCCGACATGGATTCTAGGAGGCGACTCGCCGTGGAACTTGAGGGCGTTGCCGATGAGGTTTTGGAAGAGCTGCATGATCTGGGTGACATCCACGGACAAGGCCGGCAAGGCGTCGTGCGTGATCGTCGCTTGGGCGGCGGTGATGGCGGGCGCCAGGTTGTCCAAGGCGCGCTCCAGCACGGCCTGCAAATCGGCGGAGGCGAAGCTGCCGCCGTGCGTGCCCACTCGGGAGTAGGCGAGTAGATCGGTGATGAGTCGCTCCATGCGGGTGGCGCCCTCGAAGGCGCCGGCGATGTAGTCACGCGCGTTGCCATCCAGCTTGTCCGGGAAGCGGTGCTGGAGGAGCTTGACGTAACCGCCGACGGCCCGTAGCGGCTCCTGCAGGTCGTGCGAGGCGACGTAAGCGAACTGCTCCAGGTCGCGGTTGGAGCGTCGGAGATCCTCGGCGGTTTGCCGCAGCGCATCTTCCGCCCGTGCCTTGGCCTCGCGCAACCGGAGCGCGGTGATTCCATACGCCATGTCAGAGGCCAAATCGGTCAGCAACTTCACCTCGTCTGCGCCGAAGCCATCCGGCTGCCTTGAATAGATGGTCAGTGCGCCGAAGGCCCGGCCATCGGCCATCAGTGGTAGAACCAACGAGGAGGCATACCCACGCTTGATGGCCTCGGAACGCCAGGGCGCAAACCTGGGGTCGGTGAGCATGTTCCGGCACGTATTTGGCTGGCCGGTGCGAATGGCGGTGCCGGTGGGGCCGCGCCCGCGCTCCGTGTCAGCCCACGTAATGCGCAACGTTTCAAGATAGCCCTCCTCAAAGCCCGCCTGCGCGGCAGGCCGGACGGTCTTGCCTTCATCCTCCTCGGCAAAACCGACCCACACCATCGCATGACCACAGTCTTCGAGCACAATCCTGCAGGCGGCCTCCAAGTACTCGGCTTCATTTTGGGCGCGCATGAGGGCCTGGTCGCTCTTGCTGTGCGCCCTCAGGGTACGGTTGAGCCTCTGAAGGTCTTCTTCCCGCTGCTTCCGCTCGGTAATATCCTGGTTGGCCCCGGTGAAGCGGACGGCGCGGCGCTGGTCGCCCTCGCCCTGGAAATAGACGCGCCCGTGCGAGGCGATCCAATGCGCGGAACCATCGGGCCATACAACGCGGAATTCGCGGTGATAGGCTCCGCCGCGTTTGCCGGACAGGGCGTGCTTCACTGCCTCGTCCACCCCCGCCCGATCCTCGGGATGAATGCCGGCAATGGCCCCGGCATAATCAATCTGCTCGGCTTGCGGGACGCCCCACATCTCCCGGCAGCGCTCATCCCAAAAGACCTCGCCGGCCTGGAAGTGGTAATCCCAGGCGCCGAGGTCGGCGGCCTCCAGCGCCAGGCGCCGCTGTTCGGCAGCGCTACGCGAGATGGCGCTGGCCTGCTCGGCCTGTTTTCGGGCATCGAGGGCATCTTCGGCAAGGCCTAGGGCGGCCCGGCGGGAGGCCTGCACCTCTGCGTTGGCGGCCTGGAGTTCGGCGACGCGCTGTCGCAACTCGGCGTTCAACTGCCGCTCGGCTTCTTCGGCCTGCTTGCGCTCGGTGATGTCGCGAATAATCTTCGAAGCGCCGATGACGTGGCTCTCGCCATCCCTGAGGGGCGAAGCCGTCACTGACACAGCCAGGCTGCGCCCGTCTTTGGTCAATCGGACCGTCTCGAAGTGCTCCACTCGCTCGCCCGCCTGCAGGCGCCCCATGATCTGGTCCTCTTCGTCCTGCCGTGCAGCAGGCAAGAGCAACCTGATCGAACGGCCAATGACCTCCTCGGGCCGGTAGCCGAACAATCGGCCAGCGCCCGCGTTCCAACTGGTTATGGTTCCTTCCAAGTCCTTGGATAGGATGGCGTCATCAGACGACTCGACAATCGCGGCCAATCGGACGTGCGCCTCTTCGGCCTGCTTCCGCTCCGATACGTCGGTATTGGTCCCAAACCACTGCTGGACGCGGCCCTGCGCATCCTTGAGCGGCATCACGCGTGTCAGAAAGGGCCGGAAGACGCCATCGGCCCCGCGCAAGGGGAAGGTCATTTCGAACGGCGCGCCGGTGGCAAGGGAAGCCTTCCAGCGCTCCACAACGGCGGGCAGGGCCTGCGGATCGTGGACGCTCTGCCAGCCCCAGCCCTCCATCTGTTCGGGGGTGGTGCCGGTGTATTCATACCACCGCCGGTTGTACCAGGTGATATATCCGTCGCTATTGGCCCACCAAGCGAGGTTGGGGATCGAATCGGCCAGCGTGCGGAATTGCCGTTCACTCTCCCGCACCGCCGCCTGCGCGCGCCGCCTCTCGGTGACATCATGGAAGACAAGCACCACGCCCGAGACGGTGCCGGCGCTGTCCTTTATCGGAGCCGCGCTGTCTTCGATGGGGACCTCGCGCCCGCCCCGCGCCACCAGCGCCGTGTGGTTGGCCAGGGCGACGGCTCGCCCTTCGCGGAGCACGCGGGCGACGATGTCCTCGCCCGCCACGCGGGTCTCCTCGTTGATGATCCGAAACACGCTCTGGACCGGTTGGCCCAAGGCTTCTTTCTCTTCCCAGCCGGTCAGGGACACGGCGACCGGGTTAAGGAAGGTGATGTGGCTAGAGGTATCGGTGGCCAGCACGGCGTCGCCGATGCTGCTGAGGGTGACCTTCAGCCACTCGCGCTGCTGGCGCAGGGACTCATTGGCGTGGCTCAGATCGGCAGTTCGGGCGGCGACGGTTCCCTGCAAGTCGGCCTCGTGCCGGCGCAGCTCGGCCTCAGCCTTCATGCGCCGAGCGTTTTCCTGCTTGAGGAACAGAAAGACTGTGACCAGCAAGAGGAAGCTCAGAACACCCCCGGCCAGCAAAGCCTGGAGGGTTTTGCCTGCATTGGCGCGCTTTGCCGCGGTCCGCTGTTCCAGCAACTGGGCCTCTTCATCCTCGGCCTCGGCGACTTGCTTGCGGATTTGGTCCATGACGGCTTTGCCCTTGCCCGTATCGACGACCACGATGGCGGCTGGCAAGCCCTGGGCGCGCCGCAATTCGATGGTTTGCTTCAGCTCAGCGAGCTTCTCCTGGAGAAGCGCTTCGATGCTCGCCAGGCGTTGCTGCTGGCGGGGGTTGTCCTGGGTGAGTTGCTTGAGACTGGCAAGGTTCGTCTGCTCCAGGCCCAGCGCGGCCTGGTACGGCTCCAGGTATTTCTCCTCCCCTGTAATCAAGTAGCCCCGTTGACCGGTCTCTGCGTCCTTCAAAGCGGAAAGCAACCGGTCCCATTCCTGAATCACGAGGTAGGTATGCGTTTCCCATCGCTCGGCTTCTTCCACGCCTCGCATGTGCCGAACCGACTGCCACCCTGCCATTGCCAGGATGGCCAGAGCAACCACCAATCCCGCGTTAAGCAGCCAGCCCTGCCTGAAGCGGTGCGGCGGCGCCTCCCGGCCTTCCCGTCGAAGGAGGTCCGTATCATGCCCCGCCGCTTTTTGCCGGGCGCGGCGGTAAAGCTCGGCCACCACGCTCATAAAGACACCCATGCCCGTGAAGAAGGCCAGACCTACGGCATCGGAGAGGGTCGTTATGCCGAACGCCTCATGCGGGGGTAGAATGAAATAATCCACCCCGAGCGCTGCGGCGATGGTGGCCAGGAGACCCGGCCCCAAGCCGCCGAGCAGGGCCGAGAGCATTACCGCAGGGTAAAAGGTGACGTAGGTGGCCAGGTCGGGGCCGACGAGCGCCGTCAGCCCCAGCCGCAAGAGGAAGCCGGCGCCCACGGCAGCCACTGCGGCGACGTAGCGGGCAAGCCAATGGTGCTTGAAGCTCATGTCGATGAACGGCCTCGCGATGCGTTTGGAGTGCGGCCAAGTTGCCAGCGCTGTCGTGCGGGTGTGGTGGTTCGAAAGCGGGAGCAAGCTCCACGCACTCCAAACGCTTCGCGCAGTTCGGTTGCGTCTTTGCTCCTTTGCGTCTTAGCGTTGATCATGGCGTGGGCCGGGCTTGCTCGTCGAGTTCAGCTTCGTAGCGCGGGGGCTGGCCAAGCCGGGCGCAGAGGGCGTTGACCTCCTGCTTCAAATCGATCATGCGGAGTTCCCGGCCCACCATGACCTCGTTGAAGCGCGTTAATTCCTCGTTGGCCTGCTGCAGCTCCTCCGTGCGTTCGCGCACACGCTGCTCCAGGGGGTCGTGGGCTTGCTGCAACGCCTCCTTAGCGCGCTTGCGCTCGGTCAGGTCGGTGGCGACGACCGCGATGAGCCCCTGCAGGTCAAAGCCCAGGGAGGCGACGTTGTCGGCCAGTTCCTTGCCGGTTTCCTCGAAGGCCATGAAGACGCCCGGCTCATTGAACTGTCGCGCCCCGCGGACGATGAACTCCATAGCCAGCAGCGTCTTGCCGCAGCCCGCCGCGCCGCAGACCAGCGTAGGCCAGCCCTTGGGCAAGCCGCCGTAGGTGATTTCATCGAGGCCGCGTATGCCGATGGGGGTTTTTGCCAAGAACGTGGGGGCCGTCGCCCGCTGGGTGGGTTTGCTCTTGCTCATAGTTCAAGTTCACATGACTCGCCTGGCAACCGGCCAAAGCCTCGGTCACCTGATTCCTGCAAGTGTTTGCCGTTTCTTGGGGCAGGGAGGCCGCCCCTACTACGCTTCGGTGCGTATTATGGCCCTTCGAGGGCAAATGCCAATCCCTTTTTCCGACGGAACCCGCTCCCAATGCACCTCTTCAGGACCACCAACTAAACCGTAGCTCTTTGGCTCAGGTCTCGTCCTCCAGAATGTCCAAACTCCAGTCAGCACGTGACTACGCTATCACCGACGAGCATCAAATAGACTTGCTACTTTGCTAAACCGGATTGAAGGCTGCTGGTTCTGAAGCGTCTCTGGTAAGCTGCAAGTCAATATGAAGAAGATTCTGTGCGGATTCGCGGTGTTAATGGTGGTCGTCGGTGTCTGGGCCGATCCCGGGACAGATGGGATCGTCGCCCGCATTGCTTTCGTCTCTGACACGCACGTCAATCTGCGGACGAACGAACCGGGATTGTCTTATAATCGGCGGGTGGACCAGGCGGTAGTGGAAATCAATGTCGCCAAAGTGGATTTGGTGCTGATTGCCGGCGACCTCACGGATGGCGGCACGCGGGAGCAGATGGCGTTGTTCAAACGAAAGGTGAAGCAGCTCAAGGCGCCTGTGCTGTTCGTCGCGGGCAACCATGACGTTGGAATGGTCGGAATTGACGATGTCAAGACGTCTATCACTCCCGAGAAGGTGAAGCGGTTCAGCGCGGAGCTTGGCCCGAACTGGTTTGCGCGCGACGCGGCGGGGGTCCGAATTATCGGCATCAACTCTTGCCTGTTCGGCAGCGGCTTCAAAGAGGAAGAGGACCAGTGGAAGTTCCTGGGAGAAGAACTGGCGAAGCCCCACGCGAAACCGACATTCCTGCTGGAACACTACCCGCTATTCATCAAGACGGCGGACGAACCGCGCAAGAGCACGAAGAACGTCCAGCCGGAGCTGCGCAAACGGCTGCTGGCGCTGGTGGAGCAGGGGGGCGTGCGGACGGTCCTTACCGGGCATTTGCACTACCCGATTACTAACCGGCTGGATGGCATCTTGTTCCTGGGCAACACCACCACCGCCTTCGGCCTGCCGCGCGGCAAGCAGCCGGAGGGATGGATGCTGCTCACCGTGCCCCGGGAAGGAGAGGTGCGGTTCGAGTTTCGGGAGCTTGAATAGCAGTCGCCACAGCGACGCCTCGCCAACAAGTATTTGCCGCCTTCACTGTCTGGAGCGTCGTTCGCGGCGCGGGTCACTCTAATCTTGCAAGGCGGGTCCGTGCAGGGCAGGCTGGCGACCTCTCTCGCGGCATGGACTTGCGAAGCCGTGTCGGAAGCCGCCGGAGAGAATGTAACGATGAACACACTGAAGACACAACTTGCGGAACTCCAGAATCTCAAGATCGCCACCTATGGCAAAGACTTCCTGCTGACCTGGGAGAAGACGGACGATGAGATCCGCGCGCTCACCCTCGTGGCCGAGTGCTTTTACGCGATGCACAAGGCGCGCAAATCGTTCCGGGTGTTCGAGACCGGGCTGGCGGTGTCCATCTTCCGGGACAAATCCACCCGGACGCGTTTCAGTTTTGCCTCGGCCGTCAATGCCCTGGGTCTGGGCCTCTCAGAGCTCGACGAGGAGAAGTCGCAGATCGCCCACGGTGAAACGGTGCGGGAGACGGCGAACATGATCTCTTTCATGACCGAGGCCATCGGCATTCGCGACGATATGTACCTGGGCGAGGGGAACACATACATGCGCGAGTTCGGGCAGGCGGTGCAGGACGGGTTTGAGCAGGGCGTGCTGCATCAGCGGCCCAGCGTCATCAATTTGCAGTGCGACGTTGACCACCCCACCCAGGCGACGGCCGACTTGATGCAAGTGAAGAACCATTTCGGGTCACTGGAAAAGCTGCGCGGGAAGAAGATCGCCATGACCTGGGCCTACTCGCCCAGCTACGGCAAGCCGCTTTCCGTGCCGCAGGGGATCATCGGCCTCATGACGCGCTTCGGCATGAAGGTGTCGCTCGCTTACCCGGAGGGGTACGGTCTGATCCCTGAGGTGGTTGAATTGGCAAAGCAGAACAGCCGCAAGAGCGGCGGCAGCTTCGAGGTGGTGTCCAGCATGGACAAAGCATTCGAGGACGCGGATGTCGTCTATCCCAAATCATGGGCGCCGTACCAGGTGATGGAGCGGCGGACGCCGTTGCTGCATAAGGGCGACAAAGAGGGGCTGAAACAACTGGAGAAGGAATGCCTCGCCAACAACGCCAAGCACAAGGACTGGGAATGCGACGAGAAGAAGATGAAGCTGACCAAGGGCGGTGAGGCGCTCTACATGCATTGCCTGCCGGCGGATATTTCCGGCGTCAATTGCGCGCAGGGCGAGGTCTCCAAGAATGTCTTCGAGAAGTGCCGTATTGCCACCTATCAGGAGGCCAGCTACAAACCCTTTATCATCGCCGCCATGATCTTCATGGCGCGATTGAAAGACCCCGCTGCGGTGCTGAAGAAGTTGAATCCGCGAATTACGCCAATTGCCGCTAATTAGGAAATGCCATGAACAACCAGGAAGAGTGCGGTGCGGCTCAGGAAAGAAATAGTTCGCGTCAATTAGCGTAATTCGCGGATCATGTCGAAGGAATCTATGTCCAGCATCATCAAACGCCTGTATCCGGAGGTCATTAAGAAGACCGCCGCACGTTGTCGCGCACGCGGGCTGCGCATTCCCACATTCAAGGAGCTGCGCCATCCGGAGCTCATACCGCCATCGGTCACTGCCAAGCTCAAGGGCGTCGGCCTTTGGGACGTCAACCCGGTCAACCTCTTCCGGATTACGTGGAAGAATGACGTTGCCTCCGGTTTATATGGCGGGGTGAACTACCTGGAGATTCCACCCGCCATTACGGGCGTGAAGGCGCGCATCATCGGGCTGGCGGGCAAGTTCTTTCCCACCGGCGCACACAAGGTCGGCGCGGCCTTTGGCTGCCTGGTGCCGCGACTGGTGAGCGGGGAATTCGATCCGGAAACCCATAAGGCGGTCTGGCCCTCCACGGGGAACTACTGTCGCGGCGGCGCATTTGATTGCGCGGTGCTGGGCTGTACGTCCATCGCGATCCTGCCCGCCGGCATGTCCAGGGAACGCTTTGAGTGGCTGAAAGAGATCGGCGCGCAGATCATTGCCACGCCGGGCTGCGAATCGAACGTCAAAGAGATCTACGACAAATGCTGGGAACTGAAGGAAGACCCCCTCAATATCATCTTTAACCAGTTCGAGGAATTCGGGAACCCAATCTTCCACTACAATGTGACTGGACCCGCGTTCGAGGAAGTCTTGGGCGAACTGGCGAACGCGCGCTTGCGGCCAGCGGCCTACATTTCGGCCACCGGCTCCGCGGGCACCATCGCGGCGGGCGATTTCCTGAAGACGCGCTTTCCCGACTTGAAGATCGTCGCCACCGAGGCGCTTCAATCCCCGACCTTGCTAATGAACGGGTTTGGGGACCATCGCATCGAGGGCATCGGCGATAAACACGTGCCCTGGGTCCACAACGTTCGGAATACGGACGTGGTCGCGGCCATTGATGACGAGGATTGCCTGCGAGCCCTGCGCTTGTTCAACGAGCCGGCGGGCCGGGATCATCTCGCGTCGCTCGGCGCGGACGAACGGCAGGTGGAGAAGCTCGGCTGGCTGGGCATATCCGGCATCTGCAACCTGCTGGCGGCGATCAAGACCGCCAAGTACTTTGACCTGGGCGAGCAGGACGTGATCTTTACCGTCTTCACCGACTCGACGGATTTATACAAGTCGCGGCTTGAGGAATTGAGCAAAGACCGCGGCGCCTACCGGAGCAAGGATGCGGTGGCCGATCATGCCGGCCCGCTGGCGCATCAAGGCGTCGATTACCTCAAGGAACTGACCTACCCGGAGCGGAAGGCGATCCACAACCTCAAGTACTATACGTGGGTGGAGCAGCAGGGGAAGACCGCCCAGGAGCTGAACGAGCAGTGGAATCCAGAGTATTGGCGGGCCTTGTTTGAAGACGAAGTAGCCTACTTCGACCAGCTCATCGACGACTTCAACAGGCAGGCCCAAGCGAAGGCTTGAGTGGCCGCTTGCGCTGGACAGCGCGAGGCTGGCAAATTGGGAAGAGTGAATGAGAACGGAACTCTATGAGACCCGGTGACAACGTGGAGAGTCGGAAGGGCGGGCAGAAGGCCGCCCGGAGGGAGGATTATGGCCGGTAAGCGGGGCAGGCAAGCCCGTGGGCGAAAGGGCCGTAGCCCCAAGCCGCGGCACGAGAACGCCGCGATGACCGAGGTCATGAAGGCATGGGAGGGGCTGAGTGACGAGGAGCGCCTGCCTTGGCGCCTTGAGGGCGAGAGCCGGCGCATGCACGGGATTAACTACTTCAAGCAGATCAACCTCCGCCGGCTGCTGCGCGGAGAGGAACTGGCCAGGGTGCCGCCCCAGTCCAAGCCGTACGACGGGAAGCCGGTGCTTAAGCGGCTGCGCATCGGCAACCGGAGCGGGCGCATTACCATGGAGCTGGAGTTTCGCCGGGTGCCAACGGCGCCAATGACGGTCTGGGGCTCGCGGCCTTGCAACCGCGGGGCGGCCAGGCCCGACAAGTGCCCGCGGCTGGGCTGGCTGCGACCACCGGAGGACGGGGTGAGCGACATTGCCTGGCAATACTTCATGAAGCACGGCGAGTACATCAAGCAGCACGGGGTGCAGTTGGAGGGGAAGCGCATCTTCATTCGCATCCGGCAAGAGGTGGACGGTGGCGGGGCGAGCTTGTACGAAGAAGTCCAGGCAGTGGTGCCCGGGCCAGAGGAGCGGTCGGGACGTCAAAAAAGGCCCATTCCCACCGTAACTCCACCGTAACTCCACCGAGACTCCATCGAAGCCCCACCGTAACAACACGCTTGCAAACCCGGAGCAACCCCGGAGCAACACGCTTTCCCCTGGCTTTGAGATGGCCTTGCCCTAGCCTTCGCTGGCTCCGCCTTCCGCATTATTCACTCTCCCTTCTGCCTTCCGCTGCCAGAGTGAAAACCGTCCGCCGGGATCTGGGAGGGGGGCGCCGGGCAAGCGGTGTCCCTATCTCCACAAAGCAGAAACGATACGCGAATTGTGAAACGTGCAGCTTTGATTCCTGGTGGACGTGTGGAAAAATACAAGCAACAATATGGCAGAGTACCAAACAGAGCGCTAAATCATGCAAACGATGTGCCGGCACCAATTGCCGCATGGCCGCCGGCGGAAGCAGGAGGCGATGATAGACTAAATTGGAACCTATCCATTCCATTGTGAACGCTGCGTCCGGAAAAAGGATCAGCCTGGAAGCTATGCTTAGCCGTATGGCCGAGCATGTGGTCGGGCGTGCCCCGACGAATGAGCCGCCCTTGCGTGGAGAGGTGTTCAACCTCGAACAACTGGTCCACCATGCCAAGGCCCTGGCCGGAAACCACCCGTTCATTACTCAGCGGGGCTCCAACCGTTTGCTCGCGCGGCTGGGTGAAAATGAACAGATCCTGAGAGCCTACAACCGCGCGACTCAGGCCGTGGACCAAACCCGGCGGGTCACCCACGCGGCTGAATGGTTGCTCGACAACTTCTACCTGATCGAAGAGCAAATCCAGATGGCCCGCCGGCATTTGCCTCGCGGTTACAGCCGTGAGCTGCCCCGTCTGGTGTCCGGTCCGTCCGCCGGGCTGCCGCGCGTCTATGACCTGGCGCTGGAACTGATTTCGCATGTGGACGCGCAGATTGATGCCGAGCCGCTGCGCGCTTTTATCGCGGCTTACCAAACGGTGTTGGCCTTGAAGCTGGGCGAGCTATGGGCCATCCCGATCATGCTCCGCCTGGCCTTGATTGAGAACCTGCGCCGGGTCACCTCCCGGCTGATGATCGCCCGTCACGATCGCAACCTGGCCGATCTGTGGGTCGCGCGCCTGCAAGAGATGGCGGAAAAGAATCCGGCTCACCTCGTCGTCGTGGTGGCCGACATGGCGCAGTCCACCATTCCCTTGACCAGCGCATTCGTGGCGGAGTTCTCCCAACGCTTGTCCCGCCAAGGCCCGGCGATGCACCTGGCGCGCACCTGGCTTGAGCAGCGGCTCACGGACCAAGGACTTTCCATCGAGCAACTGGTCCAGATCGAGAGCCAGAACCAGGCTGCGGACCAAGTCTCCGTCAGTCATACTATCAACAGCTTGCGCCTCCTGGGCGCGTTGGACTGGCGCGAGTTTGTCGAGGCCATGAGCCAGGTCGAGCGGACGCTCCGCCTCGACCCAGCCCGGGTGTATGAGAACATGGATTTTCTCACCCGCGATCGCTATCGCCATTCGGTCGAGGCCATTGCCACCCAGAGTCAGCTCCCGGAGTCGGAAGTGGCGAACAAAGCAATCCAACTGGCCGAAGCGAGCGCTCAGGAAAAGGGGATCCAAGACCGGACCGCGCACGTAGGTTATTACCTGATCGGCAAGGGCCGGACTGCGCTGGAAAGCGCAGCTAAAGTGCGCCAGCCCTGGCCGACCGCCATCGAACGGCGCATCCACCGCTTTCCGCTGGTCTTCTATGGGGGCGGAGTCCTGGTACTCACGGCATTGGGTACTCTCGGGTTGATCCAGCAAGCGCGGGCGCTCGAAGTGCAAGGCTGGAAGCTGGCTTTCTGCTCACTCGTCTTCCTCCTGTGCTCGAGTCAACTGGCCGTCTCCTTGATGAACTGGCTGTCCACCCTCCTGGTCCAACCTCGCCTGCTGCCGCGCTTGGATTACTCCGGCGGCATCGCGCTCGAGAGCCGGACCATGGTGGTGGTGCCTACCCTGTTGACCAGTCCCGGGACGGTCGCCCGGCTCCTGGAGAGCTTGGAGATTCATTATCTGGCGAACCGGGACAAGCATCTCTATTTCGCCTTGCTCACCGACTTCCAGGACGCGCGCGAAGAGACCCAGCCGGACGACGAATCGTTGGTTCGACAGGCGCGGGCGGGCATCGAAATGCTCAATGCCAAATACCAGTCCGACCGGCCCAACATCTTCTTTCTGTTCCACCGGTCCCGGCGTTGGAACAAGGTCGAAGGCCAGTGGATGGGTTATGAGCGCAAGCGGGGCAAACTCACTGAGTTCAATGCCCTGCTGCGCGGCGGGTCCAGGGACTGTTTTTCCGAGATAGTCGGCGACGCTTCTATTCTGCCGAGCATCAAGTTTGTTATCACGCTCGACACCGACACGCAGCTTCCTCGCGAGGCCGCCCGCCATCTGGCGGGAACGATGGCTCACCCGCTGAACCGGCCGCAGTTGGATCCGGTAAAGGGTGTGGTTACCGAAGGCTACGGCATCTTGCAGCCGCGGGTCGGCGTGAGCCTGCCAAGCGCCTCCCGTTCCTGGTTTGTCAAACTGTTCGCCGGCGACGTCGGAATTGACCCTTACACGCGGGCGGTGTCGGACGTCTATCAGGATGTGTTCCAACAGGGGTCCTTTATTGGCAAAGGGATCTACGATGTGGACGCCTTTCAGCAAGCCGTTGCCGGCCGCTTTCCAGAGAACACCGTCCTCAGCCATGATTTGATCGAATCCTGCCATGCCCGTTCGGCGCTGGTCAGCGATGTCGAGGTGTATGAGGAGTACCCATCCCGCTACAACACGGACGTCACGCGGCGGCACCGTTGGATTCGCGGCGATTGGCAAATCGCCCAGTGGCTATTGCCTCGCGTCCCGGGCCCGGATGCCCGGCGCATAGCAAACCCCTTGTCCGGTCTGTCGCTGTGGAAGATCTTCGACAATCTCCGGCGCAGCCTGGTGCCGGCGGCTCTGCTATTGCTGCTGCTGGGTAACTGGGTGCTGCTCCCCGGCGTCGGCGGCGTTGGACCTCTGTTGGTGCTCGGGATCATCACCCTGCCAGCATTGCTGTCATTGGCCGTCGAGCTTTTCCGTAAGCCGCGGGAGGTGTCAGTTGAATTGCACCTGCGCGGGCTGATCGGCACGGCTGGCTGCCAGCTCGGCCAGGCCTTGCTGACCTTCGTGTTTCTGCCCTACGACGCTTATATCAGCCTTGATGCCATTGGTCGGACGCTGGTCCGGTTGCTGTTTACCCGCAAACGGCTCCTGGAATGGCAAACCTCCAGCGAGGCCGAACGCACCGTCCTCAGTGGTCCCGCGAGGTTCTATGCCACCATGTGGATTGCGCCGGTCGTGTCTCTGGCCTGCGGGTTTTACCTGGCCTTCATGCAACCCTCTCAGTTGCCGTTGGCCGCGCTCATCCTCGGACTGTGGTTGCTCTCTCCCTGGATAGCCTGGCGGATCAGCCAGCCCATCGAGCCTTCGACCGGGCCGGAGTTAAAGCCCAAGGAGCTTGCCTTTCTGCGGCGCACGGCGCGCAAGACCTGGCGCTTCTTCGAGACATTCGTCACCGCACAAGAGCACTGGCTGCCGCCGGATAACTTCCAGGAAGAGCCCGTCCTGACAGTGGCTTCGCGCACTTCGCCGACCAACATGGGATTGGCCCTGCTGGCCAACCTGGCCGCGTGCGACTTCGGCTATCTGTCGGTTGGCCAACTCCTGCGGCGCACACAGGATGCCCTGGGCGCCATGCAACGCCTCGAACGACACCGCGGCCACTTCTTCAATTGGTATGATACCCGAACCCTCAAACCCCTGCTGCCGCTCTATGTTTCCAGTGTGGACAGCGGCAACCTCGCGGGCCATCTGCTGACGCTGAGTCCGGGCTTGGCGGAATTGCAGGCTCAACCAATTCTCACGCCTCAAGTTTTCGCGGGCTTGTCCGACACGGTGGGCATTGTCCGCGAGTTGGCGGGCAAGAATCCTGAGTTGGATCGGCTGGAGGCGGAACTGTCGGTGGTCCCCTCAACTCTGCGCGCAGGATTCGACTTACTGCAACGGGTGACCGAGCGGGCAACCGCCCTGGCCGGCGCCCTCGGGAAGGGAGCCGGGGAGGAATTGACGTGGTGGAGCCAGGCTCTGGTACGAAGCTGCCGCGAGCATTTGGAGGATTTGCTCTTCCTCGCTCCCTGGCTGACGTTGCCGCCTGACTCAGCAAGGAGAGCTTCAGGTAACCTTGCCCAACTCGACCAGGCGCCCACTTTGCGCCAGGTGTCAGAATTGGATCGGTCGCTCTGCCCATCGCTCGAAGCGGCACTGCAAACCCTCTCCCTGGAACCTGCGTCATCCGGGAAATCAGAGCAGGAGGCAAGCCTTACCCAGTGGTTGCATTCCCTGCGGGAAGCCAGCAGTCGCGCCAGCCAGCGCATTCTCGCTTTGGAGACCCTGGCTCGGCAAGCGGCCGAGATGGCCGAGATGGACTTCAGCTTGGTGTTCGATCCCACGCGCGAGCTCCTCTCGATCGGTTACAACGTTACCGAACGCCGCGCCGACACCAGCTTCTACGATCTGCTGGCCTCCGAGGCTCGTTTGGGCAGCTATGTGGTTATCGCCCAGGGGCAAGTTGCACAGGAACATTGGTTTAAGCTGGGCCGTCTGCTCGTCTCACTGCGGGGCGAGCCGGTGCTGGCTTCATGGAGCGGTTCCATGTTTGAGTACTTAATGCCGCTGCTGGTCATGCCCAATTATGAAAACACCTTGCTGGGTCAAACCTACAAGGGAGCGGTCCGGCAGCAGATTGCCTATGGCCAATTGCGCGGCGTCCCGTGGGGCATGTCCGAATCGGGCTACAACCGGACCGACGTTCATCTGAATTACCAATACCGCGCCTTTGGTGTGCCGGGTCTGGGTTTGAAGCGGGGCTTGGCGGAGGACCTGGTGATCGCTCCGTATGCCACAGCGATGGCATTGATGGTTGCGCCTAGGGAAGCCTGCGACAACCTCGGCCTGCTTGCCGCCCAAGGACGCGAAGGAGCTTACGGGTTTTACGAGGCGGTGGATTATACACCTTCACGTCTGCCCCCTGGTCAGTCTAGCGTCACTATCCGCTCGTATATGGCACATCATCAGGGGATGAGCCTGCTCGCGCTGGCCTACCGGTTGCTGGACCGTCCGATGCAACGGCGCTTCCTGTCGTGTCCGCTGCTCAAGGCCGCCGATTTGCTATTGCAGGAGCGAGTGCCCCAGACCACCGCCAAGGTTCTTTCGGACGAGTATGAAATGGTTAAGTCGCGGAGGTTTGCTGATGACGGCGAGGGCCTTATGCGCATCTTCACTAACGCAAACCTGCACGCGCCGGAAGTCCATCTGCTATCCAACGGTCGCTATCATGTCGTGGTCAGCAACGCGGGCGGCGGCTACAGCCGCTGGCGGGACCTGGCTGTCACTCGCTGGCGCGAGGATGCCACGCGTGATTGCTGGGGCACGTTCATCTATTTGCGCGATCTGGTGAGCGGCGAATACTGGTCCGCCGCCCATCAACCTTGCCGGCGCGCCACCACTCGCTGCGAAGCCATCTTCACTCAAGCCCGCGCCGAGTTTCGGCAGCACCATGCCGGCCTGGAAGTCCATAGCGAAATCTGCGTCTCGCCGGAAGATGATCTCGAGTTGCGCCGTGTGACTATCACCAACCATTCCCACTCGCCGCGCGTCATTGAGCTGACCAGTTATGCCGAAGTCGTGCTCGCGCTTCCCGCAGCGGACATTTCCCATCCCGCCTTCAGCAATCTGTTCG